>Ga0224512_10001951_pt1 | contig 19305 bp, 14 predicted proteins | sample SF_May12_sed_USG_4_FD_169103 | JGI IMG/M metagenome (GOLD analysis project Ga0224512, IMG submission 169103) | Sediment microbial communities from San Francisco Bay, California, United States - SF_May12_sed_USGS_13 | ecosystem: Environmental > Aquatic > Marine > Sediment | place: USA... | reverse complement strand
GACCGGCAAACAGACATTGCTGCGGAATACGCACAAAAAGCCATAGAACTCGACCCTACTAGTGGTATTGGGTATTTGATACTCGGCCTGACTCACACTAATTATTATGCTCGTCAGGAAAAGGCGCGTGCAGCCTTACTGAAAGTGAAAGAATACAGTCCGAACTACCCGGACGCCTTGAGCGTAGCAGCGCGGTATCTGGGTCTGCAAAGTGGCGACTGGGTCGAGGCAATACAGATGGGCCGACGTGCTGCCGCCATCGAGCCAAATAGCTCTTTTATCAATACTAATTTGGCACGTATCTATTTAGATGCGGGGCAATTGGCGGCGGCAGCCAGTGAGATACGGGCACTGATCAGGCGCACTCCGGACAGATACGAACTCTATCTCGATCTAGCGACTACAGACTATCTGCTCGACAATCGTGATGCGGCAAGGGAAAACCTGGACCGGGCCGTAAATAACATGCCGCCGCACGCCACCTTTCGCGTGGACACTGTGGCATATCTTTACGGATTGCTGGGCGACACGGAAATGGCAGAGAGCTTGTTGGCTCGGTTCGAAGCTGCAGTGGTCGCAACAGACGGACGTTCCCCCCAATTTTTCGGACGGAGCATATTGGGCACCCGAGACAAGGAGCGATCATTACAGGAATGGACGAGAATGATCGAAGGCTATATCGAGGGCGGCCAGCCAGCCAGTCTCGGCGGAATCACCCGCTTCAGAGACAACTTCCTAAATGACCCTATGCTCGAAGAACCCGAATTTCTGGAACTACGCAGGCGGCTGGGGTTCAAGGGCTAGAAAATAGATCACGTACTTCCGCTATTGGCCGTTCTAAGTCGATCGCAACCAAGATGAACAATCGGCTGCTATCGATGAGAGCAGTCGCTCGAAACCAGGTATTCAAAGTTTCGGTTGTTGAACGGCTCCTATGCGTCGCATAGCCAACGGTCGAACGAACTGATGGACGTCGAAAGGCATAGGCAAAACATTTCCAGTGAAAGACTGTGCCAGCGAGTTTCGCCTTGGAAGTGCCGTTGACTATTGGACCGTGAATTGCCAATCTAATTGTCAAGATCGCCTCAAGGCACATAACCATGCGCGTACGAATTGTCACGGTTCCTTATGATACGGCCCAGTACGAGACTCGAATGGGACGCGGACCTGGCCACCTACTGAAAGCAGGCGTTGTCGCACGGCTACAGGCTTCAGGAAACGAGGTGGTTGTCCATAACGTTGACCTCAAGTCGCAATTCCCGGCCGAGGTGGAGACTACATTCGCCGTTATGGCCGCAGTTGCCGATGAGGTGCGAGACGCATGTGACGAAGATCAGTTTCCCTTCGTATTGGCAGGCAATTGCAACACGACGGTGGGAACCGTCAGCGGGCTGGGGCCGCGGAGGGTAGGTGTCGTATGGTTCGACGGTCACGCGGACCTCGAAACTCCGGAAACCACAACGTCAGGTTACATCGACGGTATGGGGCTTGCGATTCTTACGGGCCATTGTTGGCAACGATTGGCGAAACGTATTTCCGGATTTGCGCCTATTCCCTCCGAACACGTGATCTTGGCAGGTTCGAGCGATATTGAAACACATGAACGAGAGCTCCTCGAAAGATCAAGCATCATCTACTTATCAGACAGCGCTTTGAACAGCATTGATGGTGAGCACAATCTCGGCGAAGCGCTGGGACGTCTGAAAGATAGCGTCGATGGCGTTCATCTTCACATCGATCTGGACGTGCATGACCCGCGCATTGCGCCAGCCAACCATTTTCGGCCACCAGGGGGTCTCTCACCAGATCGCCTTCACGAGATGATCGAACTCGTCGTCAATCGTATGCCAGTGCTGTCTGCGGCAATAACCGCTTTCGATCCAGATGTCGATCCGGAACGGGCAACGACAAGATCCTGTTTAGCTCTCATTGATACGATCGCTGCCCATGACCCACGCTTGCCAGCCGAACGACGGCGTGAAATCGCACCAAATATCGAGTCTGGCTAAAATCATCAACGACTGCTAGTGGCCGTTTTCTACCGCTGACCCGCCCAGTTTTCCAGTCAATTGTTGGTCTGCTTTGCGCTCATGAGCCGCCGGTAAGGTGATACGATGATGGGAGGCGGCTGGTGACCCCAAGCCGACATAGCGAATCGCTCGATATCCAGGCCGTTTCCAGGCCAAACGGAGCGGATTTCACCTAAATCAGAGGCTTTGGGCCGCCAGATCTGGGTAGAATCCAGAATATAAGAATAGTCGGGAGCCAGCATGTCGTTCCTGGGGGAAATCAAACGACGCAAGGTGTTTCAGGTTGCCGCGGTCTACGCGGTGGTCGCCTGGTTGATCATCCAGGTTGTCGGGGAAGTCAGCGAACCCCTTAGCCTCCCGGATTGGCTCGACACCGTCGTCATTGTCTTGCTCGCGGTCGGGTTTCCCGTCGCCATTATTCTCGCCTGGGCATTTGATCTGACACCTGAGGGAGTGGTGAAAGATCGGGGAACGAACACACCGGCGCAAAAGAGTGGTCGGAAAATTGAGTATGTCCTGTTTGCCCTGCTGCTGTTCGCCGTCGGGTTCATGTTCATCGACAACTATGTCCTCGTCGAACACGAACCCGCTCCTGTTGCCGCAACACCCTCGGAGGAACCGCTCGAGAGTGGCACGGCCACAACTGTTGGCCCCGACAGAAGATCCGTTGCGGTATTGCCCTTTGCCAACCGCAGTATTAATGCAGAAGACGCCTTCTTCGTCGACGGCATCCACGATGACATCCTCTCCCAGCTGGCGAAGATCGCCTCCCTCAAGGTGATCTCCCGCACCTCGGTGATGGGCTACCGGGATACGGACAAGAATCTCAGGACCGTTGGGGAAGAACTCGGGGTGGCCACGATCCTCGAAGGCGGGGTGCAGCGGGCAGGTAATATGGTGCGCATCAATATGCAGTTGATCGATGCCGAAACCGATGAGCATTTATGGTCGGAGATCTATGATCGTGAACTGACGGCCGAGAATATCTTTGCCATCCAGACCGAGATGGCCACAGCCATAGCCGATGCCCTGCAGGCCACCCTGAGTCCGCAGGAGCAGAAGCGCTTGAGTACGGTCCCCACCGAGAACATGGCGGCGCTGGAGGCGTATTTTCGCGGCAAGCAACAGATGACCTTACGTTCCAGTGAAGGCTTTGTCATGGCCATCGATGCATTTCAGCAGGCCATTGACCTGGACCCGGGTTTTGCCCTGGCCTATGTGGGCCTGGCAGATATCAATTTACTGAAAATAGAATATGAAGGCACAGCGGTGGAAGATACCAGGGAAATCATCGAAGGGTACATCAACCAGGCCCTGGCCCTGGATGCTGAACTGGGGGAGGCCTATACCTCCCTGGGGCATCTTAAAAATAAAACGTATGAGACTGAGGCGGCAGAGGATGCCTTGAAACAAGCCCTGGCACTCAACCCGAACTATGCAACAGCCTACCATCAGTATGCAGGTTTACTTTTTAAATTGGAGAGATTCGACGAGGCAGAGGCAGCCTACAGAAAAGCGCTGGAATTTGACCCACGCTCGGCCATTATCAATCAGTTGCTGGGCTTTATCCTCGAAGACCTTGGCCGGTTTGAAGAGTCCCTGGCCCAACTCGATAACGTCATCGAGTTTGCGCCAGCGTCTCCCCTGGGTTACCGGGCAAAGGGCGCTTACTATTGGAGGGTGGAAGGTCGCCTTGATGAAGCGGTGCGCTGGTATCGACAGGCCGCCAGCATCGATGCGAATACCCCACTATTTAATTATGAACATGCCCAGCTGTTATGGGACCTGGGTGAAGACAGCCAGGTCGAGTGTTGGGCCGATCACACCATGGAGGTGGCCCCGGATAGTTTTTTCACTTCTGCTGCGATGCAGATCCGTTACTTGCTTGGTGGTAATGAGACCCAGGCACTGGACTCTGCTAACAAGCTATTAACGGTTGCTGAAAAAGAAGAACATCATGCAATTCGATTAGCACTTGCACTGCTCAGAAATCATGACATAACCAGCGGCGATTATGCAGCGGCACGTGAACGTTATGCAATGCACTATCCGGAGTTATTTGGGGAGGCGACGCCGGTGATTCTTCGCTTGAATCACAAGGCAGCGGTTGACCTTGCCCGGGTGTTACAGGGAACCGATGAGAATGCGCGGGCCGATATGTTACTGAATAACACCCTGGCGTATGTACAGACGATTCCACGACTTGGATGGATGGGATATGGGATCAGCGATGTGGAGATCTATGCCCTGCAGGGGCAGACCGAACAGGCATTGACGGCATTGAGGCAGGCCATCGATGCGGGCTGGCGAAGTGAATGGCGATTCTACCTGGAAATGAATCCCAATCTGGATTCCATTCATGAAGAACCCCGTTTTATCGCCATGGTGGAGGAGCTGCGCGCCGATATAGCAGCTCAGTTGGCGCGGGTCCGGGCGATGGCACCGGCGGCGCATATTTGTTCGGCTGCGTAAGGTCCGGTTCTGGCCGTTAGCAGCAGTCAGAATCTCAGATTTTCAGCGTTTCTCATGTCTGCTTTACTTCCGATAGCGGTCATTGGCTTGCAAACTGCTGAGCGGCCGCTGCTGACCCCCGGCAGAACATAGTTGCATCAACTATACTTTTTGATGGAGCGAATGTTGCTGTTGGGTTTCCTGGCATCGGGAGGGATCGGGCCATGACAATATATCTATCGGTAGCGGGCGGGATCGTCATCAGTGTGGTTCTACCATTGATTCGGTCCGTGCTTCCCAAGCCTCCGGTTACCCTGTCTGCTAGGGCTACCTGGCCAACAATTCGTCCCTATGTCGCAACGGGTCTCTTTTCCTTGATTGTAGCGCTGCTGATTGTGGCAGCGATGGGAGATCAGCTCGATACGTGGTCTACAGCATTAATTGCCGGTTACACGTGGGACTCGACGCTACAGAAGTTGACCACAGGTAACACGTCCGCAGCACCCTAAACACGCCGCACCCAATTCAGGGAAAAACTATGGCAATTCCCTTCAAAAGCCCCGTACCAAAGCACACCTATAATTCGACCAAAGAAAAGACCGCTATCACTCGGCATTTCACCAAACGACAGGTGCCCAAATCAATGAATGGGCGTCTCCTCCTGGCGTCCTGGAATATTGCCAACCTCGGCGCACAAGACAGAACCCCGAATGCCAAAAAGCTGATCGCCCACATCTTGAAAAGATTTGATCTTGTCGCTGTGCAAGAGGTCAATGACGAGTTTCGGACGTTTGCCAGTATCGTCGATATGCTGGGTAGCAAATACGACTACATCATGTCGGACACGGCGGGAAACGACGAACGCCTCGCTTTCATCTATCGGAACGACAAGGTAACGCCAACCCATCTATTTGGAGAGCTGGCACTAAGGCCCAGGGAATACCCAAAACGCACGGTGAAGGTCCGCTGGACGGATAACAATGGCATCGACAGGGTAGACACATTCAAGGATCACCGATTTGTTCCCTTTGATCGGAACCCGTTTATTGGTTCATTCGCTTGTGGCAATTTTGATTTTGTACTAGCCAACGTGCATCTTTATTTCGGAAAGTTCCAAAACTCGAAAAAGAAGGCAGAACGAAGAAAGTATGCTCGAAGGGTGTTGGAGATTCACGCGCTGGCGAAGTGGGCCGATCGACGCAAGAATAAGCCAACGACGTATGATAAAGACATCATCCTATTGGGCGATATGAACGTTCCGTCCATGGACCCGCACGAAAGCACCTACAAGGAACTTGTCAGATACGGATGGCAGCCAGCCAATTACACCACTAAGACCGGTGGATCGAACCTGGGAAATGACAAGACCTACGATCAGATGGTCTTCGCCCCAACGATCCCCCAATCTCGTATTACAGGATTCGGCGTATTTGATTTTGACAAAGCAGTGTTCAAACCGCTTTGGGATAAACTACTGAGTCAGATGTCAAAGAGTGACACAATCGGGCTGTTTAATCGGCATATGAAACATCACATTTCCGACCATCGCCCCTTGTGGGTTGAGCTAGATGTAAACTAACTGACGGCTCTTGGCCTAGAATCAGCCGGTCGAATGTTTTAATGACGACGGACGGCAAATGACCCATACCGGACCTTTCTAAGTACATCCCCGAATTGACACGATTTTCCTATAGGCGCATAAAGTTTAGTTACATCCAATAAAGGCATACCTAGCCAAAGCTAGGGACGCAAAGCCGCGGGTCCTCGCTTCCTCCGAGAAGCCATGGATGACTCCCCGAAGGACCCCAAGATCGCCGGGCTGCCGAACTCAACCTTTGCGAAGGAGAGTCTCATGCATTGCAATCACCTCGGCATTGCCGCCCTGTTCGCCACAACAGTTCTGATAGTTCTGGCGACCAGTGCCCCGGCTCAAATAGTCCCGCCACCTGGCGGTGACGACGGTGGCATTAATCCTGATCAGGTAATCATCCAGTGGCCGTCTCGACGCTATCCCACAATCCAGGCCGCCATAGATGCGCTTCCCGCTCACGGCAAACTACTCATCAGAGAGGGTACATTCCGTGTTCAGGAACCAATAAATATTGTCAGACCCATCACTATTCAAGGGGCCGGTTGTCGATTTGACACTGAGTCCATTGGTACAGCCGCCGCCGGCGAGTTAACGACTGTGTCTGATGGTGTGGATCAAGACCGACCGTTTACACGACTTCGTGGGCCTCGTCCACAAGTGGTTGTCGAGCCGGAGCTTTCCGACGGACTCCTCAATTTTATTGGTCCGGAAGCCGGCGGCGTCATAAGAGGTCTGGAACTTGTCGGCTTCGACGCTGGAGTATTTCTCAAGGAAATTCCAGGCGCTTCTGCTGCAGACGCGATTTCTGCTGGCACTTTGGAGGTCGCAAGCATTGAAGCGGTCACGATTTCAGAGACTTGTTTTATTCGCAACGGGCGGGGTCTTCTCGCAAAAACGTCAGCGCCTGTAGCTGTCCGTAACTCCGTCTTCAAAAACAATATGTGGAACGCAATATCGGCTAGCGGTGATCCTAGAGTGGGCCCAGCGCTGTTTTCCCTCGAACACACTCTTATAAGTACCGCAAGAAACTCCTGTTTATTTTTTGACACAAAATACGCGGTTATCACTGACTCCTTATACGGGTACTGCGGTCCCGGTGGCGCAGTCGGAGCCATCAACAGCATCCTCTCCGTGACAAGCGCAAGTTTCACCGCTCTTAATGGTCCTGGAATAACGTTGATAGATTCAACAGCCAATCTCCGGTACACAACCATTAGCGGTGCGAAGAAATACGGCATCGTCGCCCTTCGTTCGGTTTTGACCGTCGAAGCTAATAGTCAGGTTACCGATACGCAACCGACAAGTAACGGATCCTTCGGCGACGGAATAGTAGCGTTGGAGCACTCGAACGCACTTCTCTTGAACAGTCAAGTCCGAAATTCTCCGAGGTCCGCTGTGGGGAACTTTGGAAGCTCGATGACGCTAGGCAACATGCGCCTTAAGTGTGCTGCCTTTGAATTGCAGGGAGAACCGTTTCTGGGCAGGAACTTTGCTTTCACTGACTTGGGCAATAATAAGTGCGGTTGCCCGACTGCGAATGAGACATGCGTTGCAGACAGCATTGGGCTGTTACCTCCAGAGCGGGTTACCCCTACGGAATAACGAGATTAGTGAATACGTAATTCTGTCCAATAGCCTCCGGTGAATGTTCGCTTTTTGTGATGTCCGCTGGTAAAGAAAGGATCGTATTTCACTCTTTGGCGTGACCGGGATTACGCTTTCGATAATGGTATTCCTAATCGCATCGACAACGTTGTAACTTCAAAGCGTACTCAGTTTGACGGATAATGGTCGATTCCTCGAATGTCCGCTGTTGGCCGCACTGCGACGGTCGCGCCGACCATTGATGACGGACCGCTTTGCCCTCGGAAGCCGCCAGTCTCCTGATTTCAGGTACAATTTCCGCTGATGACCCGATGCCGACGCTATCCGATCAATAGACTTCTCCCTCATGCCACCGACGGAAATTCGACCAGTAAAAAGAAATGATCGTATGGAGTGGGTTCGAATGCGGCAAAGATTGTATTCAAAGCCCGATCCTCAAGAGATAGACGACTGGTTCGACGCGGCTGAAAGCGGTGGGACGCCTCTCGTTGGGGTCAAGATTCTCGTTGACGATCGAGGGGATGGATTGTTTGCTGGATTTGTTGAGATAGGGTCTCGCAACTTCGCAGAGGCATGTGAGACAAGTCCAGTGGCGTATCTGGAAGGGTGGCACGTTGATCCGGACGTTCGCCGTGCCGGATTGGGTACTAAACTACTAGAGGCCGCAGAGGCGTGGGCGCTGATGCATGGCTTTAGCGAGATAGCGAGTGACACAGAGCTTCGGAACGATATCAGCCTTCACGCCCATCTTGCGCTAGGCTTTGAGGAAGTGGAGCGCCAAATCTGTTTTGGACAGTGTTTGCGGTAGTGTTCGTATGGCCGCTACTGATCGACCGGAATCGGTCATCGTTGAGAATTGCACTACCTCCTACGTAACTGGCCGCAGATCGCAAATTATTTTTCACTCACCTTCGCTTTCAGAGTTTTTCAACAGAATAGGGCGATGGCCGACCGTCGATTTGGTGATTTCGACGATGTGTCAGTGACCGCTTTGGGGGATATTGGGCATTGGTCCAGCCGTTTTTCTTTGTATGTTTTTTCGGTGCTCCTTTATACTCATGCCTTAACTTTTCGGCATGGATAGTGGGGCATGGCGCAAAGTTACAAATACAAGGCATTCATCAGCTACAGTCACAACGACGAAACGTGGGCGGCGTGGCTGCATAAGGCGCTGGAGACCTACAATATACCGAAGCGCATCGTCGGTCGCGAAACGCGTATGGGAGAGATTCCGGCGCGTCTCGCTCCGGTGTTCAGGGACCGCGATGAGCTGCCGTCGGCGACCAATCTCGGGGAGCTGCTGACCCAGTCGCTGACTGATTCGGCGGCGCAAATCGTCATCTGCTCGCCAGCCGCGGCGAAATCGCGCTGGGTCAACGAGGAAATTCTGACCTACAAGCGGCTCGGCCGCTCGGACCGTATCTTCTGCCTGATCGTCGACGGCGAGCCCGGCGCCTCGGACAAACCCGGCCAGGAGGATCGGGAGTGCTTCCCGCCTGCGCTTCGCTACGAAATCGGCGACGACGGCGAACTCTCCGACTTGCGGGTCGAACCGATCGCCGCCGATGCGCGCCTCGAGGGCGACGGCAGGATCAACGCCCGGCTGAAGCTGATCTCCGGAATGCTCGGTGTCGGCTTCGACGCCCTGAAGCAGCGCGAGGCAAATCGCCGCCACCGCCGCATGCTCGCGATTACGACCGCGGCGTTCGTCGGCATGGCGGTCACGTCCGGTCTTGCTGTGACCGCGTATCTGGCCAGAATCGAGGCTGAACAGCAGCGCGTTCGTGCCGAAGCCGAGGCTGAAACCGCAAGGCAGACGACCAATTTTATGGTTGACCTGTTCAAGGTATCGGATCCCAGCGAGGCGCTGGGGAATACGATTACCGCAAGGGAGATCCTCGATAAAGGCGCGGAGCGTATCGACGAGGAGCTCGTCGACCAGCCTGAGATACAGGCGACCCTGATGGACACGATGGGCACCGTCTACACGAGCCTCGGCCTGTATCCCGAAGCCGTGCGGCTCGTGGGCCGGTCGGCCGAGAAGCGCCGGGAGCTTTTCGGCGACAAACACCCGGAGGTTGCAGCGAGTCTGACACATTTGGGTGCGGTGCAGACGCTGAGTGCCGATTACGAGGAGGCCGAGAAGAATCTCAGAGAATCGCTGGAGACGCGTCGGGCAGCTTTTGGTGAGGGCAGTGCAGAGGTGGCCGAATCGCTAACGCGGCTTGGCGACGTATTGCATCGGCGGGGCGAATACGATGCAGCCAGAATACTGTTCGCGGACGCACTCGAAATTCGACGTACGCTGTACACCGTGCCAAATGCCGAAGTTGCGGAAAGCCTCGAATACATCGGCCTCAATGATTACGAACAGGGTGAATTCGAGCAAGCGGTCTCCTATTTGCGCGATGCGCTCGCCATGCATCGGGATCTGCACGGCGATTTGCACCCGGACCTTGCGGAGGCGATCGGCAATCTCGCATGGGCTCTTTACGATCTTGGTGACCTCGATGAAGCCGAGCGTTTGATGCGCCAAGGATTGGCCATGAAACGCCAGCTCTTCGATAGCGCGCATCCGGAGATCGCCTATGAGCTCAACAATATCGCAAGAGTCGTGGAAATGCGTGGCGACTACGAAAGCGCAGAATCAATGTACCGGGAGGCGCTGCAGCTGAACCACGAAATTCACGGCGAAAAACATCCTGAAATAGCAATAGTAATTGGCAATCTTGCATTTGTATTGTACGAAAAAGGTCAAACAGTTGAAGCGATCGAACTGTTGCGTCAAAGCCTGGAAATGCGACGGGATCTTTTGGGTTCTGAACATCCCGCAACGGCCGGCACAGCTACAAGTCTCGGCTTTTGGCTAGTTGAGAACGGTGAGTACTCACAGGCGGAGGAACTGTTACTTGATAGTCTTGCTGTGCGGCGCAAGGTACTGGGCAATGAGCATCCGAAGACGGCAGGTACGTTAACCGTTATATCGAACTTGATGCTTGCGACCAATCGATTTGACGAGGCGCTACAAGCGGCGCGCGAAGCGAAACGAATATTGCAGCTCAATCTCCCGGACGACCACTGGCGTATTGCGGCCGCAAAAAACTATGAAGGCCGTGCGCTGGCCGGAGTTGGTGAGCACGAGGAAGCCGAGCCAATATTATTGTCAAGTCTCGCCGGACTTGAGCAGGCGCCGATACCAGATCTTTCGGACAAGGCGCGGCAATTCATGGCAGACTTTTATTCGGGTTGGGGGAAACCCGCTGAGGCGGCACGCTATAGTCAATAAACCGTAATGCTCTCCGCTTATCAAAAAAAGGCGACATCGATTACCCGCGAAAGGCATAACAATTATAAAAGGAGTTATACCGTGAATAGACCCACCGTGATTGGTAGGGCTACAGCAAACGATAAGGGAAGTTGTATTGCGTTCGCGAGGGATTAGGCGTCGAGATTGGTCCGCGAATCCTCGATTTCTACTGTTTTTACCGTGCCGTAATTAGAGAACTGAAGCGGAGGCGCAAGCGCGATCAAAGAGTCTAGTTCAACGACTGCAAATGGCCGATACTGTTGAAAAACTCGGTTTTGCGAGCGAGGCGAAAACTCACGAAGAATTTTTGTTAGTCCTGTGCGCGTCCGGTAGCACCGATTAGCGGCAATGAGCTGCGCCAGGAGGCATTTTCATAGGGATTGCACTACCTCCTCGTATCCACGATACAAACTCAGCCGCAGATCGCAAATGAAAAATCGACAATTCTGAGAAAAGAGTTTTTCAACAGAATCGGCCGCGAGCTGTCGGTCGAGTGATAAACTGCTGACGGGCAGAAGATGACCCTAAGCTGCCGTTAGGCATTAAAAAGTGGTCGGCTCCTCTCGACCCTAAACCGACACTCACAATAAACGACTGACTTATAGCTAGGGGAACAATAGAGGCGGTTTTCGATGATGGGTGGCTTGCTCATAGGCATAGGCATATTGAAATAGTTTTTTTTCGCTAAACGGTCTGCCTAGTATTTGTAAACCTACCGGTAAATTGTTGTAAACATAACCCATCGGCACGGTAATTGCGGGTTGTCCAGAATGAGGGGCGATCACCGGACTGTTATTACCATCCGGGCTCTCCGAATCTTCGGTTTTTCGAGGGGGATTACTCCAGGTGGGGTAGATAAGAGCATCTAGTTTTAAGCTGTCCATCGTCGTTACAACCGCAGTCAACAAGGCTTTTCTTCGCGGATCACCCTCTACATCGATACACGGAGGATTTTGGTCGGCAGGTTTGACATCTGCATCGACACTCATCGCCCATTTCATGGCACCGCTATTTTCGGGTCGAAATCTTTTTTGATCGACTACGTCTTGTAACGTTTTAATCTCAATGCCATTCCCCAGGGTCTTCAGGTAGTTGTTAATATCGTATCGAAATCGACTGCAAAACCCGGTCGCCTTGATGAGTTCTTCGAAGCCGGGGATGGTGATTGGATCAATAATAATCGCGCCGGATGATTCCAAATCTTTTAGTGTCTGGGTAAACACCGCCAGGATTTGTTTGTCTGCGGTGCTTGCATCATAGATTTGCCTTAAAACTCCCAGACGCACCCCGGTCAGGCCGTCTCGGGTTAAATGCGCGGTGTAGTCATCGACCTTATGACTTTCATAACTTTTGGTTGTGGCGTCTGCTGGATCAATGCCCGCGATAACATTAAAAACTTTGGCGCTATCCCTGACCGTTCGCATCAATGGACCGCCGACATCCCGATTCAGTAGCAGCGGCACTATGCCATCCCGACTGGTGACCCCAATGGTGGAGCGAATCCCGACCAGGGCTAAATGTGATGCGGGTCCTCGTATCGAATTACCGGTATCAGAGCCCATGCCGATTACCCCAAAATTTGCAGCAATCGCGGAAGCGGTACCACCGCTGGATCCGGCGGGAACGCGGCTGAGGTCATAGGCATTTCGAGTCTCTCCATGGGTGGAACTGATTGTATTAAGAGGACTGAACGCCCACTCCCCCATGTTGGACTTGGCGATGATAATGGCATCGGCCTGCCGCAGTTTCTTAACCATATAGGCATCATCTGAAGGAACAGATCCAGACAAAGCGATGGAACCAGCTTCAGTCGGCATATCGGCGGTATCAAAGTTATCTTTTAATATGATTGGAACACAATGCAGGCTGTGCATCGTTTTCGTCGCTTGGAATTTTTCATCTAAGGCTTTGGCTTCGTCGATAGCTTTGGGATTAATATAAATAATGGAATTCAGATTACTGATTTCATCGTATTTTCTAATGCGATTAAGGAATCCATGGGTAATTGCCTCACAATCGACGGTTTGATCTTTTATTGCAGTGTGAATGTCGTCTATGGTGGTCTCTATAAAGGAAAATCCGGCCGGCTTCTGCGACTGCATTGATGTAGTACATGCAGAAAGCAATAAACCTATTGAAGTTAACAATACCCAGTAGCTCGCAATTCGTCTGACAGAAATCACGGAGGAAATAGAATTCATTTAGTGCCGCCGTCTGGAGCGAAGAGACTTTCAGAAATCGAAAATTTGCAGGTTTGTTCCCTAGTATACCACCTAAGGTAAGATGCAGTGGTTTAATCGTGGGATCAACGAACAGAGTCTGTTGCTGGCCGTTCCCGGCAGTTCGATGCAAATAATTTCAATGGCCGGAATGTGCCGAACTGCGTCATTGATTAAAATTTAGCTGGAAGGCTGCTAACGGTGCGAGCCGACATTCAGAACGACGCGATGGGAAAGTGTACCGTCGGACGGCTGCTTCACGTTCGACAGCGGGCATTGAGCTGATAAGATGGTGTACGACTGCCGCTGACCCAAGGCAGCCGTTGCGGACTAGCCGATTCGCGAGATTGGTTACTCTCATTTGACGTGTTCTTCGAGCCCACTTAGCGTCAGACAAGAACTCGGCGACAAAGGATTTATCATGAGCATGTATCGAAACGAATTACCTCAATTGTCTGGCGACTTGTTCTTGACGGACGCTGGGCTCGAAACTGATTTGATATTCAATCACGGGATTGATATTCGAGAATTTGCATCGCACACCCTCTTACCGGACCCACATGGCCGGGAAGCGCTTGCCAATTACTTCCGAGGATTCCTATCACTCGCGAATGAACACGACGCTGGATTTGTGCTTGATAGCCAGACATGGAAAGCCCATCCACATTGGGCCGAAGATCTGGCAGAAACCGAGCTGGAGTTGCGTCAGGCGAATAAGCACTCCGTAGCGTTTATTTCGAAACTACGGGACGAATTTTCTGGGAATAGTAAGCCCATAGTACTTAACGGAAATATCGGTCCTAGAGGAGACGCGTACGCGCCCGAAACCATGCTGGCAGCAAGAGAGGCGGAGGAGTACCACGCCAATCAAATTGGGTGGCTTGCCGAAACCGAGATCGATATGGTAACAGCGCTGACCTTCACGCAATCGGACGAGGCTATCGGTGTTGTTCGCGCTGCACAGTCGGCTGGTCTGCCTGTTGTAGTTTCATTCACCGTTGAGACAGACGGCCGTTTGCCGACAGGTCAGCCACTCAATGAAGCTATTGAGGCAGTCGACGACGCGACGGAGGCCGCCGCCGCCTATTTCATGGTGAATTGTGCCCACCCGGATCACTTCTCTGATGTGCTAGATGACTCAGCTTGGAGCCGTCGCATTCGTGGGCTACGCTGCAATGCATCCCGGTTAAGCCATGCGGAACTAGACGAATGCGAGGTTCTCGATGACGGCGATCCTGAGGAACTCGCTAGACAATACAAAGCAATTACGTCAATCATGCCTTGGCTGAACGTATTCGGAGGGTGCTGCGGCTCCGATCTGCGTCATGTTGCCAAGATCGCAAGAGCAGTCGGCGGCTGAGCGGCCGCATGTGGCCGCAAGGCGACAGTCGCAAAGCGTTGAACCCAGTCGTTCGAACGGCAGCTTCAAGTGAAAGCGGTCGACCCAGACTTGTTTTCAGCTGATACTGATTATCGACAGCCACTCGCTTCGAGTCGCTGAATTACCTGCCGGATTCGCTGCTGGACTTTCTTGTAATCGACCTTTTCCCAGGCTTCGAGTGCCGGGATGAACCTGGTGTCGCTGGTCGCTGCGATCTTATCGAGTAACAGCAGAATCATTTCGCGATCTCGATCTTTCAGCTGCGCCATTACGTATGGCGGGCCGTCTCTGAGCATTGTCTCGATACCGGTGAGCAGTTCGTTAGCATATTGTTCTCGCTCTATCTCCCAGCCTTTTTGTGTGTACACGAGCAGCGGAAGTCGGTGGCCATGCTCGATGCGCAAATACCCGTTTAAAATTGCCCAGTCGATTCGCGCGAGCGTGTCGTCATTGTCACCGGCAGTGTAAAACTGACCCCCTGACGGCAACATAAAATTGACCCCCCTGTAAGGTACGCGCATCGGCAAGCACGGGGCGCGAGATGTTAGGACAGGAGGGTTATGTGGAGATTCAGGTATTGCACCGCCAGGGTATGGCAATAAAGGCGATCAGTCGCGAGCTGGGCATCAGCCGTAATACTGTTCGGCGGTATTTGCGTTCGCAGAGCGTGCCGGAGGCACGCCCCAGGTTGGCGAAGCCGACCAAGCTTGATGGTTATCGTGGCTATCTTTGTGCCCGGATCGAAGCGGCCCGACCAGACTGGATTCCGGCGACGGTACTGTTCGATGAAGTGCGAGGCATGGGTTACCGCGGCAGCGTACGAACGCTTAGCACCTTCGTGGCCACCTTGAAGCCGGCTCCCAAAGACGATCCGCTGGTACGTTTCGAGACCCGGCCGGGCGAACAGATGCAGGTTGACTGGGGCGCCTTCAAGCTCAACGGCAAGCGCGTCTCACTGTTCCTGGCCACGCTGGGTTGGAGTCGCTTCAACTTCGGATTGTTTGTCGACAACGAGCGTTTCGAGACGCTGCGCGAGTGCCACGAGCAGGCGTTCGACGCCTTCGGCGGCGTGCCACTTGAGGCACTCTACGACAACATGCGCACAGTCGTTCAGCAACGCAACGCCTATGGCCGTGGCCTGCACAAGTTCCATCCCGGTCTGAAGGACCTGGCTCACCACTACACGTTCCGGCCGCGGCTGTGTCGCCCGTATCGAGCCAAGACCAAGGGCAAGGTGGAGCGCAGCATCGGTTATATGCGCCGCAGCTTCTTTGCACCGTTGATTAGTCGCTACCGACAGCTCGGTCAGCGGTTGGACCTGGATAGCCTTAATGTGGAGTTTGCTCGCTGGCAGGCGGTCACCGCGAACGAGCGCGTTCATGGGACGACCGGGGAGATACCCCGCGAGCGCTTGGAGCGTGAACGCTTACAGCTGCAGCCGTTACCGCCGAGCCGACTGGCCGGCCCACCGCGGCCGGGCCAGGCGGATCATCCGCTGACGACGCCCTTCCCGGTGGAGATCTTGCAGCACCCATTGTCGGTTTACGATGACCTACTGGAGGCGGTATGAACCTGCAGGACGAACGGATCCAGAACGCCTGCGGCACGCTGTCGCTCGGTGCCATTGCTGATCACTATCCTGCCCTGGCACAGGAAGCGGCCGACAGCGACGCCAGCTACACCGACTTTCTGGAACGCTGTCTCAAGGCCGAGCAGGACGAGCGGCGTTGCCGCTCGCAGGCGATGCTGACCAAGTTCGCCGGGTTCCCGGCGATCAAGTTGCTTGATGACTACGACTTCAAGTTCGCTGCCGGTGCGCCGAAGAAGACGGTTCAGACGCTGACGTCCATGGCGTTCGTTGAACGCAAGGAGAACGTGATCTTCCTGGGACCCAGCGGCGTGGGCAAAACGCATCTGGCGATCGCCCTGGGATATCTGGCCACGCAATCGGGCACCAAGGTTCGCTTCGTTACTGCCGCCGATCTGGTGATGCAGCTGGAGAAAGCTCAGCAGCACGGCCTGATCGAACAGTTCATGCGTCGTTCGTTGCTCGGACCCAGTATTCTGATCATCGACGAGGTCGGCTATTTGCCGCTGCAAGGTAACCAGGCCAACCTGTTCTTCCAGGTCATTGCCAAGCGTTATGAACACGGCTCGATAATCCTCACCTCGAATCTGTCCTTTGGGGAATGGGACAGCACATTCGCCGGCAACTCGGCGCTCACGGCTGCGATGCTGGATCGATTGCTGCACCATGCGCATGTGGTTCAGATAAAAGGTGACAGTTACAGGCTCAAGGACAAGAAGAAAGCTGGCGTACTCACCTCAGCCAGCTGATTTTGCGAGCAGGGGGTCAATTTTAGCTTGCCGTTTCCGGACAAAAAGGGGTCAGTTTTATGTTGCCGTTGACATCATCGGATAGGTCACGGAAATAGCCGTAAACCGGCGACTGATCGAGACCACGGTGGAGCACGTCCTTGTTTGCTGACCCGCGCAGAATCCGCATGAGCAAGGTTCTGCCGCCCTGGGCTATGAGGTCATCGGCACCGCGGAGGACCGCTTTCAGGTCGTCGTGGGAGAGCTCCTTGAGCCCTTTGGCATCCAGATTGACTGTCACTCGACGAGATCGTCGGCTCATGATAGTCGTACCTTCTGAGATTCCGATCTGGCTATGATATACGCAGGCAGTCGTGGTGTGGCCGAGAGGATAGTCCCTTGATCGAGATTGATGAGTCATTGCTGGTCCGACTGGCCGGTGCACGCGCATTCGGGCAGGGGCTGCAGTGCTTTGAGGAGGATTGTGTCCGGGATGTCGTCACGACGGACGCAACCACCAACGCGCTCGTTCAGGACGTGCGTCAACACACGGTTTGCCTGCGCCATACCCACCGCATGATGGAAGGCGAATGCGACTGCGAGGTATCCGACGGCATTGAGTTCTGTCAGCATTGTGTGGCGGTGGCCTTGCACCTGCAGGAGCAGCAAACACCGGCGAAGTCCATAGATAAACGCGGTGCGCTTCGACAGATTCGTCGACACTTGTCCACGCTGACTCACGAGGAACTGGTGGACGAGTTTCTCGAGACCATCAAGCAGGATCGGGCGCTGCGGGACGATTGGATGCAAAAAGCACGCTTTAGGTCCGAAGCATTATCGTATTCGGAGCTCAAGGAGATGATCGACGCAGTCGGTGCCGAAGACTTTCTGTACGAGCCTCGAGAAATACGCACCTACTTCCACGCCTTGGAGGCAATGCTCGCCCGGCTTACAGAATTCGCCGACAAGCTGGATCGGCTGGTGTTGTTGCGCAGTGTTGAACACGCGATCCGGCGATTTAACGCAGATTTTGCATTGATTGACTATGCGGGTGATTTCGCCGAGCTGGGCATGGACCTGCTGACCGACCTGCACCGTGCTGCGACAAAGCGACTAACCTGGACACCATCGGAACTGGCGTCGTACCTGGTCGATCGGGGGATCGCCGAGCATTGGCACCCGTTCGGCTCACTGGCCGTGTTGTACTGCGACGATCTAGGAGTCGCTTTCCAGGAGGCGGCGCTGGCTGAAATCGAATCTCGACGCAATGCACTGAACAGCACTGCCATTGGAAGTATCGACCAGCAACGGATCCACGGGTTGCTGGAGGACCTGACTGACAGCTTGAGCGCAGGCTACGATCCGTGAACGAGGAACAGTAGTGGTGCAGTTCTGCGATCTTGCTCAGGTGCGCCGAGGAACTTGAGCGTTTGTTACGACTCTCGTAGTGCAATCATTGCGGATTTCGGCCAGTTACGGCGGTGTCGATGATCATAAGATCAATCGGCACTCTTCGAATGGGCTGGTTCCCGCTATCCGGTCAATGAACCCACTAAGACGGACTTCCGACATTCTTCCGACATTCTTCCGACATTCTTCCGACATTAGCTGTGCATTGTTGGGCATTGTCCTGCAAATAGTGCAACGTGCGCCGTCTTTTAGGCTTTAATAATCAATAAGTTACAATGACGCAGCTGGCTACGAACCAGGCGGTCGGGAGTTCGAATCTCTCCGGGCGCGCCACTAAACGAAAAGGGGCCCATTGTGGGCCCCTTCTTCGTTTAGAAGTGTCCCGGGTACCGATGAGAACTCCTGTTCGACCAATCGCGTTAGCGATTGGCGACGAGCGGCGAAGCCGCGAAGCCCGCAGGGTCAGAACAGCCCTAAGGCTGTTCTGATCAATCTCTCCGGGCGCGCCAAAAAAGACAAAGGGCCCCCATCGGGGGCCCTTTGTCTTTTCCAGCTCCGGATAACATTCGAACTCCCGAGTTCGATCCGAGGGCGACGGAGTTGGCCGACAAGCGTTACTGCGAAGCGGTAACGAGGCAACGAGCCCGCCGTCAATCTCTCCCGGCGCGCCGTACAATCAAGGTCCTTACGAGAACATGGGTTACGACTGGATCCGGCATAATTTGTGACGTATCTGTCGAACAGCGCAAATGGCCCCTTGACGCGGCGTTTTTGTTTATCATGGGTCCGCAATCGAAATCGGCTGCAATCTCCTTCTTAAGACTGGTGGGACTTTATACATGAGTGCACCGCGCGGTGAATTTAGCTCCAAACTCGGATTTATCCTGGCAGCAGCCGGGTCCGCCGTGGGACTTGGAAATATCTGGGGCTTTCCTACACAGGCGGCCAGCAATGGCGGTGCGGCATTTCTGATGGTCTACCTGATCATGGCTTTC
>Ga0224512_10001950_pt1 | contig 19320 bp, 14 predicted proteins | sample SF_May12_sed_USG_4_FD_169103 | JGI IMG/M metagenome (GOLD analysis project Ga0224512, IMG submission 169103) | Sediment microbial communities from San Francisco Bay, California, United States - SF_May12_sed_USGS_13 | ecosystem: Environmental > Aquatic > Marine > Sediment | place: USA... | reverse complement strand
GGACGTGGTTGTGTCGGAGTTCCTGTCCTCCGAGGGACTGCGCCGCGGCATCAAGTCCGTGCACGACGGGGCGTTCTTCACGGCGGCCGAACGTCCCATTGGCATCCAGCTCTATGGCGCCGACGCGGAGGCGATGGCGGAGGCGGCACGGCTGGTCACGGAGTACTACGCGCCCGACTTCATCGACGTCAACTTCGGGTGCCCCGTCAAGAAGGTCGTCGGGCGCAACGGGGGCTCGGGGTGCCTCAAGGACCTCGACCTCGTCCGCCGCATCCTGCGCGCCGTTGGCGACGCCACGCACCTGCCGGTGACGGCCAAGATCCGCAGTGGATGGGACGAAGCCACGCGGAGCCCCGTGGAGATTGCGCGGCGCTGCCAGGACGCCGGTGCCCGCGTGCTGACGCTGCACCCGCGGACACGCACGCAGATGTACAGTGGGGACGCACGCTGGGACGAGATCGGCGCCGTCACTGCGGCCCTCGACATCCCGGTCGTCGGCAACGGCGACATCCGGACGGCGGACGACGCGGTCCGGATGCAGCGGGAGACGGGCTGTGCCGGCATCATGATCGCCCGAGGGTCCTTTGGAAACCCGTGGCTGTTTGCGCAGGCCCGGGCGGCGTTGGACGGACGCACGCCGGCGCCACCGCCCGCGGCGGCCGACCGGTTCGCCGTGGCCCTGCACCACGCCCGGCTTCAACTCGAGATCCAGGGCGATACGCGCCGGACCGCCATCGAGTTCCGCAAGCATCTCGGCTGGTACACGCGCGGCCTGCCCGGCGCGGCGGACCTCCGGCGGCAGCTGCACGAGATCGAGTCGATGGCTGAGGTCGAGCGCATCTTCGAGGCCTACCTCGCGGCCTGCCCGGTCGCCGCGTGACGCCAGAGCACCTCCGCACCCTGCTCACCGCAGTCGCGGCCGGGCGGGTGACCCCCAGCGACGCGCTCGGCCGACTGTCGCAGTTTCCGGTCGAGGAGCTGCCGTACGCATCGGTCGACCACGCGCGCGGGCTCGTCCAGGGGCACCAGGAGGTCGTCTTGTGCGAGGGCAAGACCCCAGAGCAGGTGGAAGGAATCTGCGCCACCCTGGTGGCGGCGAGCGGGAGCTTCCTGGCGACCCGAGCCGGTGCGGACGTGCAGACACGCCTGGTCGCTCGCTTCCCGCGCGCCGAGGCGAGCCCCCTTGGGCGGACGGTGTACCTCGGTCCCGATCCGCCACCGGAGCCGACGGGGCGGGGGACGGTGCTGGTCGTGACGGCCGGGACCGCCGACCTTCCGGTCGCCGAGGAGGCGGCCGTCGTCACGCGTGCCCTCGGGAATCGGGTGGCGCGGCTCACCGACGTGGGCGTGGCGGGCATTCACCGGCTGCTGCGGCGGAGTGACGCGCTGCGTGAGGCCGCCGTCGTGATCGTCGTCGCCGGAATGGACGGGGCGCTGGCCAGCGTGGTCGGAGGACTCGTGAAGGTTCCGGTGGTGGCGGTGCCCACCAGTGTCGGGTACGGCGCGTCGTTCGGTGGCGTGTCCGCCTTGCTCGCGATGTTGAACTCGTGTGCCTCGGGCGTGACGGTCGTGAACATCGACAACGGGTTCGGGGCGGCGGTGGCCGCCTCCCGCATCAACCACCTGCCGTAGCGCGGTGGAGACTGCCACCGCGCATGCTATGTTCCTTCGTACGCGCGTCCTTAGCTCAACCGGATAGAGCACCAGACTTCGGATCTGGGGGTTGGGGGTTCGAGTCCCTCAGGGCGCACTGCCGGCGGCGCGAAGCTCGGCGCGCCGCCGCCGTCGCCCCGCGGGCGTCTTTGACCTCGGTGTCGCTCTCGCTCCACCCTCGGTTCGCGTCCCCGAGGGCGCACTGCCGACACCGCCCGCTGCCGTGCGGCGCCGGTGTGGCCCCGTGACCTCGTCGTCGCTCTCGCTCCACCCTCGGTTCGCGTCCCCGAGGGCGCACTCCGCGCGTGCGCCTTTTCTCCCGCCGCGGGCTCGTCGGCTGTGAGCTGGATACTGGTGGTGGGTCTCGTGACCGTCGCCGCGGCGGTGGGCTTCGTCGCCGGGCGCCGTCGGGACACGTCCCCCGCGCCGCGCCCGGGCACGGTGCTTCCCGGTGACCTCGAGTACGTGATCGACCTCGCCCGCCGGGCCAATCGGGCGCTCGCCGGCGCCATCGTGGCTGCGGATGGCTCAGAGGCTACGTCCGCCCATCCGCGTGGTGTGCCGCCGTCCGTGGTGGACCGTGCGCTCGCGCTCGCCCGGCTCGCCCGGTCGGACGGGCGGCCGCAAACGCTCCAGGACGCGACGCCCATCGTGGCCGTCGCCACCGACGAGGTGGCGGCCGCGCTGGTGCTGGAGCCGGAGTCGCCGCCGCACGTCCTCGATCGCGTGCGCACCGACCTCGAGCAGCTGGTGGCCGGGCTGGCGCGCGCCCGCACGCCCGGCGCGACCCGCGCCTCCGGCCCCTGGGACGAGGACGCGTGGCTGTTGGTCCACGAGAGCCTCGATGGTGCCGGCACGGCGCTGTGCGAGGAGTTGCGCCGCAAGAGCGAGCGCGCGGTCGTGCTCGTGCTCCGGGACGATCTCGGCGGGGCGCTGCGCGTCGTCGCCCTGTCCGGCGGGGCCGACCGTCGGTTGGCCGGCACGTCGGCGCTCCCCGGCTCCACCGTCGCCCGGGCCTCGGAAGGGGACACACCCATCGCGGGTCTGAGCCTGGAGGAACTGTTCGGGCACCCGCGCGCCGACCGGCGCCGGGGGGCGACGGAGGGTATCGCGTTCCCAGTGACCGACGGGCGTCTGCCGTTTGGGGCCGCCGTCGTCTTCGGCCCGCCGGCAACGCTCCGCTCCGACGCGCGGTCGGAGGTGCAGCGCCTCCTCCTGCGGGCCGCGCCGCGCCTGGCCCACCTCCAGGCCGTGCAGGTACGCGAGCAGCGCGCGCACACCGACGAGCTCACCGGTCTGCCCAACCGGCGCGGCCTCGTCAGGGCCATGGCAACCCCGGAGATCCGGTGCGCGGCCCTACTGATGCTCGATCTCGATCACTTCAAGCAGCTCAATGACACGCATGGCCATGTCGCCGGTGACGCCGCCCTGCGGCATGTCGCCGGCGTTCTGGCCCGGAGTCTCCGGGAACAGGACCTCGCGACCCGGATCGGAGGCGAGGAGTTCGCGCTCTGGCTGCCGGAGACCCCGCTCGACTCGGCCATCGAGGTCGCCGAGCGCGTGCGCGCGGCTGTGGCCGGAACCCCGTGTCGATGGCGGGGAGTCGACCTGGCGCTCACGTGCTCGATCGGGGTCGCCGGCATGCCGGCGACCGTGTCCGCCATCGGGTTGCTGTACATGACGGCGGATGCCGCGTTGTACCGCGCCAAGCGGGCGGGCCGGAACCGGGTGGAGGTCGGCCGGCGAGGGGAGGCCGCGGACTCGGGGATGCCGGTCACATAGCCCCCCCCGGGAAACCGGCTATATTTCGGTTGTTCTTTGACAAATGGGGGCGACTGGTTTCGACGGGTTTGGTGAAGGTTCAGTTGCGTGCCCAGGTTCCCGGTGTCCTGGTAAAACCCGCTGGGAAACTTCATAACTGCCAATACTGACTTGGCCCTGGCTGCGTAAGCTTCGGCTTACCGCACCTGCTCTCGTGGCAGCCGCGCTTGAGGCGGCGCGGGAGTATCGGAAAATCAAGCTGGCGTGACGTGGCGCTTCCGCACGTACCGCGAGATGTAAGGGAGCTCGTCCGGCAATTGGGTGGCTGTGCCCCTGTTGTCGGAGACCACAAGCGCAGCCTACGCACGTAGAGACCGGGCTGGATCGATGCTCGGACCGGGGTTCGAATCCCCGCGCCTCCATTTCTCACCGGCCCGGCCCTCCGGGCCGGTCGTCTTTCCAGGCCCTGGGGCGTCGCCCCGAGGGTCGCTGGCCGTGCCGCCCCGCGGGCCCTGATTACGATCGACCCTGAAACCGAACCGCCCGGCACGGGGCCGAGCGGTCGGTCATGGGCCACACCCAACGGGTCAAGTCGTCTTTTGGAACACGTACCGGTAGGGGTCCACGATCTGCGCGCTGGCGGAGAAGGTGACCGTCAGGTTGTTGCCGGAGAGACTGAAGGTGGCGGACATCTCGTCCGCGGTACCCTGGTCGAATGTGAGCGTGTTCCCCGAAGTCGCGTAGGTGCCGTTCCAGGAGCAAGTAGCCTGGTTGGGACAGATCCAGGGGTCGGCCGGGTCGTCGTTGGCCACGCTGAACGTATAGGTGCCGGTCGCCGTGAAGGTCAAGTTGACCGAGACCCCGTCATCCGAGATGGCATCTCCCCACCCCGGCTGGCTTGGAGCCGTGAGGCTCGTGGCAACCCAACTCGCGACGATCGTGGTTCCGTTCGGCCCGGCATCGTCGCCGCACCCCAAGGTCAGCGGCAGCACGGCCACGGCGAGCGCACCGGCGGTGAGCCTGCACAGAGAGCGCATTCGCATGGGTTCCTCCTGGTGAATTGAGCCCACCATACGGGACCAGGGCCGGTCGATCAACAAGAAAAACGCTCGGGATTGCGTGCCCCTACTAGCCCTAGTAGGGCATGCCGCTTCGTTCCGCGACGTCGCTGACGATGACTCCATCGACCACGTAGAGCGGCGAACCGCCGAGCAACGACGTGATCCCTCGCAGTTCGACCTGCACCCCACCACCGGGCGCATTGGAGTTTGCCTGGATGTTCGCCCCGGGCACTTTGCCCTGCAGCGCCCGCTCGACGGTCGCCGTCGGCGCCCGCTCCAGGTCCTGGGCGCTCACCGTGGACACCGCGTTGGCGAGGTTGCGTCGCTCGATCCCGGTTGCCTGACCGGTCACCACGACCTCCTCCAGGCGCAGGATATCGGGCTCCAGCTGGATGGACACCGAGTTCTGGGTCGCGGAAAGCTGCACTTCGATGCGCCGATACCCGATGCGCCGGACGAGCAGCGTCACCGGCCCCTGCGGCACGTTGCGGAGCGTGAACGTCCCGTCGGATTCCCCGAACGCGACGAGTGGCGTTCCGACCACGGTTACGCTGACGTTGTCGACCGGGGCGCCGGTGCGCGCATCGACGGCGCGACCCTGTACCGTGCGTCCCTGGGCGTGGAGCGGCTGGCTGCTCAGTGCAGCCGCAACGAGAATGACGAAGCAGGCGCGGAGCGTCATGGACCCTCCCCGTGAGGTGCGGCAGTCGTCACGAACCCTCGGCATTGCGAGGAGCTCGCTCGGGTATGCCACTTGTAACATGAGGAGTCGGAGCCCGTAAGAGCCCACCGGAGGCTGAGTCGCGTTCACAACGGGCCCCGACACGTCCAGCCGCGGGTCCTTACCGGATGGTCAAGTCGGCGGTAGCTTCGGGGCCATGCCGATTCGCGACGGTCTCCGCCGCCTGTGGCGTTGGGCGCACGCGCTGGTGGGTGCGACCCCTCGTCGCCCCGCGACGCCGACCCCGCGACCCACCCCGCCGCCACCGCCGCACCTCTCCGAGACGCTGCCTGTCCTCACTACCCGCACGCCCGCCAGGGGTGAGATCGTGATCGGCGGCGCGCTCACGGTGCGCATGTGGATTGTCGGCGGGCTGCTCGTGCTATCCGCCTCGCCCCAGGAAACAGAACGCAGTCTGGCGAGCCTGTTGGACCATCCCGACTCGGCGGTGCGCCACGACGCCGAGCGGGCGCTCGCCGTGCTCCGGCCAACACCCACCACCGCCGCCGCGTGAGCGGACCCGACTGAACCTCGCCTAGCGCGCTGGCAGCGTGCGCAGCGCGCGATACAGGCGCGCGTTGAGGTCCGCTCCGGTGAGGCCGGTGTGCTGCTCCGGCGCATGCGGCTCGTCCGGAACCCCGAGCGCCGCCGCCAGGCGGCCCCCCGTCAGCTCGCGGTAGCCTCGACCCCAGGCCATCGACGGGAGGTCGAGCACGAAGTAGTGATACAGCTCGCGCCACGAGCGGCCGGATTCCCGGAAGAGATGATCGAGGAACGCCGCGTCGAACCAACTGTTGAAGGCGACGAGCATCACATGGCGTCCGCCGACGATCCCGTGATGGAAGGCCGTGAGGCTGTCGGCGGCGCGCACCGGTGGCAGCGCGCCCAACGCGGTCCACCGCGTTGGCTCGTACGCGTTGACCCGTCGCGCGGCCTCCGACGTGCGCTCCGGGTGCCGCGGCTGAATCCGCACGAAGAACCGGCCCACCTCGACCCCCTCGAGGTCGGTGAGCACAAGGCCGAGATCCACTGCTTCATGGAAGCCCGGCACGAGGCCCGTGGTTTCGATGTCCACGAAGGCCAGGAGCCAGTCGTCCGGCGCGTCGGCGGGCCATGCCGCGGCGACCGGTGCAGAATCGGTGGCCGTCACGACGCCCGGCACGGGCGGCTCGCCTCCGCGGCAGGCCAGCGCCGCGACTACGAGCGGGACGCAGCGCCAGCCGCTCCTCATGGCGCCACGTTGCCCGCCGCCGTCCCGACGGCCGGAAGCAGCCGGTCCAGCACTTTCGCCGACGACAGCACGCCCGGCATCCCCGCGCCGGGGTGCGTGCCGGCCCCCGCCAGAAACAGCCCGTCGACGTCCTCGGACCGGTTGTGGAACCGGAAATAGGCCGACTGCCGCAGGATCGGCTGAATCGAGAAGCCGGTGCCGTGTCGGCTCAGGAGGGTGTCGCGGAAGTGCTCGGGCGTGACGCAGAACTGCTCGGCGAGATGCGCCCGGAGGCCCGGCAGCACCGTGTCCTGCAAATGGTCGAGAATCCTGTCCCGCAGGCGCGGACCCGCCACCGACCAGTCGATCGATGCCTGTAGGTTGGGGACCGGCGCGAGTACGTAGAACGACTCGCATCCCGCCGGTGCCATGGAAGGGTCCGTGCGGGTGGGAGCATGCAAGTAGAGGCTGAAGTCGTCGGGCAGCCGATGCCCGTTGAAGATGTCCGCCAACAGCCCCTTGTAGCGCGGACCCAGCAGGATCATGTGGTGGGCGAGGTCGGGATAGGTTTTGCGTGTCCCGAAGTACAGCACGAACAGCCCCATCGAGTACCTGAGCCGCCGGAGACGGCGATCGGTCCACTTGCGCCGGAATTCCGGCGCGACCAGCCGCTGGTACACGAACGGCGCATCGGCATTGGCGACCACCACGTCCGCGGCAAGCCCCACGCCCCCGGCCAGGCGGACGCCGGTGACGCGGCTGCCCGTCCGCCCGTCATGACGCGCACAGGTGATCTCCTCCACACCCTCACCCAGCCGGATCGTGACGCCCTCCTCCGCCAGCAGTCGGCCGAGGCCCGCCACGATGCTCGCGGTCCCGCCCATGGCGAAGTGGATGCCCCACTCCCGCTCGAGGTAGTGAATCAGGGTGTAGATCGAGGTCGTGGTGAAGCCGATCCACCGGGGTGACACCGTAGCCGCGCGCGCGCAGCCGCAGCGCGGCCGCCAGTCCACCCAAGCCTGCGCCGATCACGATGGCCTGCGGAGGTGTGGGCATGATCGATCAGATCCCCTTGGCCGCCAGCCACCGGCGCAGCTCGGACAAGGGCCGCGTATTCAGCACGTGGGCGGGCTCGAGCCAGGCCCGGCGCGCCTGCTCCACGCCGTAGCGCATGAACGCGAGGTCCGGCACCTGATGCGCGTCCGTGCTGATCACCACCGGGACCCCCAGCTCCCGGGCCGCAAGGAGGTGTATGTCGCGCAGATCGAGTCGGTGCGGATGGGCGTTCAGCTCCACGGCCACGTGGTGCTCCCGGGCGCAGTGCAGCACCGCGTCCAGGTCGAACGCGTACGGCTCGCGCCGGTTGATCAGACGCCCCGTCGGGTGGGCCAGCACGTGCACCGCGGGATGTTCGAGCGCGGTGAGGATGCGCTTCGTCTGCTGCGCGGCCGGCAGGTCGAGCAGCGTGTGGACCGACACGACCACGACGTCGAGCTCGGCGATCACCTCGTCCTCGAGATCGAGCGACCCGTCCCGCAGGATGTCGATCTCCAGGCTCCGGAGCAGCGTGATGTCGTCCCGCCCGGCCGTCACCTCCGCGATCTCCGCCCATTGGCGCCGTACGCCCGCCGCGTCCAACCCGCCGGTCATCGCCAGGTTCTTGGAGTGATCCGTGAGGGCGAAGTACTCGTAGCCGCGGGCGACGCATCCCTGCAGCATCTCCGCGATGGACTGCTTCCCGTCGGACCACGTCGAGTGCATCTGCAGATCGCCGCGCATGTCGTCGAGGGTCAGCAATGCGGGCAGGGTGCCACGCTCCGCCGCTTCGATCTCCCCGCGGTCCTCTCGCAGCTCCGGCGGGATCCAGGGGAGGTTCACCGCCGCGTAGACGTCTTCCTCGGTGGCGCCGCTGACCCGGCGGCCGCCGGTTGCCGCGCCCTCGTCTCCTTCGGCCACCTCGAACACGCCGTACTCCGAGATACTGAGCCCACGCGCGACGGCTCGCTTGCGGAGCTTGACGTTGTGCGCCTTCGATCCGGTGAAGTACTGCAGCGCCGCGCCGTAGCTCGCCGCGGGAAGCACCCGCAGATCGACCTGGAGACCCGATTCGAGAATCACGGTTCCGCGCGTGTCCCCGGACATCTCCACCTTCCGCACGCGGGGATAGCTGGTGAAGTGGGCCATGACCGGTCCCGGCTGGGCCGCAATCGCCAAGATGTCGATGTCGCCCACCGTCTCGAGCCGGCGGCGGTAGCTGCCCGCGACCGCCACCTGCTGCACGTCCGCCGTGGCGCGCAGATGGGCCAGGAGCGGCTCCACGAGCTGGTCGGCATCGGCGAGCCGGAACCGGCTGCCGCGCTGTCGAACCGTCGCGATCCCGCCGAGAATGCGCGCCTGCGTCTTCTTGCCGAACCCCTCCAGGGTCTCGATCCGTGCCTCCTGGGCCGCGGTTTCCAGCTGGTCCAGCGTTTCGATGCCCAACTGCTCCCAGAGCTTCCGCGCGCGCTTGGGCCCGACCCCGGGGAGCCGGACGAGGTCGATGAGCGAATACGGGATGGCACGCTGCAGCTCTTCCAGCACGGTGAGGCGGCCGGTGTCGACGAGTTCCCGGATGTGACTCGCCATGTCCTTGCCGATGCTGGGCAGCTCGGTCAGGTCCGCGCCGGCCGCGACCAGATCGCGGAGCGGGGTGGGGTGCTCCTCGATCGTCCGGGCGGCGTTCTCGTACGCACGCACCCGAAAGGGATTCGCGCCCTGGATCTCGAGCAAGGTGCTCACGTCGGCGAGCACGCGCGCTATCTCCGTGTTCTCCATGCTCACGCCCGGATGCCGTGCTCGCGGAGCAGCGCCAGGAACCCGGTTTCGTCAAGCACGGGGACGCCGAGCCGTTCGGCCTTGGCGAGCTTGGAGCCCGGATCCGTCCCGGCGACGACGTAGTCGGTCTTCTTGCTCACGGCGGAGACCGTTCGACCGCCGTGCGCTCCCACCAGGGCCTCAGCCTCGTCCCGCGACAGCGCCGCCAACCCGCCCGTGAAGACGAACGTGCGGCCCGCCAGCGCGCTGCCGGCGGATGCCGCGCGTGGGGCTTCCCGGAGCCGGACCTTCGCGACGAGGCGGTCGAGGGCCTCGGCGTTGCGGGCGTCGCGGAAGAAGGCCCTGATCTGCTCGGCCATCTTGGGACCGACGCCCTCAACCGCCTCGAGCGCCGCTTCGTCGGCGGCGCGCAGGGCCACCAAGGTCCCGAAATGCGCGGCGAGAGCCCGGGCGACCGCCACGCCGACCTCGGGAATGCCGAGGCCGAGGAGCAAGCGCGCGACGTCGACGTCAGCGGCCCCCTGAATGGCCGCAATCAGGTTGGCCGCCGATTTTTCCGCAAACCCCTCGAGGGGCAACAGATCCTGCTCCGTCAGGTCGAACAGCTGGTCCAGGCGAGTCACGAGGCCCTCGGCGACGAGCAGCTTGGACGACTCCTCGCCCAGTCCCTGGATGTCGAGTGCGTGGCGCGAGGCGAAATGCTGAATGCGCCCCGCCAGTTGCGCTTGGCACCGGAACCCATTGGGGCAGACCGTAAACGGCCCGCGCTCGATCAGGCCGGTTCCGCAGGAGGGACAGGTGTCGGGCAGGCGGAAGCGCGGCCCGCGCCGTCGATCGGATTCCTCGATCCGTTCCACGACTTGGGGGATGACGTCGCCAGCCCGCTGCACCCGCACCAGATCCCCCTCGCGGATGTCCTTGCGGGCGACTTCCTCGCGGTTGTGGAGCGTCGCACGGCTCACCGTCACCCCGCCCAGCTCCACGGGGCGCATCATCGCCACCGGCGTGACGACGCCGGTCCGCCCCACGCTCGCGATGATCTTGAGAACGCGCGTGACTTCCTTGCGCGGGGGGAACTTGAAGGCGTACGCCCACCGGGGATGACGGGCCGTCACCCCCAATCGGTCTCGCGCGGCCACATCATCGAGCTTGATCACCACCCCGTCGATTTCGAAGTCCAGGTCGTCCCGGCGTGCCAACAACCCGGCATGGTAGGCAACGATGTCGTCCGCGGTGCGGCCGGACCGGATCAACTCCGAGACCGGAAAGCCCCACGTGCGGATGGCCGTCAGCATCGCGTCGTGGGAGGCGAACGACACTCCGCGGGCGGCCAGCACGTCGTACACGTAGAGGTCCAGCGGGCGCTGGGCCGTGATGGTCGGATCCAGCTGGCGCAGCGACCCGGCCGCGGCGTTGCGCGGGTTCGCGAACGGCTCGCCACCCTGCTCCAGCAGCCGCTCGTTGAGCTGCTCGAACCCGCTGAGCCGCATGATGACCTCGCCGCGCAGCGCCACGAATCCCACGGCCGGACCGCGCGGGTCCAGACGCAGCGGGACCGAAGGGATCGTGCGGACGTTCTCCGTGATGCCCTCGCCATTCACGCCATCCCCCCGCGTGGCGGCCCGCACGAGCGCACCGTCCTCGTAGACGAGTTCCACCGACGCCCCGTCGAGCTTCGGCTCGAGCACGTACTGGACGCCCGCGTCGCCCAGCTCCTTGCGCAACCGTGCGTCGAAGCGGCGCACAGCCGCCTCGTCCCGGTCGGAATCGAGGCTCAGCATGGGGGCGGCATGCGGCACGGTTGGGAACCGGTCGAACACGGCACCGCCCACGCGCTGCGTCGGCGAGTCCGGCGTCACCAGATCCGGGAACGCCGCTTCGACGGCCCGGAGCTCGGCGAACAGCGCATCGTACGCCTCGTCCGAGATCTCCGGCCGGTCTTTGACGTGATACAGGTAGTCGTGGTGTCGGAGCTCGGCGCGCAGGTCCCGTAGGCGCCGCTCCGCCTGGGATCGCTTCACGCAGTCGTCCTCATCGGCTCACCACCACAGCACATGTTGCCACAAGAACTCGGCATTCCCCATCCGGCGGCGGATCATCTCCACGCGCGCCCGGTACGGGTCGCTGCCCGTTCCCGGACCACCGGGATGCCACAGCGACGGGCGGGACAACGCCGCCGCCAGGTACGCGCTCTCCGCTTCCGTCAGAAACAACGGGGCTTTGCCGAAATAGCGTTCGGCCGCCGCCGCCGCCCCGAACACTCCCGGCCCGAACTCCACCACGTTGACATACAACTCGAGAATCCGCCGCTTCGACAGGTGGCGCTCGATCTCCACGGTCAGGATCGCCTCTCGCAGCTTGCGCCACGCCGTGCGGTCCGGCGTGAGCCACAGGTTCTTCGCCAACTGCTGGGTGATGGTCGACGCCCCTCGGGCCCGCCCGCCCGCCCGCGCCTCGCGCCACGCCGATCTGATCTCGAACCACGAGAAGCCCCGATGGTCGTAAAACTCGATGTCCTCGGCGACGACCACGGCCCGGAGCAGGTGGGGCGAGATCTCGCGGAGCGGGACCCAGCGCCATGCGATTGCGTCCGACCCGAGCGTCGCCCGGTTCCGTTCCACCCAAGACACGCGCGCCGGATTCTCGATCGCCAGCCGAGGGACGTCGGGCCAGCTCTGCCACACGTGAGTCCCGAGCAGCCCGGCCCCGACAAGCGCCACCCCCGCGCCCCACTGCGCGGCCTGCCGCCACGACGGGCGCCTAGGTCGTCCATGTAGTGTCAAGTTTCTATCAACCAACTATGTGGACACGCATTTGACAGAAGCCAGCTCCCACCGTTAGCCTCCGTGCACCAACTTGAATCTGTTTGGCCGCTCGCGGGAGGGACAGATGTCGACGCGCATCGCGTGGTTCTATCGACGACCGGGGTGAACGACCTGCCGACGCGCGCAGGAGTCTCTTGCGCCCCGCGAGCCGACTGTCCTTGAGGACGTGAACGCGAGAACGACCAGAATCGGGAGGGCAGCAGCCCTTCGGCTCGCCCGGCGCGTCAGTCGCGTGATCGTGGCGAAGAGCCGGCGGGTGCGGGAGTTCAACATGCGCCGCGACCCACCGCCGGCCGGAGTCCTGGCCGCCGCGTTGCTTGGCCCGACCGGCAATCTGCGGGCTCCTGCCGCCGTCATCAACGACACGCTCGTGGTGGGATTCACGCCCGAGCTCTATAACAGGGTGTGCTCGTGAGCGCCGTGGCCCCCACCGCGACCGTACCCGAAATCCGGATCCGCGCCCTGAACGATGCCCCGTTTCGTCCCGACGGCGACTTCGTGTTGTATTGGATGACGGCCTTCCGCCGGGTGCGCGGCAATTTCGCGCTCGACCGGGCCGCCGACCTCGCTCACGTGTTCGGGCGACCCCTACTGGTGTTGGAGCCGTTACGGTGCGCCTACCCGTGGGCAGCCGACCGGTTTCACCGCTTCATACTCGATGGGATGGAGGACAATCGGCGTGCGCTGGAGCGGGCGGGCGTCACGTACTTCCCCTATGTGGAGACCAGTCCCGGGGCGGGGAAGGGACTGCTGGCCGCCCTTGCGGGACATGCCTGTGCGGTGGTCGGCGACGATTGGCCTGGCTTCTTCCATCCGCGGATGCTATCGGCCGCCGGCTCCGTCCCGGCCGCCTGCGAAGTCGTCGACGCATGCGGCCTCCTCCCGCTCCGGGCCACGGAGCGCCCCTGGCCGTCGGCCTATGCCTTCCGCCGCATGCTGCAGCGTACGCTGCCCAAGCACCTGGACACGATGCCCGCCGAACGACCGCGCCGTGGCCTTCCGGGACCGGCCGTGATTCCGCGCGCCGTGCGCAAACGCTGGCCGCCGGCTCACGGTGCCCTGTTGTCCGGTCAGATCGGGCTCGAGACCCTCCCGCTCGATCACGCGGTCGGGACGGTGCCGCTGCGGGGCGGCGCCACCGCGGCCCGCCGCCGTCTCCGGGAGTTCCTCGAGCGCCTGGATCGCTATCTGGACGAGCGCAATGAGCCGGAAGCCGCAGCAGCCAGTGGGCTCTCGCCCTATCTCCACTTCGGACACATCTCGACCCAGGAGATTCTCCAGGCGCTCGCCGGCCGGGAAGGCTGGACCCCCGACCGCGTGGCCGAGCGCGCCACCGGGAAGCGCACCGGCTGGTGGGGCATGAGCGCAGCGGCCGAGGCGTTCCTCGACGAGCTGGTGACCTGGCGCGAGCTCGGCCTCAACGCCGCCTTCCATATGCCGAGCCACCAGTCCTACGACTCGCTCCCGGGCTGGGCACGACGGACGCTGGCCGAGCACGCGGCCGACCCCCGTCCCAACTCGTACGACGTTCCGGCGCTGGAGGCAGGGGAGACGCATGACCCGCTGTGGAATGCGGCCCAGAATCAGCTCCGCCGCCACGGCGTGATGCACAACTACCTGCGCATGCTGTGGGGCAAGAAGATCCTGGAGTGGAGCGCCAGTCCGGAGCGCGCCCTCGAGGTCATGGTGGAGCTCAATAACAAGTACGCATTGGACGGACGGGACCCGAACTCCTACAGCGGGATCTTCTGGTGCCTGGGCCGCTACGACCGGCCCTGGGCACCCGAACGCCCCATCTTCGGCCGGATCCGCTACATGAGTTCCGCCAATACGGCACGCAAGTTCCGGGTCAAGGGCTACATCGCCGAGCATGGCGGGGAGAAGGGTGTTCATGTCGATGACGCGGTATCCACATGATGTGGTGTCTTATATGAACCGTGCTAACTGACTTTCAGTTAATAGCATACAGATCTGAACAGCTAAAATAGTTCACGTTTTCTGACGCATGAGCCGTTCATTCCGCGCGGTGTTGGACGCACATGGACGCACATGGTGGAAAGGACGGGCCTGTCGGTCCGGCGCGGTGCGAGGTCCCTTTGGGACCGAGGGTGAAGAAGCTCCCGGACGCTGGCCGCGAGGGCCGGCGGAGTGGGCGGAGTGGATGGTTGACGCAGCGGTTCTGCAGGCGCTTATCCCGCCGGGTGCCGTCCGAGCAGCGCGACGTCCCGTCCCTTCCACATCACGCGGCCCCGCAGATGCGCGCCCGCCGAGTCGAGCTGGAGCAGGGACCAGAGCACGAAGGAAACCGGTGCCAGGAGGGAGATCCAGACGGGAAAGCGGGTGAACCGATCGGAGAGGAACTTGGTCAGGAGAACGGCCCCCAGAAACCACGGGGAGAGCAGGGGCCCGATGATGAAGATGAGCAGCGATCCGCCGTAGAAGGCGGCGAAGGGCAGCACCGCCCCCCCCATCAGCAGGAAGGCGTTCTTTCGAAACCCCCGCCACGCGTCGGCGAAGCCGTCGTACATCCAGACTTCGAGCTCGGGCTGGAAATCCGCGAAGTGCGAGACGACTCCGCGGGCAGCGAGGAACCGCCCGATCCGCACGTCCTCCAACACCTCCGCCGGGTGCGCGCGATGCGGCTCATGGGCGTGGTACAGCTCCCGGGAGATCATCCAGCACTGCCCGTTCAGTGCGGAGAAGCGCGGGCTCGGGCGCCGCATGGTCAGGGGGAGCGGGAGACTCGTCAGCAGGGCGTACGGCACGACGGAGACCAGCAGGCCGCCGCCCCCGCGGAACCGCGGGATGGCGGTGAGGACCGAGCCGGTCGGAAGCGCGGCGAACCGGCCGACGATCCGGGCCAAAGCCAGGTCATCGGTGAACGCCGTGTCGGCATCGAGGAACAGCAACACGTCGCCGCGCGCGAGCCGGGATCCCTGATAGAGCGCGTGGACCTTGCCGACCCAGCCGGGAGGCGGGGGATCGCCCTGGAGCACCCGCACCCGGGGATCGCCGGTTCCACTCGCCACGGCGAAGGTCCCATCCTCGGACTGGTCGTCGTAGATCAGCACGTCGAAGTCCACGTTCTGCTGGCGCAGCAGGGACGGGAGTAGCCGCTGGAGATTCCGCTCCTCGTTCCGGGCGGGCACGAGGATCGAGACCCGCCCGGCGAACGACTGGGTCGACCGCCGACGCCCGTGCGCCAGGTGCCACAGGTTGGCGGCGAGCACGGCGGTGATGACGCCGTAGATCGCCCAGAGGAGCGCGTGCAGCATCAGGCCGACGCGCCGGTCGGGGAAGAGCCGAGGACCGGCGCTGGTTGGAACGAGGCCATCATGACCGCACGCTACGCGACGGTCGTCGCTGCGGCAACGCTGAGGGAGCGTTCGCGGCGGGGCGGCGGGCCGCGGCGGCCCTCCTGCGCGACTGCGCGACGGGTTAGAAGACGCCGGGTGTCGCGTCCCAGCGCGGATCGCGGGCCGCACTATCTTCGGGTCGGGCGACTTCCGGATTGAGCCACTCGATGAGCGCCGCGTAGCCGAGGCTCTCGGGATCGCGGCCGAGATAGCCCTGCACCACGCCGAAGACCTGGAACCCCTCGCGCAGCTGAAACGAGAGCGTCGGGTCCTTCAGCCGGCCGTGGAGGATGTTCAGCACGTACTCCTCGGGCCCCAACCGATCGGCGTGCCGATGGTAGCCGCGGAGCCGCGCGCCGGCACGAATCCGCAATAAGCCCGAGCGTTGCGCGATTCCCCGCCGGGCGGCGTAGAGCCGCCTGCCAATCCGACGACGCTGCATCTCGGGATGCACCATCACTTCGGCTCCGTAGAGGGTGCGGCCCATCGGGTCGTGGTTTCGAAACGTGCCCGCACCCGTGAACGAGCGCCAAGTGGCCGCGGGATCGTACTCGTCCCAGCAAACGATCAAGCTTGCCGCCATACCCACCACGCGCTCGTTCGGCTCGGTCACCGCCACCAACTGTCCCTCCGGGAAGACCTCGAGGTGCGAGGCGAGCTGCGCATCGGACCACGGGAGGCTTTCGGGATACACGACGCGACACAGCCCGATGATCCCCGCCGCATCCCGCGGTTCAGTGGGGCGGATGACGACCGGCGACGGACGGGGCTTCACAGAATCTGCACCTCGGGGTCCCTCACCAACTCGGTGGTCCGCCGGCTGTCGAGCAACGGCAACACCGTGCCGGTGGACCGGGCCTCCACGATCGTCCGCAGATTGAGCTCCCCGATCACCATCATCTCCTGGTTGGGATTGCCCTCCGCCAGGATGCCGTCACGCGAGAAGGGGAAGTCGCTCGGCGTGAGGATGGCGGCCTGCCCGTAGTTGAGGTGCACCGCGGGCACCATGGGCAGCGAGCCCACGGTGTGGCTCACGATGACGTACATCTGATTCTCGATGGAGCGCGCATGGGCGCAGTACTTGACCCTGAGGAACCCCTGGCGGTCGTCGGTGCAGCTCGGCACGAGGAGCACGTGGGCATCGAGCCAGGCCGCCGCGCGCGCGATCTCCGGAAACTCGACGTCGTAGCAAATGGCGATCGCCAGGCGCCCGAAGTCGGTCTCGAAGACCCGGAGCCCGGCCCGGGGCTTCACGTTCCACTCTTCGTTCTCGAACCGCGTCATGTGCAGTTTGCCCTGCACGCCGTATTCACCGCTGGGCCCGAAGAAGAAGGCCTGGTTGTAGACGCGCTCGTCCCCGTCCGTCATCACCGGGATGGTCCCGCCGAGGATATACATGGCGTGCTTGCGGGCCATCCGCTGCATGACCTCCAGGTAGGCGGGGACCTGGCTGGCCAGATTGCGCACCTGCTCGTCGATGGGCCGTTTGACGTCGCCGAGCGTGAGGAGCTGGACGGTGAAGTACTCGGGGAACACGAGCAGGCGGCACTTGTAGTCCGCGGCCGTCTCCACGAGCGACTCGACCTGGTCGACGAACTGGGCGAACGTCTGGACCGGCCGGATGTAGTACTGCAGCGACGCAACGCGAATCCGATCCACCGTATGGCTCCCTTGGCGAGGTCCTACTGGGTTCCGGGGGGCGCCTCCAGAGCCGCCTGCGCGGCAGCGAGCCGGGCGACCGGCACGCGGAAGGGCGAGCAGGAGACGTAATTGAGACCGGCGCGGTGGCAGAAATCGACGGAGCGCGGGTCACCGCCGTGTTCTCCACAGATCCCGATCTTGAGCTTGGGGTTGGTGCCCCGCCCGAGGGTCACCGCCGTCGCGATCAGCTTGCCCACGCCTTCCTGATCGAGCGTCTGGAACGGGTCGTCTGCCAGAATGCCGCTCTCGATATAGAACGGCAGAAAGCGCCCAGCATCGTCACGGGAGAGTCCGAACGTGGTCTGGGTGAGGTCGTTCGTTCCGAACGAGAAGAACTCCGCCACCTCGGCGATCCGGTCTGCCGTCAAGGCGGCTCGCGGCAGCTCGATCATCGTGCCCAACAGGTACTCCACCCGCCGTTTGCGCTCGGTGAAGACGCGTTCGGCCACCTTCCGCACCAGCGCAGCCTGCCGCCGCAGCTCCTCCACGTCGCCCACGAGCGGGACCATCACTTCGGGGATCACGTGAACCCCCTGGGCGGCCGCATCGCAGGCGGCTTCGAAGATCGCCTCCGCCTGCATCTCGGTGATTTCGGGATACGTGAGCCCCAGTCGGCAGCCGCGGTGCCCAAGCATCGGATTGGATTCCGTGAGCACGTCCACGAGGTGATGCATGCGGTCGGGCGGGACGCCGAGGCTCGCGGCGAGCGCATTGATCTCGTCCGGCTCCCGCGGCAGGAACTCGTGCAACGGCGGATCGAGCAGACGGATCGTGACCGGCAGCCCGTCCATCGCGCGGAAGATCTCGACGAAGTCGTTGCGTTGCATGGGCAGCAGTTCCAGCAGCGCGCGGCGGCGTTCTCCAAGGCTCGGGGCCACGATCATCTGTCGCATGGCGTGCAGACGATCGCCCTCGAAGAACATGTGCTCCGTGCGGCAGAGCCCGATTCCCTCGGCGCCGTACTCGCGGGCTCGGGCCGCGTCGGCCGGAGTGTCCGCATTGGTGCGCACCCGCAGGAGCCGCGTCTCATCCGCCCAGCGCATCAACTCGGCGAATTCTTCCGAGAACGTCGGTTCCACCAGGGTTGCCTGGCCGAGGATCCCCCGGCCCGCCGAGCCGTCGACCGTAATCCAATCACCCTCCCGCACGACGTGCCCATCGGCCCGGAACAGGCGCTCCCGCTCGTCCACGTCCAAGTCCTTGGCGCCCGCCACACAACACTTGCCCATGCCGCGGGCCACCACCGCCGCGTGGCTGGTCATGCCCCCGCGCGCCGTCACGATGGCGCGGGAGGCGGCCATCCCGTGAAAATCGTCCGGGCTCGTTTCCCGGCGGACCAAGACCACTGGGTCGCCCCGCTCGCCGCGCTCGGCTGCCGTGTCGGCGTCGAACACGGCACACCCCACGGCCGCGCCCGGGGAGGCGGGCAGACCACGCGCGATCACGGTCAGGGTCTGGTCGGGATCCACGGTGGGGTGCAGGAGTTGGTCGAGTTGGTCGGGGGCCACACGTCGGAGGGCTTCGCGGCGGGTCAACAGGCCTTCCCGCACCATGTCGACGGCGATCCGCACCGCCGCCCTGCCCGTGCGCTTCCCCGTGCGGGTCTGCAGCAGGTACAGCTTGCCACGCTCGATCGTGAACTCGATGTCCTGGACATCGCGGTAGTGCCGCTCGAGCGTGGCGGCGGTTTGCCGGAGCTCGCGAAACGCGTCGGGCAGCCGCTCGGCCAGCACCGGGAGCGGCTCGGGATCGCGAATCCCCGCGACGACGTCCTCTCCCTGGGAGTTGACGAGGAACTCGCCGTAGAGCTCGGGCTCTCCGGTCGAGGGATCGCGCGTGAAGGCGACGCCGGTGGCCGAGTCCTCGCCGAGGTTGCCGTAGACCATCGTGACGATGTTGACCGCCGTTCCGAGATCGTCGGCGATCCGATGCACCCGCCGGTAGTCCACCGCCCGCCTGTTCTGCCAGCTGAGGAACACCGCCTCGATGGCACCCCACAGCTGATCCCAGGCGTCGTGCGGGAACCCCTCACCCGTGCTGCGGGCCACCATACCTTTGAACTGGCCCACCAACTCCCGCAGGGTGGCGGCCGGGAGATCGATCTCCCGGGTGACCCCGTGGGCCCGTTTGGCCGCCTCGAGTCCCGCCTCGAAGGGATCGGCCTCACCGGGTTGGGCCTTGAGTCCGCAGACCACGTCCCCGTACATCTGGACCAGCC
>Ga0224512_10001949_pt1 | contig 19321 bp, 14 predicted proteins | sample SF_May12_sed_USG_4_FD_169103 | JGI IMG/M metagenome (GOLD analysis project Ga0224512, IMG submission 169103) | Sediment microbial communities from San Francisco Bay, California, United States - SF_May12_sed_USGS_13 | ecosystem: Environmental > Aquatic > Marine > Sediment | place: USA... | reverse complement strand
CGTGAGAGCGGGATCGAACGGGCGATCCGCGAACCCGGTCGACGGGTACCGCAGGAAGTACCAGGCCGAGTCGAGGAACGTGTCGGACACGTCGGTCTCGCGCCGGGCCGGGCCGCCGCACTGCGGGCAGGGCACACGATACCAGTCCTCGAGGCGGGCCAGCGGGGAGACCCCGCTCTCGTCGGGCCGGTAGTCGTCCGTGGCCGGCAGGACCACCGGGAGATCGCGGTCGGGCACGGGCACGGCACCGCACGCGTCGCAGTAGATGATCGGGATCGGCGGTCCCCAGTAGCGCTGGCGCGAGATGCACCAGTCGTGCAGCCGATACTGGACCTCTCCGCGCGCCAGTCCTTTGCCCTCCAGCCACCGCGTGACGGCCCCGACCGCGTCGCGGCACGACATCCCGTCGAATTGGGCGCTGTGCACGAGCTGGCCGTCCCAGCCCGTATACGGGAGCGGGGCGGGCGTGCCGCTGTCCGGGTCTCGCCCTCGCGCCGGTGTGTCGGATCCACCCTCGGGGTCCCGGTGGATCTCGGAGGACCCGGTCGGCTCCACCACCTGTACGATCGGCAGCCCGAACGCCTGGGCGAACTCGTAGTCGCGCTCGTCGTGTCCGGGAACGGCCATGATCGCTCCGGTACCGTACTCCATGAGCACGTAGTCCGCGATCCAGATCGGTACCGACTCACCGGTGGCCGGGTTGCGCGCATAGGCGCCGAGGAACACGCCGGTCTTGTCCTTGGTGCCGACCTTGCGCGACACGAGGTCCATCTGCTGCGCCCGGCGCCGATACGCGTTCACGGCGGCGCGCCGCTCGGCGGCGGTCAGCTCGTCGACCAGCGCATGCTCGGGGGCCAGCACGACCCACGTTGCTCCGAACACGGTGTCGGGGCGCGTCGTGAACACCCGGATGGACTCGCCGACGGGCGTCGTGAACACGAGCTCCGCCCCCTCCGACCGGCCGATCCAGTTACGCTGCGCCGTCCGTGTCGAGTCGGACCAGTCCAAGGTTTCCAGGTTGTCGAGCAGCCGCTGCGCGTACTTGGTGATCGCAAAGAACCACTGCTCCAGCGTCCGCTGGGTCACGGCCGTCTCGGGGTGTCGCTCGCAGAAACCGTTGATGACCTGCTCGTTCGCGAGCACGGTCTTGCATTCCGGGCACCAGTTGACCGGCGCCTGCTTGCGGTACGCGAGCCCCGCCTGGTAGAGCTGCAGGAAGATCCACTGCGTCCACGTGTAGTAGGCCGGATCCGTGGTGGAGAGCTCGTGGTCCCAATTGACCATCAGCCCGACGCGCCGCAGCTGCTCGCGGAACCGCGCGATGTTGCGGGGGATGAGCTCCGCCGGATGGAGGTTGACCTTGAGCGCGTAGTTCTCGGAGTGGATCCCGAAGGCGTCGAACCCGATCGGCTCGAACACGTCGGCGCCCGCCAGGCGCCGATAGCGTCCGTAGATGTCGCTCCCCACGAACGCGAACACGTTGCCGACGTGCAGGCCTTCCGCCGACGGGTACGGGAACATCATCAGGTTGTAGAACGGGCGCCCGGCCCGCTCGAGGTTCACCCGGTTGGTGCCGCGCTCTTCCCACCGGCGGCGCCATTTGGCTTCGACGGCCTGCGGATCGTACGCAACCGGGTTGGTCGGCGAATCGGACATACCCACTAGTATAGCCGAGCTTGCCTGCGGCCTGCAGGCGGCCGTAGTTTACCCGCGCCGTTATGGCCGCCGTCGCCCATCTGCGCACCCGCACCGTCCTCTTCGCGTTCCCGGCGGCTCTCGTCGCCGTCGCCACCGGCGTCATCAGCGTGTATGTCGTCACCTCCAACCGGCTCGAGCGCGAGGCGCACACGCGCCTGGTGGCCGCCAGCTCGCGGGCGGCGGAGTACGTCGACCGGTATCTTGCCGACCGGCAGCGGGACCTGACCCGCCTGGCCGCCCTGCCCGCGGTGGGGGGGCTCGCCCGCGAGGCCGCAGCCGAGGCGGTGCGCGGGGGGCTCGATCGGGCGGATCGCGAGAGCCTGGAACAGCGGTTTGCCGATTCGCGCACTCTGCGCCGCGATCGCGGGCTCGAAGGCTTCTTCCGCACGTTCCTCGAAGGGTCGGACTTCGTCGACATCATGTTCACGGAGCGGAACGGCCTGAACGTGCTGGCGACCTCCCTCCCGACCGACTTCGTTCAGGCGGACGAGGAGTGGTGGCAGTTGGCGATGCGCGACGGGGTGTTCGTCGGGGCACCCGAGTTCGACGAGACGGCGCGCGGCGCCGCGCTCCCCGTGGCCGTCCGGATCCCCGATCCAGCGGGCGGCCCCCCGCTCGGGGTCCTGCAGGCCGTCATCCGGCTGGGCTCGCTGACCCAAACCGTCGCGCGGTTGGCCGGGGGCGAGGGGATGATCGTCGAGGTCGTCGATTCCCTTCACCGAACGGTCGCCGGTGCCCTGCGCACGCAGCTGCTGCGTCGTTCCACGTTTGCCGACGACCTGCGGCGGGACACCGGGCCATCCGTGCAACCGACGACCGTCGGTGGCGAGCCGGCGACGCTGGCGTCCGTGCCCGTGCTCGACGGCCGCTGGCAGGTGATCGTGGCCCAGCCGAACGCGATCGCGCTGCTCACGGCCCGGTTCGTCGGGCGGACGATCGCGATCGGCGGCGCCCTCGGGCTGGTCGTGATCCTCGTGCTCGTGCTGGTCGTGAGCGAGTGGATGGACACACGCATCGCCCGGCCGATCAAGACGGCGACGGACGCCGCGACGGCGGTGGCCGGGGGCGATCTGACCATCAGGCCGCCGCAGGCGGCCCGGGGTATCGGCGAGGTGGCGGTCCTGCAGCGCGCCACCGGCGACATGGTCACCGAGTTGCGGGTGCTGGTGACGAACATCCGTGGCGCCGCCGAGGACATGGCCGCCATGGCCCAGCAGATCTCCGCCAGCACCGAGGAGATGTCCGCCTCCACACAGGAAATGGCCACGACGTCCCAGAAGCTCACCGACGAAGCGACCATGCAGGCGGGACGGGTCCGCGGCTCGGCAGAGGATGCGTCGCGCATTCTCGCGATTACCACGCAGCTCGCCGACGGGGCTCGGCTTGCCGCCGAGCGCAGCGTGGAGCTGCGCGAGGGCGCGGATCGGCACCGCGGACGGCTGGTCGAGGGGAGCACACAGCTCACGGAACTCGCCGGGGAAGTGGAGCGGACCGCCGGGGAGGCGGAGACGCTGGCCGGGCTGTCGACCGAGATCCAGCAGTTCGTCACCCAGGCCCGCACGGTCGCCACCCGCACGAACATGCTGGCGCTCAACGCCGCCATCGAGGCCGCTCGGGCGGGCGCCGAAGGTCGGGGGTTCGCGGTCGTCGCTGACGAGGTGCGGAAGCTGGCCGGTCAGGCGGCCCAGGCGGCCCAGACCACGTCGGACACGGTCGCGCGCGTGCTGCAAGGCATCACGACCACGCGGGAGCGGCTCGTCCGTCTGGCGCAGGAGAGCGCCGCGGTGCGGGACGTGGCGGTGGAGGTGGCCGGCGGGCTGGAGGACATCACCGGTCAGGCCGTGGAGGGGAGCGCCTGGGCGGACGAGATTTCGACGGCGGCTGCGGAGGCGCGGCGCCTGGTCGAGGAGATCTCGCACCGGTTGGACGCGCTCGCCGAGGGCACGGAGACCTCGGTGGCGGCGATCGAGCAGATCGCCGCGGCCGCCGAGGAACAGAGCGCGTCGACCGAGGAGATCGCGAGCTCGGCCTCGCATCTGGCCGAGGCCTCCGAGCGCCTCAATGCCCAGGTCAGCCGGTTCCGGCTGAGCAGCACGGAGCGCGTGGGCGACTAGCCCGCCGGTCAGCGGCCGTTGTCGAGGTCGACGAAGCGGACTTCGGTGACGTCGGGCAGCGTGGCAAGCCGCTCGAGCAGATCTCGCGCGGGGGACTGATCAATCGCGATCGCCGCCAGCGCCACGTCGGAGTCGGGCCGGCGCGACTGGTGATAGACCCCGATGTTGGCCCCCGCATCGCCCAACGCCGTTCCCACGCGCCCGATGACACCCGGCACGTCGCGGTTGCACAGCACGATCAGATGGCCTTCCGCCGGCACGTCCACCGGGTAGCCGTCGATCTCAACGATCCGGCCGCGCTCGCCGACCATCGCGCCCACGACGCTCGTCCTGCGGTCCGCGGTCTGCAGGATGACGCTCACGGTGGTTTCGAACCCGGCCAGCGGCGCGCCACCCCGCCGAGCCAGGGCAATGCCGCGCTGCTCGGCGAGCGGCTGCGCGTTGACCATGGACACGGGACCCACACCCATGGCGCCGAGCGCGCCTTCGACGGCGGCGAGCTTCGCGGGGCGCGGGGCTTCCTCGTCCGGCCCGCCGTACTGCACCTCAATGGCCTGCACGCGCCCGTGGGCAAGCGTCGCCCCCAATCGTCCGACCCGGCGCGCCAGCTCCAGCACCGGCCGGAGCCGCCGAATCGCCGCCGCCGAGACTCCGGCGACATTCACCGCTCCCCCCACGTCGCCTGTCCGCAGCGCGTCGCGCACCGCCGCGCAGATCTCGCGGGACACGCGTTCCTGCGCCTCGACGGTGGACGCGGCAAGGTGCGGCGTGAGCAGGAGTCGCTCGTCGTTCCGCAAGGGGGAGTCGGCCGGCAGCGGTTCCTGCGCGTACACGTCGATCGCCGCACCGGCGAGCCGTCCGGCCCCGAGCGCGTCGACCAGCGCCGCCTCGTCCACCAGCTCACCGCGCGCCGTGTTCACGAGCAGCGCGTGTGGCTGCATGCGCGCCAGCCGATCGGCGCCGAGCAGGTGACGCGTGTCGTCGGTGAGGGGCAGATGCAGGGTCACCACGTCCGCCCGGGCCAGCAGGTCGTCCAGCGGGAACAGCGCGACACCCAGGTCCTGGGCCCGCTTCTCCGTGAGATACGGGTCGTGCGCAATCAGCTTCATCCCGATCCCCCGTCCGATCGCGGCGACGTGCTGACCGATGCGCCCGAGCCCGACGATCCCCAGGACCTTTCCGCGCAGCTCGGTCCCGGCGAACGTCTTGCGGTCCCAGGCTCCGGTCCGCATGCTCGCGGCGGCCCACGGAATGCGACGGACGAGGGCGAGCAGCAGGGCCCACGTATGCTCGGCCGCGCTCACGGTGTTGGCGCCCGGAGCGTTCAACACCGCGATGCCACGGGCGGTGGCAGCGACGACGTCGATGTTGTCCACGCCGATCCCGGCGCGGCCGATCACCCGCAGCCGGGCGCCGAGGGCGATCAACTCCGCTGTAACCTGGGTGTCCGAGCGGACCAGCAGGCCGTCCGCCCGCGGCAGTTCGCGCCGCAGGGCCTCCGGGTTCCCCACGGCACTGACGACGGTGAGGTCCGCCTCGTCGCGGAGCAGGTGCAGGCCACCCTCCGCCACGCGGTCGGCCACCAGGACCATCCACGTCATCGCACCGCCTCCTCGAGCACTTCGAGCACCGCCTCCACGCCCTCGCGCGTGTGGTCGCCCATGTGGCCGATCCGAAGCGTGGATTCCTTGAGCGGCCCGTAGCCGGTGCCGATCGTCCAGCCAGCCTCCGCCACCCGGCGGACGATGGCCCGCCCGCTCGTGCCGTCTGGCACACGGAGGCACGAGACCGTCCACGACCGGCGGTCGGCGCGCGGTAGATACCCAAACCCCAGCGTTCCACCCGCGCCCTCGATCCAGTGCTCGACGGCGGTCCGCATGGCATCGTGGCGTGCCCAGCGGGCCTCCACGCCGCCCTCGACCTCGATGCGCTCACACTGGGCGGCGAGCGCATAGAGGAGCGAGAGCGCGGGCGTGTTGGTGGGCTGCCGTTCGGCAAAGGCCTCGTCATACGCCACGACGTCGAGATAGGCGCCGCGCCCCGGCAGCGTGCGGGCACGCGTGAGCATGCGCTCGGACGCTACGCCGAGGGCGAGTCCCGGCGGCAAGGCCAAGGCCTTCTGTGAACCGGTGAAGACGAAGTCGAGCGCCAGCGCGTCCGTCTCCACGGGCGAGCCTGCGACCGAGGTGACGGCATCCACCAGCAGCAGGACGTCATCGAACTCCCGTACGACCGGCGCGAGCTCCGCGAGCGGCGCCAGTGCGCCCGTGGACGTCTCCGAGTGCACCACCGTCACCGCGTCGGCCTCGGTGCGGCGCAACGCGTCCCGCAGCATGTCGGGCTCCACCACCTCGCCCGGCCGTACCTCCAGGCGTACGACCTCGTGCCCGCAGGCCTGCACGATGGCCGCGAACCGCTCGCCGAATGCCCCGCTCACCAGTGACAGGGCGCGGGCTCGGACCCCGCTCCGCACGGCCAACTCCATGAAGCCGGTCGCCGCGCAGGTGCCGACCACCACCCGACGGGTCGTCCGAAACAACCGGCGGAGCGGCGCCTCGAGCGCCGTGAGGAGCGCCACCATGGCGGGGCCGCGATGACCAATCATCGGACGCAGCATGGCCGCGAGGACGTCCGGGTGTACCTCGGTGGGACCAGGGAGGAGAAAACGGCCAAATGGGACGGACACCATCGGAGACGATGAACCTCAGCTCAGGGAGCGTGAAACGTGAAACGGAAGCCGCGAAACGCAAGTCCTGTGCCGAGGTCGTCCGCCCCGGGACCCGCGTCCCGGGGTCGTCGTTTCACGTTTCACCTCACTCCACCAGCTCCAGTCGTTCGTTGGGTTCATACCGGCGACCGATCTTGGCACTGGGTTTCCCTTCCGTCAGCACAACGTCGGCCGTGAAGTCGAACCGGCCTCCGAACAGGGATGATCCGACACCGTACGCGTCGACGGGGACGGCGAGGGCTTCGAACTGGTGGATCTTGTCGGCGGTGAAGCCGCCCGACACCACGATCTTCACCTGGCGGAACCCCTCGGCGTCCAGCGCGCGGCGGACGTTCCACACGAGCTGTGGGTTCACGCCCGTCGGGTCGAACGACCCCATCTGGGGCACGACGGACGCGTCGACCATCGTGTGTGACGTGTCGAGCCGGACACCGTAGAGGCGATCGCCCAGGGCGCGCGCGACCTCGAGCGAGGTCCGCACCGAGTCGTTCTCGAAATCCACCAGGGTGATCAGTCGGACGTCCGCCGGAAGGAACTCGGCGAACTTCTGGGTTGCCAGCACCGTGTCGCCGCCGTACGCCGCGATGATCGCGTGCGGCACGGTGCCGATCCCTTCGCTCCCCCACCAGGACGCCTGGGCGTCGGTGGACACGCCGATCGCGCCCGCGATGTGCGCGGCGTACCCGTCGCCGGTCTGGACCAGCCAGTGGTCGTGCCGCGCGGGGAAAAACATCACTTCCTTCGGCCGCGCGGCCTCCACGACGCGGCGCGTGTTGGTCCCCACCCGCGTGCGGCGCGCGAGCACGCCGAGGTAGAGCGTCTCCAGATGCGCGATGGCGTCATACGGCCCCTCGATCGTCATGACCGTTTCCCACGGCCGGATCTCGTCGCCGTCGTAGAGGGCGTGGACGACGAGCTCGTCCCAGCGCAGGGCGCAAAGCTTCAGGATGGCGATGACCTCGTCGATCCCGCCCAGATAGGCCTCGCTCTTCCCGAAGACCTGCATCAGCACGCGCGGGCGATGCCGGTCGGCGAGCAGAATCTCGCGCGCGCGCACGAAGTACTTGTCGGAGTAGTACCCCTCGCGCATCCTCTCGACCGGAAGATGGAAGATGGCGGGGTCGAGTCGGCGTCGTCGCGGCATGGTCAGTGACTCAGCTCCTCGGCGTCGGCCCGGAGGCGGCGGTGCGTGAGCCATCGGACGCCCAGGGCATCGCGCAGGCCGCGGGTCGCGCGGTTCCACATTCCGTACTTCGACCGCCCGGCCCTCCGCGGGCGGTGCCGGACGGGCGCCTCCGCCACGCGGCCACCCGCCAGCCGCAGGAGCGTCGGCAGGAACCGGTGCATGCCATCGAACTGCGGCAGCGTGGCGAGCGCCTCCCGACGGATCACTTTCAGCCCACAGCCCGTGTCGCGCACCCGGTCACCCGTGAGCCAGTCGCGAAAGGTATTCGCAACCCGGCTCTGCACCAGTTTCCACCGGGAATCGCTCCGTCCCGCGCGCGCGCCGACGACGGCCGCAAGGCCGGGGTCCGCCTCGAGGCGGGCCAGCAGCGCGGGGAGATCCGCCGGGTCGTTCTGGCCGTCGGCGTCGAGCGTCGCGACGATCCGCCCCCGGGCCGCGGTCCAGCCGGCGGCCAGCGCCGCGCTCTGTCCGCCCCGGGCGCGCAACGCGAGCACCCGCAGCCGGGGCTCCGCCCGCGCCACCCGCAGGAGCTCCTCGCGCGACCCGTCCGCCGACGCGTCGTCCACCGCGACGATCTCGAAGGCCCGGTCCCCCAGGGCCGTGCAGATCTCCGCCACCAGTGACGCGACGGTGTCGCGCTCGTCGTGCACGGGTAGCACGAGCGACAGGTCGGGACGCGCGGTCACGGGCCCGTCTCCGCCAGCAAGCGCTGCAACTCGGCGCGCGCCGCCGCGATGCGCGGGGACGAGGGGAACGTGTCGATCAGGCGCCGCAGCTCGACCACGGCCCGCCCGCGGTCACCCAGATGACGGTGGCAGATCTCCACGAGACGCAGTGAGAGCAGCACCTTGCGCCGCTCATCCCGCACGAGATCCCGGGCCTCGCGGTACAGACTCGCCGCCTGGGCCGGGTCGCCGAGCCGGCGCAGCAGCAGCTCCGCCAGTCGGACGCGCGGCTCCCAGTCGGCCGGCGTGCGGGCGATTTCGGATCGATACGCCTCCGCCGCGTCGGTGTACGCGCCCCGCGCCTCCAGTGCCTCGATGGCGGAATACGCCCGCGGGGCCGGCGTGGAGGCTCCACTGGCCCCATAGAATTGGGTCAACAATCGGCTGAGTCCCTCCCCCACCGTGCGTTCCACGAGGAAGACGCCCGCCGCGACCAGGAGGAGGAGAAGTCCGCCGGGCAGAAAGAACACGAACATGCCGCCCACGCCCGGCAAGAGGCCCCCGACGAACCCGATCACGATGAACAGCGCCCCCACCAGCAGCAGATAGCGGGTGGCCACGCGGTCGGGGCTGGCGTCGTGAGACACGGGCGTAGGCTCCGCCCAAAACGTACGGGGCCGCGCGGCCCCGGATCAAGTTGACACCGTCGGGGGACCGGAGGATAACTTCCGCCGTCGCCGGGAAATCCGCGACCATCCTGTTCGAGGAGTCATCTCATGCCCGATCTCTCGCGCCGCGAGTTTCTCGGCGCCGCCACCGGGGTCGCCGCCGGTGCCATGCTTGGCTCGCCAACCGTTGGCCACGCTGCCCCCGCCGTGCACGTGCGGCCGCCCGCGCGTCCCGTCGCCGTTGGCTCGGCCAACGGGCTACGCGGCGTCGAACTCGCAGGCCGTCTCGTCCGCGAGGGCATGGACACGCTCGATGCGGCCATCGAGGGCGTCAAGCTCCAGGAGCTCGACCCCGACGACATGTCGGTCGGCTACGGCGGGCTCCCCAACGAAGCAGGCGTCGTCCAGCTCGACGCGTCGTGCATGCACGGGCCGACTCGGCGTGCCGGCGCCGTTGGGGCGCTCGAGGGGATCAAGACGCCGAGTGTGGTTGCCAAGTACGTCCTGCTCTATACGGACCACATCCTGCTCGTCGGGGAGGGCGCCAAGCAGTTTGCCCTGTCGTACGGGTTCCTCGAGGAGAACCTCCTCACCGAGCAGAGCCGCGAGCGCTGGCTCCGCTGGCGGGCCAACCGCGGCCCTGATGACGACTGGCTCGACGTGCCCGAGACCGCGCAGATGGGCCTCCGTCCCACCGGCACGATCAACCTGAATGTCGTGAGCCCCAAGGGAGAGCTTTCCTCGGTGACGACCACCAGCGGGCTGGCGTGGAAGATCCCGGGACGGGTGGGTGACTCCCCGATCATCGGCGCCGGGCAGTACTGCGACAACGACGTCGGCGCCGCGGGTTCCACCGGCCGCGGCGAGTCCAACCTCAAGGTCTGCGGGGCGTTCCTCACCGTGGAGCACATGCGACGCGGCCTCGCACCGACCGACGCCTGCCTGGAGACGCTGCGTCGCGTCGTCGCCACGAGCGAGGCGCGGCTGCTGGACCCGCGGGGGCGACCGCAGTTTCAGCTGAGTTTCTACGCGGTGAACAAGGAGGGCCAGTTCGGAGCCGCCGCGCTCTACCCCACGCGGTTCGCGGTCTTCGACGGCACGGCCGCGGCGATCCGGGACGCCGCCCACCTCTTCGAGCGTTCGTGATCCGTCGCGCCTCGGCACTTGCCGCGTTGTGTCTGGGCGCCGCGGTATCACCCGCGGCGGCCCAGCTCCCGAACATCTTCCCGCCGGGCTCCGACTGGCGGGACCTGGTCTACCCCAAGATCTTCTGGACCGCCCGCGAGGGCGTGACGGCGGGCGCCTACTTTGCCGTCTCGCTGCCGACGCGCTACGCCGATCGTACCGCAGCCCCCCACCGTCTTATCGCGTCCTTGGATGGTCAGATCGCGGCGTCGGGCACCCGCCATCTCAAGCTCGACGCGTGGGCGCCCGCGCTCGCGCCGGGGTGGCGCTTCCGCCTCACGCTCGCGGCCACGCATCGGAACCGACAACCCTACTTCGGGATCGGCAACACGACCACCGACGATCAGGACGAGGCAACGGGGGAAGACCTCTTCTACCACATGGTGCACGTGCGCAACTACGTCCGCGGCGATGTCCAGCGAACCATCGTGGGACCGCTGCGCGCGCTCGTCGGCTGGCATGCCGAGCACTGGTATCTCGACACGCTCCGCGCCACGAGCCAGCTCGCGACGGACCTTGCGACGGCCGCCGACCCGCGGATCGCCGTCGGGACGGCCGACGTCAGCCTGCGGGTGGGACTCGTCGTCGACACGCGCGACCGCGAGGCGGCTCCGCAAAACGGCGTCTTGCTCGAGGCCTTGCATGCCGTCGCCGACGAGGACGTGGCGGGCGACTTGACGTACACCCGAACCACCCTGAGCCTCCGCGGATACCGTACGTTTGCGGACCGATGGGGAGTGGCGGCCCGGATCGCGGGCGAGTCCATGGGCGGGACGCCGCGCCTCGGGTCGTTGTTCCGCTTCGAGGCGAGCGATGCACCGTTCACCGGCCTGGGCGGCGCCGATTCCCACCGGGCGCTGTACTGGAATCGGTTCGCGGACGCCGACAAGCTGCTCGGCAACCTGGAGGTGCGCTACGCCCTCATCCCCTACGGCCTGCGCACGGTGCTCGTAGCGTTCCTGGACGTCGGGCGGGTGTTTCCAGCGGGCGACTTTCGACTCACGACCGACGATCTCAAGGTGGGGGGCGGGGGCGGCCTGTTCGTGACGTTCCTCTCGGAGACGGCGATCCTCGGGCTGACGGCGGCGGCAGGACCCGAAGGCCCCGTCATCTTCGCCCACTGGAAGTGGCCGTTCTGAGCGGCCGGGCCTCACGCGCCGAGCGGTCCAGAATCGCGAGCACTTCGCCGAGCGTCACCTCACCGCGAGCAGGGCGTCGGCAGGCGTCACGAGCGCTCCTGAATCCGGATGCCTCGCTTGGCCAGCGCCTTGACGTACGGCTCGAACGGCATGCCCTCCCACGCGGTCGTCACACCGAACCGGTCCACGCGCCCGCCGGCCTGCATCTGGCCCGTGATCGAGAGCGAGTATCCGGTCGTACGCTCCATGGCGCTGATGCCGTGTTCGCCGTCGAAGTAGTCGACCAGCTCGAACGTCACCGTCTTGGGCGCTCCGCCCTTCGTCCCTTCCACCATCACCTTGAGCGCCACGAGATCCTCGACGTCCGGCCGCCGCAACTTGGGGTTGACGAGCGCGACGAAGACGTCGCGGGGGCGCACCGTGGTGCCATCCACCGCGATGGGGTCGAGATCCAGCAGGCCCAACTCGCGGATGGCCCGCATGATGTCGGCATGGCCCGGATACCGGAGGGTCTTGTACTCCATCGTCGGGATGCGCTCCGAGAAATCCCACGGCATGGTCGAGATGCCTCCCGCCGTGTGGAACGCCTCGAGCCGGCCCACCGGATCCGGGAACTCGACGGACTCGATCTCGGACAGCGCTTCCACCATCACCGGTGTGCCGTCTCGCAGCACCCAGGACGGTGTCGTGTAGTAGTCCAGCACGCCCTCGAGGGAATACACGATGTTGTAGTTGAGCGGCGGTTTCGGGGCCTGCGGTAGCCCACCCACATAGAGCCGGACGGCGTCGACGCTGTCGAGCCGCCGAATGCCCTCGGCCGCGAGGATGTTCACCATGCCGGGCGCCAAGCCGCAGTCGGGCATGATGGAGATCTTCTTCTCGCGGGCCCTGGCGTCGAGCTGCTGCTGCTCGCGCACGATCTCCGTGTTGCCCCCGAGGTCGGAGAAATGCACGCCGTGCTCGAGCGCGAGGCGCGCCATCGTCCCGTTGAAGTAGTAGGGCAGCGCGCTCATCACCGCGTGCTGATCGCCCAGCAGCTTCGCGGCGGCGTCCAGATCGCGAGCGTCGAACTTCACGAGCGAGAGCCGCTTGCTCTTCTCGGCCTTGAGAAACCCAGGGAGGGCGTCGGGGTTCTGGTCCGCCAGCGTCACGTCGGTGTCCGTCGTGCGCAACAGGTCCCAGGCGCAGGCCGAGCCCTGCAGACCGGCACCCAAAATCAACATTCGCATAGAGTTACTCCGCTTTTCCCCTCTCCGGGCGGGCCGGAAAGATAGACGGGCGCCCGAACCCCGGGAATGGGCGTCTTGAGCGCGCACGACCACGGGTGTATCCTGGGGCGCCTTGGCCCACCCGCCGACCGTTCCCGCCCGGAAGCGCAACCCGCGCCACACTCGCGACCGCCTCGCGCGCGCGGCGCTCGAGCTGTTCACCACCCGCGGGTATCACGAGACCACCACTCCCCTGATCGCCACCCGGGCGGGCGTCGCGGAGGGGACCATCTACCGGCATTTCGCGAGCAAGGACGAGCTCCTGAACGAGGTGTATCGGGCAGGGGTACGGTTGTTCGTGGCGGCGCTCAAGGAGAGCGACGCTCGAGGGGGTTGTCGGGGGCGGCTCGAGGGCGTCGCCAAGCGCTGGCGGGACATCGCGGCGCGCGAGCCCGCGTTGGTGCGGCTGGTGTTCAGCGACGCGTTCACGGCCCGGGTGGACGAGCGGAGCCGGACCACCCTGCGTGAGTTGCGCGCCGAACTCGAGAAGCTCGTCGCCGCCGGGAAGGCGGCCGGCGAGATCCGACACGGGGCCGCGGAACTGCATGCGGACCTCTGGCTCCGGCTGATCGAGCTGGTGCTGGACCGCACCGCCCGCGGCACCTGGAAATCCGACGACCCGGCGATTGCACAAGTCATCGAGGCCGCTTGGGACGCGATCGGCGCGCCCACCGGCCGGACGGCCCTGTCACCCGGAGCACCGAGAGTGGAGAACGCGACGTGACGACACCCAGTTCGAGCGCACGCGGTTCATGGGCGACCCGAGCAGGCTTCATCCTCTCGGCAGTCGGGTCGGCGGTCGGGCTGGGCAACATGTGGCGGTTCGCCTACAAGGCGTCGGAGGGCGGGGGCGCCGCGTTCGTGCTGGTCTACCTGCTCATCGTGGCGCTCGTCGGGCTGCCCCTGATGACATCCGAGTTCATTGTGGGACGCCTCTCGCAGGAGTCACCGGCCCGGGCCATCCGCCGCTTGGGCGGCAACGCGTGGGGGCCACTCGGCTGGATGTTCATCCTCTGCGGCGTCGGCATTCTCGCCTACTACTCCGTGATCGCCGGCTGGACCATGCGCTATGCGATCGACGCGATCCGCAACGCCATCCCCTCGGACACCGGCGCGTATTTCGGCGAGGTCTCGCAGGGGACGGACGCCGCGATCTACCATTTGATCTTCATGACCGCGACGATCTTCGTCGTGGCGGGCGGCGTGAAGGCCGGGCTCGAGCGCGCCAATCTGGTGCTGATGCCCATGCTCTTCCTCATTCTGGTGGGTCTCGCCGTGTGGGCGATCACCCTCCCGAACGGGGGCGGGGGCTACGCCTACTACTTGCGACCGGACCCCGCGAAGCTCTTCAACCGCGACATCCTCACCGCCGCCGCGGGCCAATCGTTCTTCTCGCTCAGCCTGGGCATGGGCGCGCTGATGACCTATGCGTCCTACCTCCGTTCCAAGGAGAACCTCGCCCGCGAGGCGACCATCGTGGCGCTGTCCGATTTCGGCGTCGCGTTCGTGTCGGGCCTGATCGTGTTCCCGGTGATCTTCAACTTCGGCCTGCTGGGTCAGGTGGGCGAGAGCACCGTCGGCGCGCTGTTCATCTCGCTCCCCGCGGGGTTCGAGCTCCTGGGCCGCACCGGCGACTACATCGACACGGCGTTCTTCGTCATGCTCCTCTTCGCCGCGTTGACGTCGGCGATCTCGCTGCTGGAAGTGGTCGTAGCGGCGCTCGTGGACGGGCTCGGCTGGCACCGACGGCCGGCCGCCGTCGGGGCCGGCGTCACGATCGCGGTCCTGGGCCTGCCGGCCGCCTTCAACACCACGTTCCTCGGCAACCTGGACGCGCTGTTCGGGCAGTTCCTGCTGCTGGTGGGCGGCTTCTTCACCGCCGTGCTGGTGGGCTACAAGGTGCTCCCGCAGGCCGACGCCGAACTCGCCCAGGGGCTCCCGAACCCCGATCTGCGGGGCGCTTGGGCGACCCTCGTGCGGTACGTCGCCCCGGTCGTGCTGCTCGTCGTGCTGTTCTTCCTCGCGGCCCCGACCTGGCGGGCGGTACTGGGGTTGGTGACGTACGCCAACTAGCGCGACGCCGAGACGCCTAGCGCTTCACGGCTCGCAGGATACAGGCGGCGCCGACTTCAACCTCCGCACGCCCGCCCCTCGGCGGCTCGGCGACTACTGCTCGAGCTCCGCCCTGAGAAACCCGACGATATCTCGCCACGCTCCCGCCGTGACGTCGGCGGGCTCGCGGGTCCGCAGGAACCCGTGTCCGGTTCCGGGATAGATCGTCTTCGTGTAGCGCTTACTGGCCGCCTGCATCGCCCGCTCCGCGTCCGGCAAGCCGGCGTTGATGCGGGCGTCGTTCTCGCCGTACACCCCGAACACCGGCGCCCGAATGCGTGCGACGGTCGCCAGGTCGGGAGCAGGGCCGTAGCACACGACCGCCGCCTTGAGCTCGGGGTTGTTGGTCGCGTAGCGAAAACTCTGGCCGCCGCCCCAGCAGAAGCCGATCACGCCGATCGCGTCGCCGCGCACCGCCTTGAGCGACTTCAGATACGCGGCCGTCGCATCGAGATCGATGGTGACCGAGTCGGGCGGCAGGCCGCCGATGGCCTGCCGCGCATTGGCCTGGGCATCCGTGCCCCCGCGGCGCGACAGCAGATCGGGCGCGATCGCCACGAACCCGGCGACGGCCAGCGAGTCGGCGACCGATCGGACCCACTCCGAGAGTCCGAAGATCTCGTGGATCACGATGACCGCGGGCGCCGGGTCCGCGCGCTCCGGATAGGCGACGTACGCCGTGACGGAGTCGCCGCTGCGACCGGCGTACGTCACCCACTCGCCATGGATGTCCACCGCGGGGCGCGCGGCCGCGAGCACCACGGCCAGAACTCCGAGGCCCCCCGCGATCGGCGCGGCCAGTTTCACGATACGATGAATCATCGATGCCCCCTCTGCTGGGTGATTGTCAGGCGCGTAGGCGCCCGGCCGCGCGCAGTGCGCCGCCTCCCCACTGCCCCCGCCGACCACTAGGCGTCTGGGCGTTTGTGCGTCTATCCTCCCCACCAGACCCGATACACCTTCCCCCCAGAATCGTCCGAGATCAGCAGGGCTCCGTCGGGGGCCACCAGGACGTCGACCGGGCGCCCCCACGATCGCCGCCCGATCTGCCAGCCGACGATGAAATCCTCCGGTGCGCCCGCCGCCCGTCCGCCGTCCATCGGCACGCGCACCACCTTGTACCCGATCGGAAACGACCGGTCCCACGAGCCGTGCAGCGCCACGAACAGATCACCGCGGTACGCATCCGGGAACTGCGTCCCCGTGTAGAACGCGAGTCCGAGCGGCGCCGTGTGCGCCGGCAGCACGACGGCCGGGCCGATCGCGTCGGCGCAGCGCGCGGCCTGGGCTCCATACTCCGGGTTGGGTGTGTCCGGGAGATAGCACACGGGCCAGCCGTACCACCCTCCCTCCCACAGCACGTTCACACGATCGGGCGGTCGGTCGTCACCCAGCCGATCGCGGTCGTTGTTGGTCGCCCAGATCTCACCCGTCTCCGGGTGCACCGTCAGCCCGACGGCGTTGCGGAGCCCGGTGGCGAAGCGCGTCTCGCCCGTTCCATCCGGCCGGAACCGCGTCACCGCCGCCCGCCGCGGATCGCGCTCGTCGCACAGGTTGCAGCTCGATCCGATCGACACGAACATCGCATCGCCCCGGAAGATCACGGTCCGGGTCCAATGCCCGCCCTCCGGCAGGCCGGCCACGACCACCCGGGGCTTGCCGTCCGGCGGGACGAGCCGGATCACGCGGTGCTCCTCCGCCACGTACAGCGTATCGGCACGAAAGGCGAGGCCGTGCGGGTTCTGCAGCCCGTCGATCACGGTCACCGTCGTGTCGGCGCGCCCGTCGCCGTCTCCATCCTCGAGCCGCACGACGCGCCCCGCCCGGGATTGGCTGGCGTAGATCTTCCCCTCCGGGCCGACGCTGAGGAACCGCACGCCGTCGAGCCCTTCCGCGAAGAGGGTGACGCGGAACCCGCGCGGGAGAACGAGCGCGTTGCCGCCGACGCGCTGCATCGCGTAGCCGCTGTCGGGGGCGATTCCGGCCCGCTCGTCACCGGCGTTGCATGCCAGGAGCAACGCAGCAGCGAGACTGAGGAGTCTCCGGCTACTCCGCATAGACGCCCTCGAGCGCGGTGTCCGGCTTCGGGCTCCGCCGCTCGCGGCTCTCGAGCGCCTCTTCGGCCGCGCGGTCGACTTCGTCGCTCGCGCGCCGCTCGATGTCCGTCAGCGTTTCCTCCGCGATCCCGCGTCCCTTGAGCCACTCCTCAAACAGCCCGATCGGATCCCGCTTCCCCCAGTGCGCAAACAACTCCGGCGCCAGCACGACCCGCGCTTCCTGTTCGTCGTGCGTCGCGTGCCCACCCATGCGGAAGGTCTCCGCGTCGAGCAGCACCGGCCCCTCGCCCCGCCGGCACCGCGCGGCCGCGAGCGTCGTGGCGGCGTAGGCATCGAGCACGTTGTTGCCGTCGAACGACCCCCCCGCACACCCGTAGGCGCGGTGCAGGTCACGGAAATCCGCCGGCAGGCGGTGCGCGTCCACCCGTGTGCCGAGCGCCACCTGGTTGTTCTGCACGATGAAGATCACCGGGAGGCGCGTCACGGCCGCGAAGTTGAAGGCCTCGTGCGTCGGCCCGGCGTTCACCGAGCCGTCACCGATCCACGTGAGCACCACGCGTCCCTCGTTGCGGATCGCGGAGGCGAGCGCGATGCCCGCCGCCACCGGCGGCATGTTCCCGATGGTGGACACCGGCTGAAGCACGCGGTGGGCAAAATCGCCCACGTGCCCGTCCCGCCCGCGGGACGGCGCGTCCTCCGTGCCGAGGTAGCCGCACAGCATCGCGGTCAGGGACATGCCCATCTCGCAGCAGGCGCCGGCATTGCGGATCATGGGGGCGACCACGTCGCGCGCGCGATCGAGGGCATGCACGGGACCAATCGTGGTGGCTTCTTCGCCGGTGCCCAGCCACGCCTTCGAGATCACCCCTTGGCGGACCCAGCGCTTCAGCATCACGTCGTGGAGCCGCGTGCGCACCATGCCCGCGTAGAGCGCCAACAGCTGCTCCGCCCGCAGTCCGTCCACCACGGCCCGCCGGGCCTCGTCCCCGGCCCATGCGCGGCCGAACGCCTCCACGAGCGCGGGCTCCGCCTCCCAGTTGACGTACTCCGGCGGGTCGAACGCGGGGAACCGTTTCATGGCATCCTGGTCTGACGGCGTGTGGGTTCCGAGGGATCAGACAATACTCCCCTTTCTCCATCGGGAGCAAGGGAACCGCCGAGGGCTTCAGCGCGGGGCGGCCTTACCGCACTCCGATCGGCTGGCTACTGTTCCACACGATGGGCCACACTCCGCCGCCCGACCCGCCTGCCGCGCCCGACGAGACCCTCGTTCCCGTCGTGACCTTCCTCTCCGGCCGGCGGCGCGGCGACACGCAGCGCCTCACGGGCGAGTACCTCCGGATCGGGACGTTTCCCGGTGCGGAAATCCGTCTCTCCACCGGCCCAGGCGAGGTCCCGCCCGAGGAATACGGGTTGGTGCGCCAGCAGGGAGGGCTGTACGAGCTGGACGTCGCGCCCGGCAAGGAGGTCTTCGTCAACGGTGATCCCGTGGACCGCCGCGTCCTCGCCTCCGGCGACGTGCTCGAGATCGGCCGTGGCGGTCCACTGCTTCGCTTCCGCCTCTTCGAATCGGCGCGTGGCCACAAGCGCGTGAGCGAAGCGCTGAACGACTGTCTGGACAGCTCACAGGGGATCGGGGTCGTGGGTCGGGCCTCGTTCCTCGCCCGTGCCGTTCCCCGCGAGTTGCTGACCCAGACGTCGTGGCTCGTGCGGGTCGGGGCGTTCGCGACCCTCGCGGTCCTTCTCGCGGCGATCGTCGGCCTGGCGTGGCGCGGTGTGGTGCTGGAGCGGCGTCTCGCGGAGGAGCGGGGCCGCGTCTCGGGCCTCGCCGAACTGCTGGCGGGTCAGAGCGGCGAGAACCCGCGCACCCCGGTCGAGCTGGGCCAGGCGCTCGACGAGGTGCAGACCACGCTGTCCGAAACGGCCCGCCGGGTCCGCGCGCTCGAAGGCCAGTCTGCCGCCACGCGGCTCGTGATCGCGGCCGCGACGCGCTCGACGGTCTTCATCCAGGGATCGTGGGGCTTCGTCGATCCGCGGACTGGGCAGCCGTTGCGCGTCGTCGTCGGCCCCGACGGCACGCCGGTGCGCGGCCCCGGGGGCGAGCCCCTGGTGACGACCGATACGAGCCAGCCGATGCTGGAGGCGCTCTTCACGGGCACCGGCTTCGCCGTCGGCGGGCCGGGCTACCTGCTCACCAATCGGCACGTCGCCGAGCCGTGGCGTTTCGACGAGGCGGCCGTTCGCGTGGCAGCCCAGGGGTGGACCCCCGTGATGCGGCGGCTGGTGGCCTATCTGCCGGACCAGGCGGAGCCGCTCACCCTCCAGCTCGTCGCCACCAGCGACAGTGCCGACCTCGCCGTGCTGCGCAGCGCCACGCCGGGCCGCGGATTCCCCGTGCTCGCCCTGTCCGACGACCGGCCGCGGCCGGGTGATGAGGTGGTCGTCCTCGGATATCCGCTCGGCATCCGCGGGCTGATGGTGCGGGCGGACCAGCGCGTGCT
>Ga0224512_10001948_pt1 | contig 19322 bp, 18 predicted proteins | sample SF_May12_sed_USG_4_FD_169103 | JGI IMG/M metagenome (GOLD analysis project Ga0224512, IMG submission 169103) | Sediment microbial communities from San Francisco Bay, California, United States - SF_May12_sed_USGS_13 | ecosystem: Environmental > Aquatic > Marine > Sediment | place: USA... | reverse complement strand
CTTCCCCGATACGGCTGTCGGGTCGGCCTGCGCATCGTCCTTTTCGAGGTTTGCTCGGCGTTCACTCGCGTTACGGCCTGCACACTCGCGCTGTCACCGTATTTCGTGACACGCTAATCGAAGGCTTAAGTCATCTCGTTACCTCCATGACTCCTCCGATTGCTTCCGGCCGGAGCTTGTAGCCGGGTGGGACTCGCACCCACTGGAAACCGCCGCCTTTTCACGGCGCACGCCGAATGCGGACATTGACCGAGCGGGGTAAATGGGGTCAGCGCAGGATTTCCTCTCCTCGTCAGCGCACCGGCCGTAACGAGGTTACACTGAGGCTGTTTTTCCCTCTTTAGGGATGCCCAATCGGCGCGATAATGTAAAGGCCTGACCCTTTACGCCGGTTATCGAGTCTGAGCCCGTTGAGGCGCGCTTTGCGCCCGGGAATGATGAGGGAAGTGGACATTGGCCTCCGAAACCACTGAGGTATTGTTCGCGCGTTACGGGCCGCGTTACCGCTGGTTCGCCACCATTACGGTGATGCTCGCCACGATCGCGGCGATGCTGACGACGACCACCGTCAACGTCGCCATACCCGACATCATGGGCGCTTTCGGCATCGGGCAGGAACGGGCGCAGTGGTTTTCGACCGGGGCTTTGGCGGCAATGACAGTCGCGATGCTGCTGAACGCTTGGCTGATTCGCAGCTTCGGGCAACGCAAGACGTTGGTCGGCGCCCTCTGCATTTTCATCGTCGCGATGGTGCTGGCGGGGTTGAGCCCCAACGAAACGATGCTGACCTTTTGCCGCGTTGGGCAGGGCGCGGTGGCGGGTTTGATGCAACCGTTCTCGGTGTACACGCTGTTCCGCGTGTTTCCCCCCAATCAGAGAGGGAGCGCGATGGGACTTTTCGGCATCAGCGTGATTCTGGGCCCGGCGCTGGGCCCCACGATGGGCGGCATTCTGATCGAATATTTCAACTGGCGCTACGTTTTTTTTCTCGCCTTGCCTTTTACCGTGATCGCGATTCTGCTCGGCAGCCTGTTCATGCCGGAGCGCGAGGAATCGGATGCACGTGCCGGCTTCGACTGGATCGGTTTTCTGCTCTTGTCGGCATCGCTTGCCTGCTTGCTCATCGGTCTATCCAACGGGCAGCGCGAAGGTTGGTATTCCGACTATATCCTGACCCTCCTGGGGCTCGCTGTCGCCGGCACTGTCGCGTTTCTTGCATGGGAACTGCGCGCGCGCCAGCCTCTAGTCGATCTCAGAGTGCTCGTGAATGCTCGCTTCGCCGCGGCCGCTGCCGTGGCGTTTATTTATGGCGCAGGGCTGTTCGGCTCGATCTACCTCATCCCGCTTTTCGTGCAAACGGTCCAAGGGTTCACGCCATTGACGGCGGGCTTGCTGCTGATGCCTGGCGGTCTCGTGCTGGGCCTGCTCATGCCAATCGGCGGGTATTTGAGCGACCGGCTTTCTGCGCGGGCGCTGATCATCGCGGGTCTGCTGTGTGCCGGCGTGTCGGCTTACTGGCTGGCGAGCGTTGACGCCAATACTCCGTTCTGGACTATCGCGAGGTGCGTCATTCTTTTCTACACGGGCCTGGGGCTGAGCAAGCCGGCGCTCATCGTTGGGGCGCTGCGGGCATTGCGTCCCGAGCAGCTCGGGCAGGGAGCGGGGATGATCAACTTTTCCCGCCAGCTCGGCGGCGCGTTCGGCGTGAACCTTCTTTCGGTCGTGCTGGACCGCCGGACTCTTTTTCACAGCAACGCATTTGCGAGTCTCCAGACCGCCGGCAACAGCGGTACGGCGGAATTTCTGCGCAGGATGCAGGACCTTCTTATCCAGGCCGGGGTGCCCCCGGATTTGCAGTGGTCGGGAGCGTTGCACTTCCTGGATCGGGTGGTCTATGCGCAAGCGTATACGTTGGGGTTCCGCGACAGCTTCCTCGTCGTTGCGATCGTTTGCACACTCGCGCTAATTCCGGCCTGGATCATGGGCGGAGCCAGGGTAGGTCAACATGCGTAGCACCCGAATTCGAGCCTCAAGATCTGTGCGGCGCGCGGCGGCGGCTACCTGCCGCACTATATTGGCCGCACCGACCACGGTCACGCGGTGCGGCCAGAGGCGCAGACGACGATGCGGCGCCCAAGCGAGTGCCTAAAACCGATCTGATTTGATTCGCTGGTCTACACGCCGCATGGACTGGAGGATCTGGTGGCCGAGGTCGGCGCTGGGCAGATTGTCATCGGTACCGACTATCCATTTGACATGGGCGTAGAGGAGCCGCTGAAGATGATTGCGGAGGCGAATCTGGCGGAAGACGATCGCGAAAGGATACGCGGGGCGAACGCCATGGAGCTTTTGAAGATTACGGATGGTGTTGGTTGACGTGCTGATCGCGCTGCCCGCTTCGATCTATAATTCCTGACCATACCGATAGGCGAAGTCGTTGTTGAGAGGAACCTCGATGCCGAAGCGGCCCAGTCATTCAATGGGAATGGCGGAATCTGCTGTACAGATGGCACATGCTGAAGGCGCGTCAAACGGCGCAAGCGGGATCAATTGGCTCGACCGCTGGCTGCTCGGCCGCATAGTCGAGCGCGCCGGTCGACCACCGGTCGCAATGACGTTGTGGGACGGTGATGACGTCTATTGCCCAGCCGAGGCCATCAAAGGGCGCATCCGGTTTTGCGACCGCGGCGCTTTGTGGTCGAGCATCTTGAATCCCGAGGTCGGATTTGGCGACTGCTACAGCGCCGGGCGGATCGTCATCGAGGGCGATTTTGTCACGGTGCTGCGCGAAGTGTTTCGCAGTATCGACCGAGCCAGCACCCAACGTTTCAAACGGGATCTGCTGGGCCGCATCCCAAAAGCCGCTCGTAACACCCGTGCTGGCTCACAGAAGCACATCGAGTATCACTATGACCTGGGCAACGACTTCTATCGCCTGTGGCTCGACGAGCGGATGGTCTATACCTGCGCGTACTTCGAAACGGCGGCGGTGACGCTCGAGCAAGCCCAGCTCGCGAAAATGGATCTTGTCTGCCGCAAAGTGGCGCTCGAGCCGGGCATGCGCGTTATCGAGGCAGGTTGTGGATGGGGCTCGCTCGCCCTGCACATGGCCGAACACTACGGCGTGGAGGTGCGCGCATTCAATCTATCGGCGGAGCAGGTGGAATTCGCGCGCGAACGCGCAAAATCAGCGGGGCTTGAGGGTCGGGTCGAGTTTATCCAGGACGATTATCGCAACATCACGGGTGTTTGCGATGCCTTCGTTTCAGTTGGCATGCTCGAGCACGTTGGACCCGACAACTACGAGACGCTAGCAGATGTCATTCACCGGAGCCTGGCGCGGGATGGGCAAGGACTCATTCATTCGGTCGGCCGAAGTCTACCCACGCCACCGAGCGCGTGGCTGGAAAAACGAATCTTCCCGGGCAGCTACCCACCTAGCCTGCGCGAAATGATGAGTATTTTCGAGCCGCATCAGCTTTCGATCATCGACGTCGAGAATCTTAGGCTGCACTACGCGAAGACACTCATGGAGTGGCTTCAGCGGTTCGAGAATAATGTCGATAAGATTCGCCAGATGTACGACGACAATTTTGTCCGCGCGTGGCGGTTGTATCTAGGTGGGTGTGCGGCTGGCTTTGCGTCCAGCAGCACACAACTCTACCAGGTCGTCTTTGCGCGACCGGAGCACAATACAATTCCCATGACGCGCGGGCACCTTCACACCACAACCCAACCGACACGCTGGAAGCTCGATTAACGTGGAATATTACGATGTCATCATTGTCGGCGGCGGCCCAGCGGGATCGGCGTGTGCGACCGAGCTGGTTCGTGCCGGCGCCAACGTGGTGGTGCTCGATCGCGAGACCTTCCCACGGACCAAGCTCTGTGCAGGTTGGATCACACCTCAGGTAGTCGACGATCTCGCCATCGACATCGATGACTATCCTTATCGGTTCAATACGTTCGACGACATCGTAGTGCATATCAAAGGGCTCTCATTCGAGCTGGCTACCCCGCAGCACTCGATTCGTCGCTTCGAGTTCGACCGCTTCCTGCTCGACCGAAGCGGCGCCAAGGTGCGCCAACACCACGTGCGAACCATCTCGCGCAGCAGTCCCGACTACGCGATTGATGACGCGTACGCGTGTCGTCACCTGATCGGTGCCGGTGGAACGCGTTGCCCGGTGTATCGATCTTTTTTTCGCGATGCAAACCCCCGCGCAAAGGAGCTGCAGGCGGTAGCCTACGAACATGAATTTGCCTATGAGTGGACCGATTCGCGTTGTCACCTGTGGTTCTTCGACAAGGGACTGCCTGGATACGCGTGGTACGTGCCGAAAGCCGACGGATATTTGAATTGCGGGGTCGGCGGCATGGCGGAGAAACTGAACGCCAGAGGCGACAGTATCAAGGCCCACTGGGACCACCACATAACGCAGCTGCGAAGGACCGGGTATCTTGGCGCAGCGGAGCTTGATGCGAAAGGGTACAGCTACTATCTGCGAGGCGGCGTCGATGTGGTGCGGGTGGATAATGCTTTCATAATCGGAGATGCCGCTGGCCTTGCCACTCGGGACTTGTGTGAAGGCATTGGTCCGGCTGTCAGCAGTGGACAGAGGGCGGCCCGGGCGATCGTTGACGGAACCGAGTTCTCGCTCGATTCAATCTCGGGCTACAGCTCCAGCTACCGCTTGGTGCGTGGGCTGTTGGAGTACATGTTCATCAATCGCCCGACACCGAGCCGGCGCCCAGACAAGATAAGGACCTCGAACGGGGGAGCAGGGCAGTAATGCGGCAGGATCAAAGGGGCCACGCTCAAGTTACACGATGGTCACAGTGCCGCGAGGACCCGGTAAGTCATGGCAGATGATGGTATCCGCATGGGCCCGATATTCCCGTCGATGGGGTTTTGTTTGATCTAGGTCAAAAACTTTTCGAAAAAGGATGTTGTCCTGCCCTGCAAGGTCGATAGTCATATTTGACACGATGGCGGTTAGCCGGGTAGGCATCCGAGTAAGTTTTTGGCTGTTCTCAAGCGGGGGCCGCACTCGTCTAGCGCGATACGAAAACTGATGGATTGTTTTTCTCGATGAGGTGGACGTCATGGCGATCATCGATGGCACGAGCGAAAATGACTTCTCAGTCACGTATGATCCCGGCGATATTTTGAATGGCCGGGGCAGGACGCGGATCGTGAAGTCGGGCTGCTTTTTCTGCCACGGCGGGTGCGGAATCCAGGTGCACGTTCAGGACGGCCGCGTCGTCCGCGTCGAGGGCGACCCCGATCATCCCAACAGCCGGGGCTACCTCTGCGTGAAGGGCCGGGCGGGGATCGAGCTCCTCTATCACGAGGACCGCCTCCTCCACCCCCTCAAGCGCGTCGGCGCCCGCGGGGAAGGCCGCTGGGCCCGCATCTCCTGGGACGAGGCCATCGGCACCTGCGCGGCGGAGCTCAAGAAAGTCATCGATCGCTACGGCCCCCTGGGCGTCACGGGCGGGGACGGCACGAAGGCCGACGAGGTGGCCTGGATCGTCGACCTCTTCCTCCTCAACCTGGGCAGCACCAACCGCACGGGCCCGGGCCGGGCCCAGTGCATGCTCCCGCGGCGGGCCGCCTCGAACGCCACCTTCGGGAACTACTATACCCCGGACTACGAGGGCGACCCCCGCCTCATCGTGCTCTGGGGCGACCAGCCCGAGATCTCCAACCACAACTCCATTCTCGGCTACAAGATGCTGGCGAAGAACAAGGCCGGGGCCAAGCTCATCGTCATCGACCCCCGCCGCACCGCCGCCGCCCGCCGGGCGGACATCTGGCTCCCCATTCGCCCCGGGACCGACGTGGTGCTCGCCCTGAGCATGATGCACGTCATGATCGAGGAGGACCTCTTCGACCGCGTCTTCGTGGAGAAGTGGACGAACGCGCCCTTCCTGACGGACGGGGATTCGGGGGATCTCCTCCGCGACTCCCAGGGGAACCACCTCGTCTGGGACAAGGACCAACTGCTCGCCGTGCCGAGCGACTGGCCAAGCGTCCGCCCCGCCCTGTGCGGCGTCTTCGACGTGCACGGGCGCGTCTGCAAGACGGTCTGGCAGCTCCTCAAGGAGCGCTGCGCCCAGTACACCCCCCCCAAGGCCGCCGCGATCACCTGGCTCAAGGCCGAGGACATCGTGCGGGCCGCCCGGCTCTATGCCACCACGAAGCCGGCCGCTTTGGCCTGGGGCGTGGGGCTCGACATGTGCGTCAACGCTCACCAGAATGGCCGGGCTTGCACCCTGCTGGAGTGCATCACGGGGAACGTGGACATCCCGGGCGGCAACATGCATCCCGTGCCCTCCCACAAAGGTTGCCGTACCTTCACCGACGCCTTCGGCGAGACCCTCCCCGAGGAGGCCTACATCCGCCAGCTCGGCGCGCAGCGCTTCCGCCTCTGCGCGGGCCCCACCACCAAGCGCTACGCGAACAACCCGGCCGTGCTGAAGGCCATCCTCACTGGCGAGCCCTACCCGGTCCGCGCCTGGGTGGCGATCGGCGGCAACCCTCTTCTCACCTGGAGCAACACGAAGGAGGTCTACCGTGCTCTCATGAAGCTCGACTTTTTCATGGGCGTGGACCTCTTCATGAATCCCTCTCTCCAGCTCGCGGACATCGTCCTCCCGGCGCCCACCCACTTCGAGAAGGAGCGCCTGATGGAGACGCACGGCTACGGGCCCTACGGCAACGTGCGCTGCGTGCGGGCGGTGGAGCCCCTGGGCGAGGTGCGCGACGAGTTCGAGGTCTGCGGGGACATCCTCCGGCGCATGGGCATGGACCAAAACTGGCCCTGGCACACCGTGGTGGACTTCTTCGAGGAGCGCTTGCGCGCCTCGGGCATGAGCTGGGAGGAGATGGTCGAGGCCGGCGGGGCCTTCGACCGCGTGGCCTACCGCAAGCACGAAACCGGTCACTACCGGCGGGAGGGAGGCTTCCCCACCGCGACGGGGAAGGCCGAGATCTACAGCACCGTCTGGCGGCGTAACGGCTACGACCCTTTGCCCAGCTACACCGAGATTCCCGAGAGCCCCTACAGCGCCCCCGGGCTGATGGAGGAGTACCCGTTCATCATCATTACCGGCGGGCGGCTGCCCAACTACTTCCACTCCCAGCACCGCCAAGTGGCGACCCTGCGGCGCCTGCATCCCGAGCCTCGGACCCAGATCCACCCCGAGGCCGCCGCGAAGCTCGGCATTCGGAGGGGCGATTGGGTGTGCGTCGAGTCACCCCGGGGTCGGTGCGTCCAACGCGCCCAGCTCTTCGACGGCATGGACCCGCGCATAATCCACGTCGAGCACGGCTGGTGGTTCCCCGAGGAGGACGGCGAGGCGCCCCACCTCTACGGGGCCTTCCGCTCCAACGCGAACACCCTCACCCCGAATGCGGACCCTTTCCTCGACCCCGCCTTCGGGGGCTACACCCTCCGGGGCTTCGCGGCCAAGGTCTACAAGGTGACGGAGGAAGAGGCCCGGCGCATCGGCTGGGAGGAAGCCATGGACGCGCGTGAGGGGATGGAGGAGGCCGCCGCCCGCTGAGGGCGCGCCCCTGCCCCTACTCCAGCGCGATCCTCTCCCCGTTCAGTGATCCCATAACCGGGGTCGGGGATATTCGGGGTCGGACCACCGCAACGGATTGATTTCAGAAAGCGGTGCTTCCGGCGCGTTCTGTAAGGAGCGAGTCTTAGCCCTAGAAAAGCACTTCTAAGGCTAGACGACGCGGCTCTCTGTGACGAAACGCTAGGCATGACATTCCCTTTCCCAGCGCAGCCGGAGTAAGCTTGCTGGTGTCGGCCATGCCGGGTGGCCCAGCCAGAACGCGCCAAGCGCGCGCGGCGGGCTTGGGCTAGGGCAAACCCCGCATCAGCTTGGGGGCGGATATGACCGCAGGACAACCAGAAAAGAGAACATGCCAGCGGTTCCCTACCGCGCTGCCGGTGTTCCTAGAGAACGCTACGGGCCTCACACGCGACATGAGCACATCGGGCGTGTACTTCTGGAAGGACGGCATGTGTATGCCCGGGGAGCTCATCTGCTTTTCGATAGAACTCTATACGCCGGAGGGCAGGATGATGTGGAAATGCCGAGGCGACGTCGTCCGCGCCGAACCGCGTGGTAAGGACGTCGGCGTGGCGGTGAGAATCACCGAATCGGCGATGGAGCCTGTGTAGACGTGATGTCATACGCAGAAGGGGTATAGGCAATTCGTCCTAGAGCTTCCGCATAACACATATCAGCACTCACACACGCCCCGCTTCGAATAACAAATGGGGACAGCTCAGCTCAGTGTAACTTTGATGCAGCCGGTGCGCTGACGGCGAGAGAAAAAATTACACTGCCCCCATTTACTCAGCCGTCTTAGCTGGCCCCCGGATTGCCTACAGCGGCGGCTTCGGGGCTGCCCGCTCATGAATCGAAAGCGATAATGGGCATCTTTGCGCCCGCCAAGACACGCCGGGGCCGATCATTGACCAACTGAGCAGCTAAAGGGGCCAGGCTCATAATCCCTTGGTCGTTGGTTCGAGTCCAACACGACGCACTCCCGACTGATAGTCTGCGCGAACTGATCATGGCGTGGTTCGACCTGTGGTCACGAGGGCAGAAGCCTCACCACCGAGGCCGCCAAGGATTCCGAACAAACTTTCAGGCCCCGATCGCTGCGTGACTATGAATTCGCCAGCCAAACGATAATCGACTCAGGAAAGGATGCAGATGGCAAAGATGACAGGTTCTAGGGCTTTTGCCGAAATGATGCAGGGATACGGCGTGTCGCATGTCTTCTTCGTTCCGCTGGTGTTGCCGAAGGGCCTGGTGGAGATGGAAGACATGCCGATCCGCCGGATCATGACCCACGGCGAGAAGGCGTCGGCCTACATGGCCGACGGCTACGCCCGCGCAAGCGGCAAGCCGGGGGTGTGCCTTGCACAGGTGGTCGGCGGATCGAATCTCGCCGCAGGCCTGCGCGATGCCTACATGAACGGCACGCCGATCATCGCCATCACGGGTGGGGCAACCCCGCAGATGCGTTACCGGCATGCCTACCAGGATCTGAGCGAGGACTTTAATCAGTTCGGTCCCGTGACAAAGTTCAGGGCACGGGTCGAAACGGTGAACCGTTTTCCAGACCTGCTACGCCAGGCGTTTCGCGAAGCGACCTCCGGCGCACCCGCGCCCGTTTATCTCCACGTGCAAGGCCCGTTCGGCGACATTACGGAGCAGGAGGCGGACCTCGATGCCTTCGTCGAACCGCAGTTTGCCCGCGTGCCCGCGTTTCGTTCCGAGCCTGATATGGAAAGTGTACGCAACGTGGCGGCCCGATTGGCGGCGGCGAAAAAACCGGTCATCGTGGCCGGCGGGGGTGTCGTCATCTCCCGCGCGGAGCATGAGGTCGTGGAACTCGCCGAGAAGATGCAGATTCCGGTGGTGACCTCGCTTAATGCCAAGGCCGTCATCTCCGACACGCATCCCCTCGCTGCGGGGATCTCCGGCCTGTACTCGCGCGACTGCGCCAATTTCGTACTGCACGAGGCCGACCTGGTGTTCTTCATCGGTAGTCACACCGGTGGGCAGGTGACGCACGGCTGGCGGTTTCCCCGGGCCGGCACGCCGGTGATCCAACTGGACATCGATCCGACCGAGCTCGGACGCAACTATCGCAATGTCGCATCCGTCCTAGGCGATGCGAAGGCCTCGCTGCGGCGCCTGATCGACATGGCCGAGCGCAGGACGCCCGAGTCGGCGGGAGCCTGGACCGGACGCGTCCAGCAGCTGGTGGCGCAGTGGCGCGCGGAGCATGCGCCGATGCTCGAATCGAACGCGGCGCCCATTCGTCCGGAGCGCCTGTGCAAGGAAATCTCGGACGCTCTGCCGCCGAATGGCGTAGTGGTGTCGGATACCGGCCATGCGGGAATCTGGACCGGTGCCATGATTTCGCTGCGGCATCCGACGCAGCGCTATTTCCGCTGCGCGGGCTCGCTCGGATGGGGATTGCCCGGGGCGATCGGGGTTAAATGCGCGCTGCCCGACCATCCGGTATTGTGCTTCACCGGCGATGGCGGCCTTTATTACCATATTGCCGAGCTCGAAACCGCCAGCCGCTGCGGCATCAACATTGTGGTCGTGGTGAACAACAACAGCTCGCTCAATCAGGAGATCACCGTCTACGATCAAGCCTATGGCGGAAAGCAGCGTGGCCGCGCCAGCGAGTTGTGGCAGTTTCCAGACCGGAACTTCGCGCAGATCGCAGAAGGCTTCGGCTGCGTCGGTATGCGCGTTACCGATCCTCGGGACCTGAAGGGAGCGCTCGAGAAGGCGTTCGAGCTCAACAAGCCGGTCGTGATCGATGCGGTGACCGACACCTACGCCTTTGCAGCCAACCCGAAGCTGCCAGATTGACGCGCCGCGCCGTTGCCAAGCTTGGCCGGTAACGGGTCGCAACATGCCGCGGACCCCACCGCCTGCGTTGGCGAGCAATCGCTCGGCGCGCCCAGCCGCACTCAGTGTCTGCGCGGAATGCCCAGCAGGGCTCGCGCCTCCGCCACGCTGGCTACCTCCCGGCCGACTTCGCGCGCAATCCGCGCGATGCGTGCCACGTGCTCACCATTGTCGCCCAGGGCGCCCGGGGCCAGGTAGGGTTCGTCCTCAGTGCCGACCCGCACATGTCCGCCCGCCATCACCGCCATCGTCTGCAGGGTAAGATGGTTAGGGCCGGTCGCACTGGTGACGTAGCGGCTTTGGTCAGGCAGCGCGTCGATGCGATGCAGGAATTCACGCATAATGGCGGGCGCCCACCGCCACCGAGATCATTTCCGGTCGGTTCTTGACCACCTCGCGCCGCCGCTCGACGCTTTGCCGTGAGATGCCGTACTGAATCATTACGTCGCAGCGCGCGCGGATCGCCTGGGTGTGTTCGGCCCAGACCTTGTGATCGTCCAGGGGCCCATGGATATGCGCAATGCCGGCTCCGGCACGCCAGGCCTTCTCCACTTCCGCTGCGAGCGCGTTCGAGGCCGCGATGCGCGCCGGAACGCCGGGGTGCATCGAGGTATCTGCGGCGCAAGCGGTAATGATTAGCTTGTCCATAGCGGTACGCCCCCCTCGGTTTCGTTTCGGTGCCCGGCGTCAGCTCATGGCGGCCCCGCCGTTGACGTCCAGCGTGGCGCCCGTGATGTAACCGGCCTCGCGGCTGCATAGGAACAGGATCGGCCAGGCCACCTCCTCCGGCGTGCACAACCGCCCGAGCGGCGTGATCTGCTCGATCCGGCGCACCGCTTCCGGGGTGCGCATGGCATTGGTGCGCGGCGTCCTGACGGCACCCGGCGCCACCGCATTTACGGTGATGCCGTGCGGCCCGTACACCCGTGCCGCCTGGCGCATGAGGCCGATGACACCGGCCTTGGCCGCGGCGTAGTGTGGACCGCTGACCACCGTGGAACCGCGCGCAGCCATGCTCGACAGGGCCACGAAGCGACCGTAGCGCGCCTCGATCATGAGCGGACCCGCGGCCTTGAGCAGGTGAAACATCGATTTCAGGTTCGAATCCACAATGCCGTCCCAGGTGTCGACCGGGCATTCCATGAGGCTCACGTACTTCGGAAACCCGCCTGCGCTGTGTACCACGACGTCGAGGCGCCCGGCGCGGGCATGCGCTTCATCGACGCCGGCCCGGGTCGCTTCCCAGTCGGTTAGATCGACGTCCGCGGCGCTGGCCTTGCCCCCGGCTTCGGCAATGGCGTCGACAACGCGCCGTGCGCCTTTCGCATCGATGTCCATGATCGTGACCAATGCGCCGCGCGCGGAGAACAAGTGCGCGCACGCCTCGCCGATCCCGGTCGCCCCTCCGGTAACGATCACCGCCTGCCCGGCAAAATCCAGCATCCTGTCGTTCACCGCTGCCTCCTCCATGCCAATGCCAGTCCGTGTCCCACGGGGAGTGCTCAACGCACGATGCGATTGCGCAGCCGCCCGACCCCTTCGATTTCGCATTCGATCACATCGCCGGGCCGCACCCAGCGGTCGATCTCGAAACCGACGCTGTAAGCCGGCGGTCCCGAGCCGAAGAAATCGCCCACCTCGAGGGTCTCGTCGCGCGACACGTGGGCGATCAGCTGAGCAAACGTGAATGCCCAGCCGCTGATCCGGCCGTCGAACCACACCTCGCCATTGACCCTCGTGACGAGCCGCAAGCCGTCGATCGCTGGCAGCTCATCGGCAGTGACCAGGCACGGGCCCATGACCTTCGAGGTCTCAAAGTCCTTGGCCTTCTGCGGCCCGAGGCGGAGGCTCATCTCCGCCGGTTGAATGTCACGCAGACCGAGGTCATTGAAGACGGTGTAGCCAGCGACGTGCTCCCAAGCGCGCTCGACGGTGATGTCGCGCCCCCGCTTGCCGATGTACAGGCCGAGTTCGAACTCGTAGTCGAGCTTGTCGCCGTACTTCGGCCAGCGAATGTCGGCGGTGTGGCCCGCGACCGCAGCCCGGCTGGGTTTCCAGTAGATGGGGATCGACTTCGCCGCCTCGGGGATGCGGTCCTGCTCCGCGATCTTGAACAGGCGTTCCATGCCGACCCGGTAGTGATCGAGCAGCAGGATGCCGTCGCGGATCATCGGCGGCCGGGGCACCGGCGCGAGCCAGCACACCTCGGATTCGGCGAACGTCAGCCGTTCGCCCCGGGGCCCGCACGGCAGCTGTTCAGCGGCGAGCCGTTGCCCGGCATAGGCGACGGCCGCTTCAGCCATCTCGCGTGCCTCGGCGCCACCCTGCAGGAAGCCGATCATGTCCGGCGGCACGAGCGCGTCGGCCTGCCTGCGCGATGCGTCCAGGTCGCGCGATTCAGCGAGCCGCGCGCAGTACGCGGCGTTCAGATCGACCAGGGTGCTGTGGGCCAGCGCTCCAATGCGCTCGAAGGGCCCCAGCACCGTGTGGACCTCGAAGCTCACCAGCTTCACGAGTGTCTCTCCGCCTCTCGAGCGCGCACTCGGCAGCTGGTCCAGCCCGACAATCGGAATGCGAACACGGACTCCTCCGCGACAGAATACTTCGATGTCGGCCTGCACCGATCACCGGCACGGCTCGCGATCGACGCGTGGGCCGAACACTCGCCGCTTGGGAGCATTCTACGAGACCCAGGCACATCGTTGCACCCCACCGGGTGCCGGCACAGCCACCGCAGGCGAGGATTGGCGAACGGCGCGCAGCACTCGGTCATCCGCCCTCCGCGCGCGCCAAGTCCTGCACGCGACAACGTACCGCGCTGAACGTATTCGTCGCGTCACTGGGTTGCACTCCCCGGTCGGCGGGTGCAATATCCAAGCGCACCATGGTATGCGGTTGTGGCAGCCCGTGGGGGCGGAATTCAGCTGCCGCTTGGGGGCTTGCCCGAGATTCTCGACAGACGCAACGTGAGGAGGAGAGAGATGAAAACCAACATCCGCTTCGCACCGGTATTTCTCGCGTTCCTATTGGCGATCGCACCGCTGGCGCCGGCGCGCGCCGAATCCATACGGTTGAGCGCGGGGGCCATGGGCCAGTCCGTATACATGCTGACCGCAGTACTTGCGAAATGGCTGCAGGAGGCGGTTCCTGGCCTGCAGGCTTCGGTCATCGCCGGTGGCGGCAAGGCGAATCTGGACCTGGTCGAGAAAGGCAAGGTAGACATCGGCTTCACCACGCTCGAACTGTACGATGCGGCGTCCAAGGGCGAGGCGCCGTTCAAGCACAAGTACACCGGCATCCGGCACCTGGTCAATTTCCAGGGCACATCGGCGTTCTATTTCATGGTCACTGAGGAGACCGGTCTGACGTCGATACGAGAACTCGTCGCGAAGAAATATCCACTCAAGATCGCCACGTTCCTGCGCTCGGGGCCGCCGGAGGTCGACACGCGCCGCGTGCTGGAGGCCTACAAGATCAACTACGACACCATAAAGAAATGGGGCGGCAGCGTGAGCCACACGACCTGGGGCGACGGGGTCAACCTGTTGCGCGATGGGCACGTGAACGCTCTGCTCGGAAAGACCGCACTGCCTTCGCCCTACCATGCCGAAGCCGCCAAGGCGCGGCCGATGCGCATGCTGGCGCTCGACCAAGAACAGATCGACTGGCTGAGGAAGAAGTACGGTTATCTTGCCTCCACCATTCCCAAGGGTACCTACGGCATCGTCGAGCAGGACCAGGCCTCCATCGGCAGCGCGTATTTCCTGTTCGTGTCTCCGAAAATGCCGGACAGCATCGCCTACGAGGCGGTCAAGCAGATGGACCTGCACGCGAGCGATATCCGCAAGCTGCATGTTTCCTTCAAACATTTCGACCCGACGAAGATGGCGACGGAGATGAGAGTCCCAGCCCATCCCGGCGCACTGCGCTACTTCAAGGAAAAGGGTTGGGTGAAGTAGCAGTAGTGCCCTGAGCGGCACGCCGCCGTGCGCCGTTCGCGGCCCCGGAGCGTGCCGCTCGGCGCGTTCTAGGGAAGGAAGCCCATGCCGCGAATGGCGTATGCGCGCTGGCGCAAGGCGTTCATCTGGAGCGCCTGCATCGCGATGTCGCTGTTCCACCTTTATACGGCGCAGTTCGGGATGCTCACGGTGCTCCTGCAGCGCTCGGTGCACTACACCTTCGTCATGCTGCTCGTGTTCCTGGTTTTCCCGCTCGGCGGCGAGCGGCACAAACCCTGGATGGAAGTCGTGGACGTGCTGCTCATGGTCCTTGGCGTGGCAAGCATCGGCTACGTGGTCTTCAATCACCAAATGGTCTCCGAGCGGGAGCCGATGTCCGCCGTGGCCAACGACCCCCAGTTCGCGCTCGGCCTGATCGCAATCGCCCTCACGCTCGAAGCGGCGCGCCGCACGGTGGGCATGGCGCTCGTCCTGGTCGTCAGCGCCGGCCTCGCCTACGTCTACCTTGGTCCCTATTTCCCGGGTCGGTTCGGGCATCCGGGCTGGACTTTGAACGAGATGGTCTCTTTCCTCTACCTGGGCATGGACGGCATCTTTGGTATCCCGCTCGGCGTGTCCGCAACCTACGCCTTCCTCTTCATTCTGTTCGGGGCCTTCCTCTACGCCACTGGCGTGGGCGGCTACTTCATCACTCTGGCTACCAGCCTCGCGGGCCGCTCCAAGGGCGGGCCAGCCAAGGTCGCGGTGTTGTCCAGCGCGCTGTTCGGCACCATTTCGGGCGCCACCGTGGCGAACGTATACGGCACCGGCAATTTCTCCATTCCGCTCATGAAACGCCTGGGCTATTCGCCGGTGTTCGCCGGCGCGGTAGAGGCCACTGCCTCGACCGGAGGGCAGATCATGCCCCCGGTCATGGGTGCAGTCGCGTTCGTGATGGCCGACGTGACTGGCATCGCCTATGTGAACATCGCTCTGGCTGCTTTGCTGCCGGCGCTCATCTATTTCTTCGCGCTGATCATGATGGTGCACTTCGAGGCCCACAAAAAGAACCTGCAGAGCCTGCCACCATCGGAGATTCCGCCGCGCAAGGTAGTGCTGAGCCGTTCCTACCTGCTGCTGCCTGTGGTGTTCCTGGTCTACATCCTGATCGACGGCTACAGCCCTTTCCGGGCGGCGTTCTTCGCCATTATCGCCACCGTTCTGGTCTCCCTGGTGCGCAAAGAAACCCGCCTGAGCGTGCGCGGGTTCTTCGACACGCTCGCCAAGGGCGCGCAGGAATCGCTGCTTATCGCTACGGCCACGGCCGCCGCCGGCCTGATCGTGGGCTGCATCTCCATGACCGGGATCGCGCTGCAGGTGACCAACCTGATCACCGGAATCTCGGGGGAGACGCTGATCGTTCCCCTCATCCTGGCGATGGTCGCCTGCATCATCATGGGGATGGGAATGCCCACCGTGCCCGCCTACATCATCGTTGCCTCGATCGCCGTGCCAGCGATCGTCAAGCTCGGGGTGCCGGTCATCGCGGCGCACATGTTTGCGCTGTACTTCGCCGTGGTCGCCGCCATCACGCCACCCGTGGCGATCGCCGCCTACGCCGCCGCCAGCATCTCTGGGGGCAACATGTTCCGCACCGGCGTAACGGCCAGCCGTCTGGGAATCGCCGCGTTTGTGGTGCCCTACATGTTCGTCTACAGCCCGGCGCTGCTGCTCATCGGACCCTGGGGCTGGGTTGCGTTCTCGGTCGTCACCGCTCTGGTGGGCACCGCGTCACTCGCGGCCGGTTTGGAGCGCTGGTTCACGGGGCCGATGCGACCCTACGAGACCGTGCTATTCATCGCCGGCGGCCTGCTGCTCATCTTTCCTGGGGTGCTGACCGACGTCGTCGGGCTCGCCTGCATCGCCGTCGGGATCGTCAGCCAACGGAGCAACCGGCGCTCCAGCGCCACCGCCACGGTCTGATGCGCGCACTTCCGCGCTGCCGATCCGGCGCGCATAGTCGTCCACGTCGGCGACGGTGATACCGACGGCGCGCTTCTGGCGACGGTTCACTTCATCGGGTTCCAGGTCGGTGCGAAAAGAGTCGTTGAGGCAATCGATCATGTTGAACATGGCGGTAATCAGGATGCGCTGCAGGTTGGCCACGCGGCCGAGCAGGCGGTCGCAGGAATTGATCACTTCGGCGGCCATGCCGCTCGCTTCGTCGTCCATCAGACCATGTAGTCTCTGGCTCATCGAGGGTCTCCGTTGTTGGTCGGTCAGCCGCGGGTTGCTTCACGCTGTGGCATCTCGCGTGGGCCGGGGGGACTGCGCTGTCCCCGGACGCTTGCGCGGCGACAGCACGCAGATCACCCGTTTTGCGGAACGTCCGTTGCGCCGCGCGAGCTCCCGCAGGTCATGCAGATTCAAGACGAAAAGACTCGGATAGCAAAAGCTGCACGCACTACGGAACAGAGCTAGTTGCGCATCGTGAGGGCAAGCAAGGTTGCTCCCCGCGGAAACGTCAGGGTCGATCGCGCCTGCCCTTCGTCGGCGTAGAAAAAATCCCATTCGCCGAGGGTCTCGCGGCCCACGACTGCGCTGCCTTCCACCACCAACGCTGCCAGGAATTGAGGCTCATGTTGCGTGCCTGGGGAAAAGCGCATGGCCTCGACGAGGAGCCGCCCGGCGCCACGATCCACGAGTGTCTTCGCCTCGAGGCCATCCGCATCCCGGACCCATGGGATGTCCTTCGCCTGGATCAGACGATACTGTTTCTCGCCGGAGAGCGTTTCGACTTCGCTATGGTAGTAACTGCCCTGGAACGCGGACAGGAGCTTGCATCCGTCGGGGTAGTTGAGCGGGCCATGGGGCTCATTGCTGGGCCCGAGCACGACGTCAAGCGGGCCGAGCGTCAACCCGTCGACGATGGCACGCCCTTTGAGCACCGTAGTGGCGTGCGTCCCGCCATGTACATGGCGCGGCTCGATGGATCCGAGCGGATAGTCGATCAACCGTATACACAACTCCAGTTTGCGGTTGTCGTAATACATTCCGGCCCGACTCGGCCAGTTGTCGACGTTGATCCGGTCTTCCCAGGCAATACCGGCGAGGCGCACAACATTCATGTTCGAATTCTCATCAAGTCCATGTCCTCAGGCAACCGCGTCGTGTGACGAGAACGCGATCGTACAAGGTTTTCCGGAGCGGTTGCTCCAGGCGTGGTTCGTGCCGCGTTGCACGACAGTATCGCCGGCCTCGAGCCGAACTGCGGCGGTATCCAGCACCAGCGTAATCTCGCCGTCGAGCACAAGGCAGAAGTCCAGCGTGCGGGTCCTCTGCATATAGGGGTGCGGCGCGCCTGGCGAATACGTCGACGCACCGGGCGAACCCATGGCGGCGAAGTAACTCTGCACCTCCTTTGCTCCCACCTTCCCCTTCCAGGCGTCGTCCGGGGGAAACGTCACGACGCGACAGACCGATCCGCCGCGCGGCGGCTCCAATCTGTGTGGGGCATCGAGCGATTCGCGCACGCCTTTCAGCCGGCATGGCGTGCGGTCGGTCACCCAGATGCGGGTGGAGGAGAATCCCGGGCGGGCCGGGTCGGTACGCGCGTCCGGCGACGGGCCATCGGCGATGGCTTTGGACCTGTCGTTTTCGTCGATGACCACGATGCGGCGAACGGGCTTGATCTCTGCGGCCATATCCATTCTCCTCAGTCTTCGAAGCTGGCGCCCATCATGATGAACGCCATCTGGCTGCCTTCACGCGGATTGCCCCAGGCGTGCCAGCTGCCGATCTGCACGACGGTATCGCCGGGCTTGAGCACCCGCTCGCCGTCGTCGAGCAGCAGCACCCGTTCGCCCGCGAGCAGGATGCCGTAGTCCAGGGTCTCGGATTTGTGTATGCGTGTGTTGTAAAGATTCTGGCCGCCGCGCTCCCACGTGCCGCCTTCGGTTTTCTTGGGCGGATGTTCGGGCACGATGAACGTGTCCTTCGCCGGGTCGTAGTCCCTGGGCTTGGGATCGGACTGGACCACCCGCAGATGCCCGCCCGCGCGGGGCGGCTCGAAGTGAAACGGCAAATTGCCGTCGTCACGTGCGCCGGAGATCGGCGCCGGGCAGGCGTGATACACCCACAGATCCGTCATGCCCGTGCCCTTCTTGAATGCATTGGCGTTAACGTTCGGCGCCGCGCTGTCGTAGAGCACGCAGGAGCGGCCCTGCGCATCGGTTCCCGTCACCACCCGCCGGATCGGTTTGATGCCGTCTGTCATGCCTGCCTTCCTCCTAGGGTAACGATTAATCCACGGGGCTTCTGAAAAAAGTGAGACTCCTGCCCGGTGGGCGTCCACGGCGCGTCGGCAATCGCGCAGAAGTCACAACGTCCAATACCGCCGCGTTATTCAACTCGATCTCTTGATCGCGCCTGCCGTCGTTGTCAATGACGACGACGCTGACGATGGTGTGGCGGCGCGCGGTTTCGAGCCTGGCTATATGATAGTAGAACCTGCCGTAGATGGTGAAGCAGATAAGCGGCCGGTGCGCGGGATGGAAAAGGTGTCAGGAAACTTTTGCTCAGGTAGATAGCGGATAGAACCCGGGTAGAAAACAGGCCTTCCTGCTCGCACCTGTCGCAGCCGTCGTCCGCTCCGATCACCGTGCGACGTTCACCGCGGGACCGGTCACCAGCCCCACGGAGATTCTCACCAAGTCCGGCAAGCTCACTCGGATCGAGTTCTTGCTGGTCAAGGGACGTGCGCAGGCCGGCTTCGAGGTGCTGAAGGATGTGGAGTTTCCGTGGCGCGTCGCGAAGACCGCCCTGCAGCACTACGAGCAGCTGGAAAGCAGTAGCTATCCGCGTGGTCTGAAGGGCGAAGATATTCTGCCCGCAGCGAGAATCCTACGCTAGACGCGC
>Ga0224512_10001947_pt1 | contig 19323 bp, 12 predicted proteins | sample SF_May12_sed_USG_4_FD_169103 | JGI IMG/M metagenome (GOLD analysis project Ga0224512, IMG submission 169103) | Sediment microbial communities from San Francisco Bay, California, United States - SF_May12_sed_USGS_13 | ecosystem: Environmental > Aquatic > Marine > Sediment | place: USA... | reverse complement strand
CTCCATCCGCAACTACCCGAAGAACACCGAGATCGACACGCGGCTCACGTACATGCCGGGCAACGTGATGAAAGTCAACTTGCCCAACGTGCCCGATCCGCGCTACATCCAGATCGGCGTGCACTACTCGATCCGCGAGCTGCCCGAGGAGCCGATGACGCCGCGCATCGCGGACGACCGCGTGGGGTACTTCACGACGATTCACAAGGACTTCTCGAGAGAGAAGCAGGAGTCTTTCTTCGTCCACTACTCCAACCGCTGGCGACTGGAGAAGAAGGACCCCGACGCTGCCCTCTCCGAGCCTAAGCAGCCGATTGTCTTCTACCTCGACCACACCATTCCCGAAGAGTACGTGCCGTACATCAAAGAGGGCGTGGAGTGGTGGCAGCGCTCCTACGAGAAGGCGGGTTTCAAGAACGCCATCATCGCCAAACCGGCGCCCAGCCCCGAGGAGGATCCGGAGTACGATCCCGAGGACGCGCGCTACAACACGATCCGCTGGAACACGTCCGACTCGCCCATGTACGGCGCCATCGGCCCCTCGCGAGTCGATCCGCGCACGGGCGAGATCATCGACGCGGACATTCTCTTCGAGCACGCCATGGTTTCCAGTTTCGGCAAGGCCTACCGGCGCATGGCCGGGCCGCGCGAGGCGCTCATGTCGATCGACCCCGTCCTGGAGACGTTCTGGCTCACCGATGAGGAGCGCGCGGCGAGGCCGTCGTTGGAGGACATCCCGCAACTGAGGGGCAAGCAGGACCTGTTCTGCGCGCTCAACGATTGCATGCTCCTGGGCGGTCACTTCCTCGGCATCAACCTGATGACCAACGGGATCATCGATCCCAACGGCGAGATGCCCAAGGAGTTCGTGGCGGCGGCGCTTCGTTTCGTGGCCGCGCACGAGGTGGGACACACGCTGGGGCTGCGCCACAATTTCATGAGCTCGGGGGCCACGCCCTACGCGAGCCTCAACGACAAGGAGAAGATCGAGCGCATGGGCATGACCGGATCGGTCATGGACTACCCCACCCCCAACGTGGCCTTCAACGCGGCCGACCAGGGCTACTATTACACGCCCAACGTCGGGACCTGCGACGACTGGGCCATCACCTGGGGGTATTCCACCGTCGACGGCAAGGACGAGTGGGAGCAGAGCAAGGCGCTGGAGCCCGTCGCCCAGAAGTGTACCGAGAAGTCCAACCTCTACGGCGCCGACGAGGACACTTATCCGCTGGCGGCGCTCGATCCGCGCAGCAACACCAACGACCTCTCCGACGACCCCATGGCCTGGGCCAAGGAGCGCGCGTCCATCTGCGACGACCTGCTCCGCTCGGGCAAGCTCGAGGACCGGGTGATCGCCAACGGCGAGAGCTGGACGGGGTTGCGCAGCGCCGTGCAGACGCTGTTCGTGCAGAAGTACATCGCGAACACCGTCGCCGTGAAGTATGTCGGTGGATCCTATACCTCCCGGGCGCACAAGGGAGGCGGCGATCTGCCGATCGAGCCGGTGCCGGCCGCGACGCAGAAGGAAGCGCTCGATTTCGTCATCGAGAACTCGTTGCGTTCGAGCGCCTACGCGCTCCCGGCGGATCTGCTGAACCGCCTCCAGGACGACAAACTGCGGACCTGGGAAAACAACCTCTTCCAGATGGGACGCCGCTTCGACTTTCCGATGGCGGACTGGGTGGCGGCCCTCCAGTATGGCACGCTGACCCGGCTGATGAACCCGGTGCTCCAGGCGCGCGTCGTGGAGAACGAGTACAAAGTGGACAAGCCGTTCACCCTGGCTCAGGTCTACGCGTCGCTCACGCGGGCCATCTGGACGGACAACCCCACGCCGCGCGGGAGGACGGCGCTGTGGGATCGCAACCTGCAGCGGTTGTACGCGGACCGGCTGATCCAGCAGATCACCTGGCCGCTGAAGATGATGCCCGCCCCGTACTCCATGATGCCGGAGGAGGCCGTCGCGCTCTCGCGGCTCAGCCTGCGCCGGATCAAGGCGTCGGCGGAGACCGCGCTCAAGACGCAGGGCCTCGACGACGCCACCAACGCGCATTTGATGGAGACGGTCGCGCGCATCGACCGTGCGCTCGACGCCAACCGCGTCGTCGGTTTCTAGGCCGGACCCGCCCGCAGCGACCGGTGACGGCAACGATGGAGAGGGAGCCCCTCGGGGCTCCCTCTCCGTCTTTCTGTATCCACCGGCGAAATGTCCCTGGGTCCCCCGCGAGCCGGGCGTGTAAGATGCCCGGAAAGGAGGAGGCGCCAATGGACGCGCACGTCACCACGCAAACACTCCCGCTGACGCACAACGTGGCCGGACTCATGCCCTCGGCCACCGTGGCCATCAACGACCTCTCCAACGCGCTGCAGAGGCAGGGACGCGAGGTCTTCAAGCTGGGACTCGGGCAGTCGCCTTTCCCCGTTCCCGACTGCGTCGTGGAAGCGCTGCGCGCGAACGCGCACCAGAGGGATTACCTTCCTACGCAGGGGCTATGGGAGCTGCGCGAGGCGGTCGCTCGCGTCCACTGCCGCGCGTTCGACATCGACGCCGGCCCCGAGAACGTGCTCATCGGCCCGGGCTCCAAGGAGCTGATGTTCCTGCTGCAGCTTTGCTACGACGGCGACATCCTCATACCCTCGCCGTCGTGGGTGAGCTACGCGCCGCAGGCGAGGATCGTCGGGCACCGTATTGTGCGCGTCGACACCTCCCACGCGACCAAGTGGTTCCCCACGCCGGAAACGCTGGAGGCACTGTGCGCCGCCGACCCGCGACAGCCGCGGATCCTCATCCTCAATCACCCCTCGAACCCCACCGGCGCTACGCTGGAACGGGACGAGCTGATGGCGCTGGCCGACGTGGCGCGCCGCTACGACGTCGTCGTCCTCTCCGACGAGATCTACGCGCGCACGCAGCACGCCGGTTCCCATACGTCGATCGTACCCATCTACCCCGAGGGATCGATCCTGAGCAGCGGGCTCAGCAAGTGGTGTGGCGCGGGGGGGTGGCGCCTGGGCGTGTTCGTCTTTCCCGACCGCCTGCGCTGGCTGCAGGACGCGATGGCGGCGGTGGGCACGGAGACGTTCACCTCCACGAGCGCGCCCATCCAGTACGCCGCGGTGCGCGCGTTCGAGGAGGGCCCCGAGATCGAGGAATACCTGCTGCTTTCGCGGCGGATCCTGCGGGCTGGGGGCGCGCTGCTCTACGAGCGCCTGCGCGCGGCCGGCGCGGAGGTCGTGCGCCCGGCCGGCGCGTTCTACCTGTTCCCCGACTTCTCTGCCCAACGCGAGCGCTTCGCCGCGCGCGGCCTCTCCACGAGCACCGAGCTGTGTCGCCGCCTGCTGGAGGACACGGGCGTGGCCGTCCTCCCCGGCAGCGAGTTCGGCCGTCCCGAGCAGGAGCTGACCATGCGCATCGCGTACGTGGACTTCGACGGCCAGGAGGCGCTCGAGGCGTCGCGCGCGATCCCGCAGGGGAGCGAGCTCGACGCCGCGTTCATCCGCGCGCATTGCTCGCGCGTGGTCGAAGCGATGGACAGGCTGTGCGCGTGGATGGACCGCGGTCCCGCAGCGTGAAGGCCTCGAACTCGACCGCTCCCCGCGCCTAGCCCTGCTCTCCCTGGCCCGGTGGCCGTTCCGCATCGGCGGCACGCGACCGGCGCAGCAGCATGAACAACCCGATCAGCACGAGGATGAGCGGCCAGCCCTTGCTAAAGAGCCAAGCCACGTATCGCAAGTCGGCCACGCTGTCGAGAACGAGCACCCCGCCCGGGATCAGCGGCCACCAGTGTGTGCGGCGCCGGAAAGCCAGATCGACCACGAAGATCCCGATGAAGCCGAGTCCCAGCCCCACCTGGCTGAAGTCGCGGAAGTCTATGGACGAGCGCTCGCCGAGCGCGCCGAGTCCCAGGCCGAGCAGGATGCACCCCGGCACGAGCAGGTTGTACTGGCGCCGGTAGAGGTAGCCGACCAGGAACAGTCCGCCGAGCGCTAGGTACACGAGCACCTCGGCGGGTCCCTTGGTCATCTGCAGCGCAAAGAAAACGGCGCCGATCACGATCAAGGCGACGGCGGCGCTGGTCCGCCGCCCACGGGTATCATTGTCCAACATGACATCACCTCGGGGGATGGGTTCAGGGTCGATTGTAACGGCCCCAGGGCGAGGCGGCGCAAGGACAGAACGCGGATCAGCGGTGGTTTTTGCAACCGGCCCATGGTATAATCGCCCGATATTCACGTGTGAATGCCAGCCCAACCGAACCTGTCACCCAGGGAGGACATCCGAATGCGCACGCCAACCTCGCGTGCGGTGAGCCCCCCGCAGACACCCGGCCGTCCCCGCAGAAAGCAGTACCGGTGGACCCCTCGTGGCGCCTTCATCCTGGCGCTAGCGGTTATCCTGGTGTCTCTACTCGCCGCCACGCCGCACGAAGTCGTTTCCACGGACCGCAAGCAGAGCGTCTGGCAACCCGAGATCTCGCCCATGGGCAAGATCGCGCGCGGCGACGAGCCGCGCCCCGTCGTTCCCGAGTGGCGCGGAGGTCCCGCGCCCGATCTCGCTCCGGGCGCGGTGACGACGCTCCAGAGCGACGACCGCCTGGTCCACAGCCCGTTCGCGCCCGATTTCCAGTCGGAGACGACGATCGCGGCCAACGGCAACTGGGTGGTCGTCGGCTACAACGATATCCGTGGCTTCGGTCTGCCCAACGTCAGCGTCTCCGGCGTGGCTTACTCGCACGATGGCGGCGTGACGTGGACGGACAACGCCCAGCTGCCCACCTCGGGCGCGGGCGACCAGGTCTTCGGCGACCCCGACGTCAAGTCGTGGACCGACGGCGCCAACGTCTTCTTCGTCTACTCGTCGCTCTACACGAACCCGTTGGGCAACTCGAGCCTGTGCGTGCACGTCTCCACCGACGGCGGCGTGACCTGGCTGGGGCCGCGCGAGGTCACCACGGCGACGAGCCCGACCGACTTTCCCGACAAGGAGTTCATCGACGTTGACCCGGAGACGGGCCGCATCATCGTGAGCTGGACCAACTTCGGCGCCAGCACGACGATGCGCGTCACCTACTCCGACGACCTCGGCCTCACCTGGAACGGCCCGTGGGTCTTTCCCGCGGCGTCGGCGGGGCAGGGCTCGGTCCCGCGCTGCGACCCGACTTCGCTCATGGCGTACGTGGTATGGCGCAGCGGCGGCAACATCGTCTTCTCGCGCTCTATCGACAACGGGATCACCTGGGGCGCCCCCGTCAACACCGTGACGGGTCTCGGCAGTCCCATGAATCCCTACGGCTCCGATCGTATCCACGGCTTCCCGTCGATGGACGTGGACGCGATCTCGGGTGCGATCTACGTGGTCTACAGCGCGCGCCAGCTGGCCCCGGACTTTTCGGACGTGTACTTCATGAGTTCCAACACGATGGGCGCGACGTGGAGCGCTCCGGTGACAATCAACGCGCGCCCGGGCGGCGACCGCGCCCAGTTCTTCCCGTGGGTCGCGGCCGACGAAGTGCGAAAGGACGCGGTGACGGCAGTCTGGTACGACCAGATCCTGGGCTCGGGCTCGTCGGACATCACCGACATGATGCACACGCACTCCTTCGATGGCGGTCTCACGTGGGTGTGTCCGACGCCGCTCACCGACGACCGCTTCCACGCCGAGTACGGCAACACGACGAGCCAGCCCAACGTGGGCGACTACAACCAGTGCGTGATGATCGACGGCGTCACGTACACGTCGTTCGCCAAGACGAACCGGCCGCACTATCTCACCTTCGCGCCCGACACGTACGTGGACATCCACGACCTCACCAAGCCCGCCGCGCCGCTCAAGTACGTTGGCAAGAACTTCACCGACACGGGCTGTGAATCGAACAACGGCTACTGGGAGCCCGGCGAGACCATTCGCCTGTTTACGACGATCGGGAACTACAGCAACTGCGTCGGTTCGATCACCGGTATTACGGGGACACTCACGACGGTGACGCCGGGCGTGACGATCGTCGCCCCCACGCGCGCCTTCGGCAACCTCGGGGGTGCGGGGACTACGAACGCGAACATCGCTCCCTTCGATATCCAGCTCGACGGGGCGCTACTTTGCGGGAGCGAGATCTCCTTCACCCTGCAGATGACGTCTTCGGCGGGCGATGCCTACATCCCCTTCAAGCACCGCATCGGGCGGCCGGTCGTGACGCCGCTCCTCTCCGAGACCTTCGACGGTGTCGCCGCGCCGGCGCTGCCGCCGGGCTGGACCACGACGAATCTCTCGGGCGCGCTCAACGCCTGGGTGACGTCGGGGGCATTGTCTTCCTCGGGACCCAACTCGGCCTTCTGCGCCGACGTCGCCGTGACGAGTCTCAACGAGCTGCGCAGCCCGCTGCTCCCCATTCCGCCCGGCACCGAGCTCGTACGCGTGCAGTTCGCCGAAACGCACGACATCGAGGTGGATTTCGAGCGCCGGGCCTGGGACGGGGCGCTACTGCGCATGGAGGTCGACGGGGCGGTGAAGCTGGCCGGGTCGTTCTCCGAGACCTTCGAACCGTTCTACCAGTGGCAGATGAACCGGCAGAGCAGCGCGTCGCAACCCCTGCAGGACCTCTCCTGCTGGTCGGACAATACGACGCCCAACTTCCAAGACGTCGTCATCGAGTATCCAAGCCTCGGGGGCACGAACGTGCGCCTGCGCTTCGACATGAGTACGGACGGCTTCGTGGGCACCGCGTCGGGGATTTTCATCGACGACGTGGAGGTGTCGGTCATCGACTACGTGTGCGACTGCACGGATCCGCCCGCGCTGCTGGCGTCTCCGTCCCCGCTGGTGTTCCCAAGCGTCGCGGTCAACACGATGGAGTGCGACACCATCTACGTGAGCAACACCGGCCCGACGGATCTGGTCATCACGGGCATATCGGGCTGCGACATGCCGCCCTTCAGCCTCGACCTCTCGCTGGTGGACTCGACGCTGTCCCAGGGCCAATCGACCAAGATGATCGTGTGCGTGATGCCCACCGCGGCGGGGCCGGACACCTGCGAGGTGACGATCACCTCCAACGATCCGAGCGGCCCACACACCGTTGCCGTCCGGCTCGATGTGGTCACCGACGTGGCCAGCAACGATGCGCCGCGCCCGTTCGAGATCATCGCCATCGCGCCCAACCCGTTCAACCCGGAGACGGCGATTCGCTTCAACCTCCCGGAGGCGATGACGGCGACGATCGAGGTGTGGTCAGTGGACGGCCGGCGGGTGAGCACCCTGGCCCGTGATCGCCGCTTCGGTGCGGGGGTCAGCGAGGTGCGCTGGCAGGGACGCAACGATCGCGGCGAGGCCGTGGCCTCGGGCGTCTACTTCGTCCGCATCCGGACGGCTCTGGGCGAGCAAGTCGGCCGCGCCGTCCTGCTCAAGTAGGCGCGACCTTCCGCGCGAAGACGCAGCGCCCCCGGAGACGCGTCTCCGGGGGCGTTGCTTTTACAGGGTGTCACGGGCCCGTCTGCGCGCGGATGGGAAGGCGGATGGTGAACGTCGCTCCCTGGCCCGGCTCGCTCGCCACCGCGATGGTGCCGCGATGCGCTTGCACGATACGGTACGAGATGGCCAAGCCGAGGCCCGTTCCCACGCCCACGCCTTTGGTAGTGAATCCCGGGTCGAAGAGCCGATCCATGTGTTCGGGCGCGATGCCCTTGCCGGTGTCGGAGATGGACACGGTCACGCAGTCGCCGTCGCTTCGCGTGACGATGGCAATGCGCCCCTGGCCCTCGATCACCTGCGCGGCGTTGACGAGCACGTTCATGAAGACCTGGTTGATCTGGTTGGGGTAGCAGTCGACCTCGGGGATATCCCCGTAGTCCTTGACCACCTCGATGCGGTTCTTGAGCTGGTGTTGCAGGAGGGCGAGCGTGCTGTCGAGTCCCTCGTGCAAATCGGCCTGCTGGTATTCCTCCTCGTCCAGGCGCGAGAAACGCCGCAGCCCCTTGACGATCTCCGCCACCCTATGCGACGCCGCGGATACGACGCGGTTGCTCTCCACGAGCACGTCCAGCGCCTTGCGCACCTGCTCGCCCTCGGCCCCGACTCCCGCCAACCGTGGACGCACGAAATCATCGAGGATGCGGATGCACCGGCCGGCGGAGTCGGCCGAACTGCCGATGGCGCCGATGGGGGTGTTGACCTCGTGGGCGACGCCGGCGACGAGCTCGCCCAGAGAGGCCATCTTCTCGCGCATGATCAAATGCTGCTGCGTGTCGCGCAGCTCGGTGAGCGTTGAAGCCAGCTGGGCGTTCTTTGCGTCGAGGTCGCGCGTCCGTTCGCGCACCTTCTCCTCCAAAGAGAGCGCGTACTCGTGCAGCTGGCGGGACTTGTCCTCCAGGTCGCGCGAGTAGACCTTGAGCAAGCGGTGGTTCTCGGCGTAGCGGCGCTCGGCCAGAAAGACGAGATGCCCGATGAAGATCACGAAGCCCCAGGCGGAAATATAGTGCCAGTAGGGGAGCACACCGAGGCCCGTAAGAATGTCGCTGATACCGGTGAGGCCCGAGATGCCCAGGCCGAGCATGAATACGCGCGCCTCGGGATTGCCGTGTATCGCCTCCCGCGCGCCGATCACGATCGTGACAACGATGGTGATGGCAATGATCGCGTTAGTCGGCATGTACAGCCTCGCCGTACTGACCACACCCGACACGTCGAGGGCGATGAGGGCGCCGGCCCACACGAGGTGGACGATCCAGAACGCCTTGATCGCGCGGTTGGGCCCCAGGATGCCGTCGACGTACCGGTACAGCCAGACGGGGAAGAGGAGGTAGCCGCCCTGGCGCATCCAGTAGCGCACCGCCTCCGATCCAACGGCCGTATCGAAGATGGGAGCGAAAGTGACCCAGAAGCCGCAGGAGCAGAGGCACAGCATCCCCAAGGCCAATGCGTTGCGCCGGTGGCGGCGAAGGAACAGAAACAGCGAGACGACGCCGATGAAGAAAATCGCGAGGCTGAGGGAGATCTGCTCAATCGACCGGCGAGTGATCGATCGAAGCACGCCGCGGGGCGTGCCGATAGTGACAGGGTCGCCCCACCACTGCACGCCCCACGCACCCCCCACGTCGGAATACGTGCGCAGGTAGAGTGTCCGCCCGGCATACTTCCGGGGGAGCGGGATCAGGTGGGCGGTGACGACCGTGTACTTGTTGCGCCCCGGCGCAAAATCGCCGTAGGCGTACAGGCGGACGGTGTCGATGAAGGCCTCGTGGGCCAGCAGCACGGTCGGCAGGTACAGAAGCGGGTCCTGGTACGCGGCGTCGGGCAGGCGGACGCGGAACCACAGATAGTTGTTGTCCCCACCTGAACCGAATCCCACCCGGCGGCCCGCGATGGGAGTCCAATCGGCGGCGTCGGGCGATCGGGTCCACACGGGAATGCCGTTGGCATCCACGGGCGAATCGCCCCATCGGTACGACCAGCCGTCCTCGATGGTAACGGCCTCCCGCGAGGCCGCACGCGCCAGGCCGGGAACCAGCCCCAGCACGGCGGCGATCACGCAAGCCAATCGATACCAGCGGGAAAGTTGGAGCATGCCTCGCCGCTGCCTTATGGCTGGTAGAGGGCGCACACGGCGCCGGCCGGGTCGCGGATCACGCAGTAGTGGCTCTCGCCCATGCGTTTCGGCCCCGCGATGAGACTGCCGCCCAGCTCGCTGCACCGGGAAATGGCCGCGGTAATGTCCTTCACGACGATATAGACGAGCCATTGCGCGGGAAGGTCTGCGTTGGTGCCGCGCGCGTGGCAGATGCCGGCGCAGGGCGTGCCGCCGGTGGGCGAGTTCATGTTGAAGTCCTCGTAGCTGCCCATGGCCACGGGCGATGGATTCCACCCGACGACCTGCGCATAGAAATCACGAACGCCCTCGGCGTCTGGAACGGTGAGATCGACCCACGCGATCTTGCCGATGGCGATTTCCTTGGTCACATTGGCACCTCCCGGCGGTTCGTTCACGACTGCGCGGGGGGGATCATTCCCGCGCAGCCAGTCATCTCCTCGCTCATTTCCCACAGCCGCCCTTGCGCCTCGGGGTCGTTCGACTCCTCGGTGGTCCCCATTGGCTGACCCCTGCGGAAGTACTTCCCCGTCACGCCCGCGACCTCGGGCGAGGTCGCGACGTATATCGGCGTGAGCGCACCCTCTTCGGGCTTCTTGAAGAAAGCTCGTAGCGCGTGGAAAAGCACGTTGAGCACGCGCGAGTAGTGGCGCAAGAGTCCCGTGTGAATCACTCCCGGGTGCACACAGTTGGCGGTGACGCCGGTCCCCTCCAGTCGCCTGGCCAGCTCGTACGTGAACATCACGTTGGCGAGCTTGCTGTTGGCGTAAGCCTGCCAGCCGGTGTATCGGCGCGCCATATGCAAGTCGTCGAAATCGATGAAACCACTGGAGTGCGCGGTGGAGCTCATGTTCACGATGCGCGAGGGCGCGTTCGCGCGCAGGAGGTCGATCAAGAGACAGGTCAGCATGAAGTAGGCCAGGTGGTTGACGAAGAACTGGGTCTCGAAGCCGTCGGGCGTGAGCCGTCGCGTCCCGGTGACCATCGCGGCGTTGTTGATGAGCACGTCGAGGCGCTGGTAGCGGATTTTGAACTCCTCGGCGAGGCTGCGGATGGCTTCCCGCGTGGAGAGGTCGGCGGCCAGAAAGTCCACGTCCGCATTGCCGCTGCGCTTGGCAATTTCCAGCCGCGCGTGGAGTCCCCGCTTCTCGTTGCGCGCGACAATCACGACGCGCGCGCCCATGCGCGCGACGCCGATCGCCGTGGCCTTGCCGATGCCGGACGTCGCGCCCGTGATGAGAACGATGCTGCCCTCCATCTCGCGTCATCATAGCGGCTTCGGGGGGGGGACGCACGGCGAAAAGCACGTCGATTGACGCAACCCGCGCGGGCGCGTTAGGATACTTCCGGAGCCCGCCGCCTCCGTCGCTGCTTACGCTGATCAGGCCATGCCTCCCGCACCCATGACCACGGACCGCGCGATCATCCATGTCGACATGGACGCTTTCTACGCGTCCGTCGAGGTGATGGACGACCCCTCGCTGGCTGGCAGGCCCGTGATCGTGGGCGGCACTCCGGAGAGCCGCGGCGTCGTCTCGGCGGCGTCGTACGAAGCGCGCCGGTTCGGCGTGCACAGCGCGATGAGCGCCGCGCGGGCCCGCAAGCTCTGTCCACAGGGCGTGTTCATCACTCCGCGCATGGCGCGCTACGCCGAGCTCTCGCGGCGGATCCGCGGCATTCTCGATGCCTACACGCCGTTCGTCGAACCCATCTCGCTCGACGAGGCCTTCCTCGACGTCACGGGCAGCCAGCGTCTCTTCGGCAGCGCACCCGAGATCGGGCGCGCGATCAAGCGTCGCATCCGCGAGGAGGTCGGCCTCGTCGCCTCGGTGGGGGTGGCGCCCAACAAGTTCCTGGCCAAGCTGGCCAGCGATCTGGAGAAGCCCGACGGTTTCGTGGTGATCGCTCCCGAGGTGGCGGCGGCGCGCCTGGCCGACCTGCCCGTGTCGCGACTGTGGGGCGTGGGCAAGGTGGCGGAGAAGAAGCTCGCGCGGCACGGGATCCGTCTCGTGCGCGACGTCGTGCGCACGCCGGAGGCGGCGCTGGAGAAGATAGTCGGCGCCTACGCGGCGCGCCTGCGCCGGCTCGCCGTCGGCCTCGACGAGAGCCCCGTGGTGGCGGGCGAAGACGCAAAGTCACTGAGCGCCGAGACCACCTTTGCGCACGATATCACAGACGCCGACGAGCTGCGCACCATCCTCGACGAGCTCGCCGACCGCGTCGGCCGGCGCGTGCGCCGTCACGGTCTATCCGCCCACACCGTTCAGATCAAGGCACGCTACGCCGACTTCACCACCGTCACGCGCGCCCACACGCTCACCGAGCCCACCGCGCAGAGCACCGTGATCCGCGATACCGCACGCGATCTGCTCGAAGCCAAGCTCGACCGCAAAGGTCGGCCGCTACGGCTGCTCGGCGTCGGCGTGTCCCATCTCGTGCGTGCCGAGGAGGCGCCGGGGCTGCTGTTCGAGGACGACCGCTCGCGCAAGCACCGCGCCATCGACTCGGCGCTCGATGACTTGCGCGAGCGCTTTGGCGGCGGCGTCATCCGCCGCGGCGGCAGGGAGCGCCGAGGCTGACCGCCCGATCGCTACGCCAGCTCCGTCATCCGGTCGTCGAATGCGCGCGCCGCGCGATCGCATTCGGCGGTCGCATCGGCCAGCTCGTCGTAGGCCGCGTCGATCGTGCGTGCCAGCTGGGCGTTGCGGCGCGAAAGGGTGCCGATCGCCGATCCGTCGCCTGCCACGGAAGCGGCCGCCAGAGCGTCCGTCACTCCCTTCGCCTCCTCTTCTTTGGCCACGATGCGAGCCTCGATCTTGCGCACGCGCGCCTCGAGCGGCGCCAGGACGCGCGAGCGCTCCTGGAGCAGCTTGGCCCGCGCCTGGCGGAGCGCCTTCTTGTCGGGTGCGCTGGCCCGCGCCGGCCGGGCCGCCGCGGCACGGTCGAGCCGCTCGTCCAGCTCCCATCCCACCGCCTCCAGGAAGTCGTGGTAGCTGCGGTCGTACAGGGTGACGCGCCCGCGGTCGAAGACCACGAACCGCGTGGCCAGGGTGTGCAGGAACATCTCGTCGTGCGTCACCATCACCACCGCGCCGTCGAACGCATCGATGGCGGCCAGGAGCGAGTCGCACGAGTCCATGTCCAGGTGGTTGGTGGGCTCGTCGAGGAGGAGGAGGTTGCTCGGCGCCACGATGAGCTTACCGAGCATCACGCGGCTCTTTTCGCCGCCCGAGAGGATGGAGATCTTCTTGAGCGCGTCGTCTCCCTCGAACATCATCGCGCCCGCGATGTCACGCGCCTTTTGCGGGAGGCAGCCCGCGTCGGCCCCCTGGATCTCCTCCACCGCGGTGCTCCGTTCGTCAAGGGTATCGACGTTGGTCTGGTCGAAGTGCCCCAGGAGCAGACGCGGGTGGCGCGCAATACGACCGCGCCGCGGCGGCAGCTTGCCGGCGAGGATGCGCAGCAGGGTCGACTTGCCCTTGCCGTTCTGCCCGATTACGCACACGCGGTCGTGCTGCTGAACCTCGAAGGAAAGACCCGAGAAGAGCGTGGGGCCGTCGTCGTAGGCGAAGGACAGGTCCTCGACGCGCATCGCCACCTTGGCGGGGAACGCGGCGGCGTGAAACGAGAAGTCCAGGGTGGGAATGCGCTCCAGCGCGTCGAGGGGGCTGTGCTTCTCGAGATACTTGATGCGCGACTGGACCCGCGTGGCCAGAGTGTTCTTGGCGCGAAAGCGCTCGATGAAGCGCTCGATCTCCTTGCGCTTCTTTTCGTCGTTGGCCCGTGTCTTCTCGTAGACCTCCTCCTGGAGGACGATCTGGTCGTAGAGTTTCTGCGTGCGGCCTTCGATCTTGCGCGCGCGGCGACGGTGAATGCCCACCGTGTGCGTCACCACGTCGTCCATGAACGAGCGGTCGTGCGTAACGAGAATGAGCTCCGACGGCCACGCGCGCAGAAAGCGCGATAGCCAGCGAATGGAGACCACGTCGAGGTAGTTGGTGGGCTCGTCGAGGAGGAGCAGGTCGGGCTCGGATACGAGCAGGCGCGCCAGATTGAGACGCACCTGGTACCCGCCGGAGAACACCTCGGGCGGGCGCGTCATGTCCTCGGCGGCGAAGCCGAGACCGGAGAGGATCTTCTCGGCGCGCCAGGTTTGCCCGCGGTGCGCCTCGGGCAGACCCAACGCGGCCTCCTCCAGGACCGTGCGCTCTCCGAAGCGCAGGCGCTGGTCCAGGTAGCCGATGCGGTAGCGCTTGGGGACGATCACGTCGCCCGCGTCGGGTTCCGTCTCCCCGACGAGCATGCGCAGTAGCGTCGTCTTGCCGTGGCCGTTGCGGCCCACGAGACCGACACGCTCGCGCCGGTTGACGGCGAAGCTCAGGTCCTCGAAGAGCACCTGCGCGCCGAACGCCTTGTGGATGCCGGAGAAGGAGATCATGACGACGGAATCCCGGCCGCGGTGTCAGGAACCGTTGCGCGGCGGGGATCGACGATTATATAATGAAGAGCGCCGCGCCGAAACATGAAGCTTGCCATCGGCATCATCCTAGCGGGATACGCCCTCGTCTGCCTGCTCGCGCTTCTCCTGCACCGTCGCATCGTCTTCCAGCCGACGCGCGAGGTCGGAGCCACGCCCGCCGACATCGGCTTGGCCTTCCGCGACGTGCAGTTCGCCGGCCCGGGGGGGCGCCGTCTCCACGGCTGGTACGTCCCCGCCGAGAACGCGCATTTCACGCTGCTCTACTGCCACGGCAACGCGGGCAACATCGGGCATCGCGTGGAGTCCGTTCGCGCCTTCGTGCAGCGGGGCCTGTCGGTATTCATCTTCGACTACGGGGGATACGGGCGCAGCCAGGGCAAGCCCTCGGAGGCGGCCACCTACGCCGACGCCCGCGCCGCTTACGACCACCTGGTCGATACCGAGGGCCTGCCCCCCGAGCGCATCGTCCTGTTCGGCCGTTCGCTGGGGACGGCCGTGGCCATCGAGCTGGCCACGCGCGTGCGCCATGCTGGAGTGGTGCTGGAGTCGTCGTTCACGAGCGCGCGCGAGGTGGGCGCGCGCATGTATCCGTGGCTGCCGATGCGCTATCTCGTGCGGGTTCACTACGACGCCCAGTCGCGCATTGCCGACGTGTCCAGCCCCAAGCTCTTCGTGCACAGCCTCGAAGACGAGATGGTGCCCTTCGGCATGGGACGCCGCCTGTACAACCGCGCCAATCGTCCCAAGACGCTGGTCCGGGTGCGCGGCGGGCACAACGACGTCTACCTTCTTCCCGGATCGGAATACGAGAGCGCGCTGGAAGTGTTCCTCGACGAGCTGAGGAGCGAGTCCCGCCCCGAAGTGGTGGGCGACCCGGGCGAGGGCGAATAGCTCAGTCCTGCGCCTGGAGCCGGCGCGCCGTCTCCGCGGCGAGACGGCGCGGACTCATGCGCGCGATAATGGCCAGCAAGCGGTTGGCCCGCCCCACCACCACCACGCGCTTGCCGCGCCTCAGCCCGTCGACGCCGACGCGGGCGACCTCGTCCGCGCTATGCTTCTTGAGACCCCGGAATGAGCGCTCCGTCCGCGCGCGGGTGTGGAACGCGGTCACCGCGGGGCCCGGCACCAGCGTCGTCACGCGCACGCCCGTGCCGCGCAGCCCGTTGTCGATCGCCTCGGAGAAAGACTGCACGAACGCCTTGCTCGCGTAGTAGACGGGCTGGAGCGGTCCGGGCTGGTAGGCGGCGGTGGAGGAGACGTTGAGCACCCGGCCGCTGCCCCGCGCAACCATGTCGCGGACGAAGAGCTTGGCGAGATGCACGAGCGCGGTGACGTTGACCTGGATCATGCCCAGCTCGTGCGCGAGGTCGGTGTCCTGGAAGAAGCCGTAGCCGCCGAAGCCCGCGTTGTTGACGAGCACGTCCACGCGGATGCCGCGCTCGGTGAGCGTGCGGTAGATGTCGTCCGGCGCGCGCGGGTCGGAGAGGTCGCGCGCCAGAACATGCGCGGACACGCCGTGGACCGACTCGATCTCTTGCGCGACCGCCTGGAGCCGTTCCGCGTTCCGCGCCACCAAGACGACGTCGTGGCCCTCCGCTGCCAGCCGCCGCGCCAGCGCCTCGCCGATACCTGACGAGGCCCCCGTCACGAGAGCCGTCGGGCGCCGCGTATCTTCCGCTTGCATGGGCGCATTCCTCCCCGACCGCGCCGCTAGTCGAGCCCGCGGCGCAGGTCGTCGATCAGTTCTTCCAGATCCTCGATCCCCACCGACATGCGCACCAGCTCGTCCACGATGCCGATGCGCTCGCGGTCCTCGCGTGGGACGCCGGCGTGCGAGGTCTGCGCGGGACGCGTGAGCAGGCTCTCCACGCTGCCCAGGCTGGGGGCGACGAGGGGGATGGTCACGCGCTCGAACAGGCGCTCGGCGGCTTTCACGCCGCCGGCGGGAACGAAGCTCAGCATTCCGCCGTAGCCGTCGAAGAAGCGCGAGGCGCGCGCGTGGTCGGGGCTCGACTGCAGGCCCGGATGGCTCACGCGAGCCACGGCGGGGTGCGCTTCGAGAAAGCGCGCGACGGCGAGCGCGCTCTCGTTCTGGCGCGCGACGCGCACGCCGAGCGTCTTCATCCCTCGGTGCAGCAGGTAGCAGGCGTGGGGGTCGAGCGAGCCGCCCAAGTGCCGCATCTTCCTGCCCACGGCGTCGACCTGCTCCGCCTTGCCGATCACGGCGCCGGCCACGACGTCGGAGTGGCCGTTCAGATACTTGGTGCCGCTGTGCAGAGAGAGGTCGAATCCCCATTCGGCGGGGCGGAAGTTAGCCGGGCTGGCGAACGTATTGTCGATCATCGAGACCAGATTGTGCTCGTGCGCGAACGCCACCACCGCCTCCAGCTCCGGAACCCCCATCAGCGGGTTCGATACGGTTTCGACGTAGATGACCTTCGTGCGCGGCGTGAGCTTGGCCTTCCACGAGTCGGGATCGGTGCCGTCGATGAAATCGAAGGTGATGCCGAACCCGGCGAAGCTGCGAGTGACGAGGCCGTGCGTGCCCCCGTAGAGACAATCCTGCACGAGTGCGTGGTCGCCCGTCGACAGAAAGGAGAGAAAGGCCGTGCTGATGGCCGCCATGCCGCTGGAGGTCACGAGGGCCGCCTCGGCGTTTTCGAGCGAAGCGAGCTTGCGGTGCAGGACCTCGTGGTTGGGGGTGTTGTTGTAGCGAATGTAGCGCGGCTCACCGTCGTCGTGGGCGGTCTCGTACATCGCAGACTGGAAGATGGGCATGGCAACGGCGCCGCGGACGGACGCGCGGTCCTCGCCGGCGTGCACGAGCTTGGTGTCGAGCTTCTGAAATCGGGGCGTCATGGTCGGGGCTCCCGGAAGACGTCTGGAACGTGTTACCTGAAGACTCTACAATAGGGCTCGGCGCGCGCTTTGGCAAGGCGCGCGGGGACGGCGGACATGAACGACGGCACGTTCGAGATCAGACCCTACCGGTTCCAGACGCGAGCCGGCGTGGCGGTCGACGCCGAGCGGGGGCACCTCGCGGTGCCCGAGCGCCACGCCGGGCCCGACAGCCGCGGCATCGCGCTCGCCTTCGTCCGCTTGCGGGCGAAGCCGGGTGGCGGTACGATGCCCGTCGTGTTCCTCGCCGGCGGCCCCGGCGAGTCCGCTATCGACGCCGCGCGCGGCGGGCTCTCTACGCTCTTCGACGCGCTGCGCCGGGCGGGCGACGTGATCCTCCTCGACCAGCGCGGCTGCGGCGCCTCGTATCCGTCGCTCCTCTGTGCCGGGCGGTGGACGTTTCCGCTCGAGCGCACGCTCACCCGCAAGGCGGCGCTCGACCTCGCGCTCGACGCCTCGCGCCGCTGCGCGCACGTATTGCGCGAGCGGGGCGTCGACCTCGACGCCTACCACACCGGCGAGAGCGCCGACGACGTCTCCGCACTGTGCGACGCCCTGGGCGCCGAGCGCGTGCACCTCGTCGGGCACAGCTACGGCAGCCACCTCGCCATGGCCGTGATCAAACGGCATCCCGCGCGTGTCGCCAGCGCAGTGCTCGCCGGCCCCGAGGGCCCCGACCACACCCTCAAGCTGCCCTCCGCCGTGGAGCGCCAGCTCGTGCGCCTCGGCGAGCTGGCCGGCGTGGACGTCGCGACGCTCGCGAAGGACGCCATCGCGTCGCTCCGCGCGTCGCCGCGCACCGTGCGCGTCGCGCCGGACGGAAAGGAGAGGGAAGTCACCGTCGGCCCCTTCGACGTCGAGTGGATCGCTTCCGCCGGCGCGGCCGACCCGCGGCTCCTGCGCCTGCTCCCGGCGTGGCTCGCGCGCGCGGGCCACGGCGACCTGGGCGACTTCGCGCGCGAGCCGCTCCTTGCGCGCTACCTGCTGCACCTGCGCAGCGGCCTCGGCCGCTCCGCCCTCCCCTTCTGCGTGGACTGCGCCTCCGGGGCTACCGCCGCGCGCCGCGAGCGGATCGCGCGCGAGGCGGCCACAGCCGCTCTCGGCCGCACCATCGACTTCCCCTTTCCCGAAATCTGCGCCGCGTGGGAGGTGCCCGACCTCGGCGACGGTTTCCGCGCACCCCCGCGTGCCGACCTCCCCGTTCTCTTCGTCACCGGCAAGTGGGATTGTCGCACACCCGCCGAGAACGTCGACGACCTCGCGCCCGGACTGCCCAACCACCGCCACGTGGTGGTCGAAGAAGCCGGCCACATGGACCTGCTGGCGGGCGACGAAATCGCCCGGCGCATCACCGCTTTCCTGTGCGGCGAGGAGATCGACACCACGCCCATTCGAGGATGCGAGCTGCTCCATCCCGCATCCATCGAGGCCGCGCCGACCGCCGCCGCACGCCCTGTGCTCGTCTACGACGGCGCGTGCGCTTTCTGCCGCCGCGCCCTGGAGCGCATCCGGCGCCGCGCGGGCGACCGCATCGAGTACGCGCCGTACCAGGAAGCCGCCGCGCGCTTCCCGTCGATTCCACGCCGCGAGTTCGAGCGCGCCGTGCAGCTCGTCGATTTGGATGGCACCGCGACCGCCGGGGCCGAAGCGATCCTGCGCGCCTACGCGCTCTCCGGTCGCCGCGCCGGCCTGTGGATGTACCGGCACTTCCCCGGTTTCCGGTGGATGGCGGAACGGATCTACGACTGGGTGGCACGCTACCGGGGGCGCCTGGGTCGCTAGCTACCGTGACGGCCGGATCACTGTGTGCTCGCCTCGTCGGACGAGTAGAGGCTAACCATGCGCGAGATGATCGTGGCGAGGTACATGACGCCAAAAGTCGCCTCGAGGATGACGAGCGAGCGCGCGATGCCGGCCACGGGGGCGATGTCGCCGTAGCCCAGCGTCGTGAGGGTGACGAAGCTGAAGTAGATGAGGTTGGGTAGCTCGATGAGGCTCTCGCCGGTATTGGCGATGAACGCGCCGGGTACGTCGATTTGTACCCACATGTAGGCGAAGGCGAAGGTGAGGCCGACGAGCAGGTAGACGCACGCCGCGCTGACCAGCGTGTCCTGGGTGACGCGTTTGGCGCCCATGAGGTGGAGGAACATCCGCCGCGTGGTGAAGACGTAATAGATCATCATGGCCGCGGCCACGGTGCCCGCGGGTTGTAACGATCCCTCACCGGCGGCGAGCACAGCGCGGATGCCCGCGGCCAGGCCGATGACGGCGAACACGCCGCCCGCGACCAGGTGGCGCCGGTCGCCGCTGGTGGCAAGGACGCCCGCGATGGGAATGAGGAGCAGAAACACGATGCCGACGTAC
>Ga0224512_10001946_pt1 | contig 19329 bp, 15 predicted proteins | sample SF_May12_sed_USG_4_FD_169103 | JGI IMG/M metagenome (GOLD analysis project Ga0224512, IMG submission 169103) | Sediment microbial communities from San Francisco Bay, California, United States - SF_May12_sed_USGS_13 | ecosystem: Environmental > Aquatic > Marine > Sediment | place: USA... | reverse complement strand
ACCCGATGGAAGGAGATCTGAACGCTCCGATTTCGTTCTGGTCGCTGGCACTAACGAGCCGTGGCTCGTTTGTAAGCGTCAGCAGAGACTGGCCGTAACGGGGGCTCACAGACGATGCGCCGCAAACGAAACATCCAGGCATTCAGCTTGTCTTTTCTTGACTGCATCTGCTGCGGATTCGGCGCGATTATTCTGTTGCTCGTATTGAGCAAGATCTATGAACCGGTTGTCATCGAAGAGGCCGATAACAACCTGGAGCAGCTCATTGCGCTGTTGCAGGAAGAGCTGTTTCAGCTTCGTGGACAGTCAACGATTCTTGATCGCGAGCTCAAGGAGGTCAAAGCAGATGCGGCTTCGACAAAACTGTATCTTGCTGAACTGACAGGTGATCTGAACAAGATCCGTGGTCAATACAAGGCCACGAAGCAGGATGAAGAAGAGACCATCGACGAAGGCGAAATGCTGGCTGCGAAACAGCGCCTGACCGAAGAAATGCGTCGTCTACGGCCTTATTACCGGCGCCCGGACGAAGACGCGGTAGCGGGGATCCCGGTCGACAGCGAGTACATTATTTTTGTCATCGACACGTCACCCAGCATGCAGAACTACAACTGGGGCCTGGCACAACGCAAGGTACGCGAAACGCTGGAAGCGTATCCGACGGTCAAAGGCATCCAGATCATGAACGACGACGGTCGTTACATGTTTCCGGACTTCATTGCCCGCTGGATTCCGGACTCGCCCGGACGCCGTCAGGCCATCGTTAACCGGATGCGCACCTGGACGGCAACCAGTGACAGTGATCCGGTTGATGGGATCCAGGAAGCGATTACGCAATTCTGGGCCGCGGACAAGAAAGTCAGTGTTTATGTGTTCGGCGATGACTTTCAGGGCAATTATTCGATCGATGCTGTCGTGGCCACAATCGACCGACTCAACCGCGCTGGCGCTGACGGCAAACGGCGGGTGCGTTTGCACGGCGTCGGCTTTCCACGCGGTTTTCGCAAAGGTGGCCAGATACCGGCCACGGCTATCCGTTTCGCAACGCTGATGCGCATACTCTGCGAAAGGAACGGCGGTACTTTCGTCGCCCTGACCGACGAGAACCGATAAACAGCCGGCCGTCGCCACGGCCACGATTTGCCACAATTGATCATCGACTCACCATGATAGTGACCTTTCCCGACCCGTATTTCGCCGTGTAATGAACTCAAGAAGCAGGCCACAGCCCTGGCCGTGCAAGACAGAGGACATTCAAATGCGTTATACGACTACTGCACTTACGGTTGCCGCACTGGCGGTGATGCTGGCCGCACCGTCGGCCTTTGCCGCGACGAAGTCATCGAAAGAAGAAGCGATCGGTGTCGGCTCGGGCGCTGTGATTGGCGCCGCCGCGGGTGGCCCGGTCGGTTTCATTCTCGGGGCGGCTATCGGTGCGAAGCTAGGCGACAGTATTGACCGCAAGAACAACCGGCTCGCAGGCCTCGAAGGGTCGCTCGATGATTCGCGTAACACGGTTGCGTTCCTGGAAGGCGATGTCGACAAGCTGAGCGGTGAGATCGAGCGCTTGCGCAACGTTTCACGCCCGGAATTGGTGAGCCTCTTGCAGGCGGGCATTGCGATGGACCTTCTTTTCAGGACGGATGAATTTGCTCTCGCCGACACGACCGGCGATCGCCTGTCGCAGTTGGCCGGAACGCTGGCTGCGATGCCCGACATAAAAATCCAGCTCGATGGTTTTGCCGACGAGCGCGGTAATGAAGATTACAACCTGAAGCTGTCCGAGAAACGTGTGGAGTTTGTACGCGAACAGTTCGTTGCGGCTGGCGTTCACCCGGATCGAATCAATGTCTCAGCGCACGGCGAGTCCGTCGCACAGGACGCGACCGTTGACAGTTTCGCACTCGAGCGGCGTGTCAGCGTCAAGTTGTTCATCAGCGATGTGCCCTCGCTGGCTGCCAACCCTGACTAGCTTTCCCTGCGACTCATCCTGAGTCTCCGCCTGGCCGGCCCGAGAGGGTCGGCCTTTTTTATGGAGCGCGTTACGCGCTCTTGCGGGGTTTCATATAAGCTTGGGCTTGTCGGATAAGGAGTAATCAATGGCAGAGAAACTTGCAAACATGCGCTGTAAACCCTGCGAGGGTGGCGTGGAGCCGTTGCGCGGTGACCAGGTTCGGGAGTTACTCAAAGCGTTGCACAGCGACTGGATACTGAGTGACGACGAACTGGAAATCTCTCGAGTCTTCAACTTTCCGGCCTACAGTCGCACGCTTGCATTTGCGAATGCTGTCGCGTGGATCGCCATCAGCGAAGGGCATCACCCGGTACTGACCGTCAGCTACGGTTCCTGTGCTGTGAGCTATACGACACATGCGATCAACGGCCTGTCGGACAACGACTTCATATGCGCGGCGAAAATCGACCGCCTTTGGGACGATTCCGCCGGGTGATTGATATCAGTGATATCGAGGCCGCGGCTGCGCGCTTGTCCGGCATCAGCGTTCGCACACCGTTATTGCGGAATTTCGAGCTCGACGAAGTCGCGGGCGGCACCGTGCTCCTGAAGCCCGAGTGCCTGCAGGTGACGGGGTCCTTCAAAATTCGCGGCGCTTACAACCTGTTGAGCCAGCTAACGCAAGAACAGGCGCGACACGGCGTCGTCGCCTGGTCGTCGGGCAACCACGCGCAGGGGGTTGCGGCGGCCGGTGGGATGCTGGGCATTGCCACCGCGATTGTGATGCCCGAAGACGCGCCACAGGCGAAGCTCTCGAACACACGCAAGCTGGGTGGTGAAGTCATTATTTACGATCGCTATACCGGAGATCGTGAGGCGATTGCACGACGCATCGCATCGGAACGCGGCGCCGAGCTCGTGCCGTCGTACGATCACGAGCACATAATCGCCGGCCAGGGCACGGTCGGCCTCGAAATCGCAGATCAGTCAATCGAAATGGGTTTGCCGGCGGACCAGGTGTTGATCTGCTGTGGTGGCGGAGGGCTGACGGCGGGCAGTGCGGTCGCGCTGAAAGCGCGTTTGCCTCGTGTTTCTGTCCATACGGTCGAGCCGGAAGATTTCGACGACACGGCCCGCTCGCTGGAACTCGGTGAACGCGTATGCGTCGATGCGGCGGCGCGATCCATTTGTGACGCGCTGCAGGCGCCTACGCCAGGTGAGCTGACGTTCGACATCAACCGGCGACTGCTGGGCAAGGGCCTTCGTGTCAGCGATGAGGAAGTGCGCGAGGCGATGCGCTTTGCGTTTCGAAACCTCAAGCTCGTCGTCGAGCCTGGCGGCGCGGTCGCGCTGGCGGCGGTCCTGTCCGGGAAAATCGATACAAAGGGGAAAACGACGGCGATCGTTCTCAGTGGCGGTAATGTCGACAGCGATCTTTTCGCCGCAATTCAGACTAGCGCTTCAGGCTGACCCGAACTGAGGCCGGCGCAATATGGAAGATCGAGCTATCGGCTGACGATTGACGGTTGTTGCCGAGGTCGAGGGGCGCCGGCGCTGCGGCCAGGCTTCCAGCCACTGCACGATCTTCTCGATCTGTTCAACGTCCTGCCTGACACGCGACGGCTGCATCTCGCAAAGGCCGAGGCCTTTTTCCGCAGCATAAACAAAACTCTGGCTGTCACGCAGGACCGCGATGATCGGGATGCCCAGTGAGTCGAGGAAGCGCATGAGCTTGGCAAAGCTCTTGGTATTCTTACGCGTGCGGTTGGCGACAACCGCGAGCTTGCGATCGCGGCGATCGATTTTGGCGACCAGCAGCAGGTCTGCAATACACCGTGATGCCGCATGAATATCCATCGACGATGGCAGGACGGGCACAAGGATGCTCGTCGCGTCACGCGTCAGTTCGCGTAGATCGTCATGGCCGACACTTGCCGGTGAATCGACGAAAACATTGACCGTGTCACTCGGAACGCGTAGTTGCCAGCTTCTGGTCGCCTGCATGGTTTTTTTGAAGGCCGCGATGCCGTGAATCGCGGGGAGATCCTGCGATCGGCGATTCAGCCAGGCTATGGTCGAGCCCTGCGGGTCGAAGTCCATGAGGGCGGGTATGGGGCCATCTTTGGCGTAGCGGGCAGCGAGATTGGTCGCGAGTGTAGACTTGCCGCAACCCCCCTTGGGGTTGAGGATTACAATCTTGTTGAGCTTGTCTTGTCTCGGCGTAATCAGCATCACTTGGTGACCATGTGCGGGCCCTGATAAAAGCTTCGCCGATATCCGGCAGGAATTCCTTGCGCCAGTTCACATAATACCGGACTCGACGACATTAGGAAAATGCTGAAAAATCGGCCGCTTAGCCGGGATAGGTGTCAAAACACCGCAGGTTGCTATTTTCGCTGGACCGATTACACCCTATGCCGGTGGGTTCGCAGGAATCCCATGGCTTCACGGAGCCAGTTGCAGGTATCGCACTCGCAATGGTCGGGATGGGGTGATTCACCGTCGCTCGGTGAGCGCAGGTAGTCGGCCGCCGTGTTCAGCGCTTGCAGGAGTTCGTCCAGGGGCATATCGGGCGACGGGGCAATCCGATTCCTGTTCAGCCAGCAGCAGGCCTCGCCAAAGCAACAGGATGCACATTGATTGTCGTTTTCATCGAAGCCACCGCTGAGGTGGCAATCCGTGAAATCGACTTCGCGCTCGATAATCCAGCGCGGATAATCGAGCAGCGTGACGACATAGCCCGTCAGGGTGCGCGTGTTCCGGCCCGTTAGCGTTGACATCAACAACCTCGTCTGCTTGGGAGAGGCTATTTCACCGGCCCGGCGCGCCGCAATTCGCATATTTACTTAGCGGCCGGACATGGCCGATCAAGCGGATCTGTTCGGCACTTTTGACCGTTCATTACATAAGCGACAAATTCCGTCGAAGAATCGTTGTTTTTGGGCAACAATAATTCAAAAGGGTATTTATACGTATGCCGTAGGCGTTTACAAATGTGTGGCAATTTCGCATCATAGGTTCCCATGACGACGCCGCCATAAGACGGCCGTCCGGCGAAAGGGCACGTATTACGCCCTGCCGAAAACTACATGCATAAGGGGTAGGAAATGAGAGTCGACGAAGTTCGCGCAAGGTTCACGCGCCGTGTTGGTTTATTCGCAATTACAGCTGCAGGCATTTGTCTTCTGGCGACACCGCAAGTATTCGCTCAAAGCAATGATGAAGGCCGGTCCGACGCCGACGAGAGCGGCGTAGAAGAGGAAATTACGGTCACCGGCTCGCGCCTGAAGCGCGATACTTACAGCAGCATCGCGCCGCTGCAGGTAATTTCCGGCGAAGTATCTCGTGAAATCGGCTCGATTGACCCAAGCACGATTCTGCAGGAAGCACCGGCGGCAGGCGGCCAGCAGGTCGATATCACGTACCAGGGATTCGTTCTCGATAACGGTCCGGGCGCATCCACAATTGACCTTCGCGGACTCGGTGCCGAGCGCACGCTCGTGTTGATCAATGGTCGCCGTGCGGCGCCAGTCGGTGTCGAAGGCGCGCCGTTCGCGCTCGACCTCAATGTGATCCCGAGCTCACTGGTGCAACGCTACGAGGTTCTGCTGGATGGCGCTTCATCGGTGTATGGCTCTGATGCCGTAGCCGGTGTCGCGAATATCATCCTGCGCAAGGACTTCGACGGTCTCGAGGTCGAACTTTATTCGTCGGTTCCCAAGTACACCGGCGGTGCCAACAATACTATCGCGGCATCCTGGGGCTACAACGGCGACCGTGGCGTTATTGGATTTGGCGTTGACTACTCGCGGCTCGATCCTGTCGATCGTGGTGACCGCCCCTGGTCAGCGGGCTGCGAAAGCTACTACGACGTTGACGAGAACGGCCAGATTCGCACCGAGTTCATCGGCTACCAGGCCGATTACGGCATGAAGGCCTCGCCGTGCCGCATTGGTTTCGGTTCACAACGCGTGTTCGATAACGAGGCAGGACTGTTCGGATCGATTTACTATACGGACGGCCAGACCAATACCGGCATACCTAATTTCTCCGAAGCAACGCTGTTTGATGCCGTGCTCGACATCAACGGGGACGGCGTCCCCGATGTCGACTTCACGGATTATTTTGTCACGAGCCAGGAAGGTGTCGAACACCTGTTGCCGGAGGTCGACCGACTCAGTGCCATGGCTTACGGCGAGTACACGTTGACTGGTGAAGCGAATATCACGCCGTATTTCGAGCTCAATTATAACGAGCGCGAGACGTCCGCGCGTAGTGCACCCGGTGGAACGATTGGCGTAAACCCGCTCAACGTTCCCGGCGACAATCCGTTCAACCCCTGTAATCCGAATGGAATCAACGGCGTTGACTGTGGCCTGGCGTGGGACAGCGTTCTTACAAATCCGAACTTCATCGAGAATTTCAGGGACCGATACGAGGGTCTTTGCGCTCAGTTCGGGTTTGGGCGAGATGCTTGTACGCCACCATTGTTCGGCATTTTCCCGGGCGGCCCGGCCGGACCCATCTCGCTCGAGCCGCAGGTGTCGGTGCGGGGTGACAGGGACAACGTCAAGTCTGATGTTAGCCAGCTGCGGGCCGTCGCCGGCGTCAGGGGCGATATCCCGATGCTGAACTTCGGTAGCCTCGATAACTGGTCATTTGACGTGGCCGTGGTTTACTCGGATTCAAGCGGTGACTCCGTGCGCAGAGGCATTAATGAAGAGCGTCTGCGGTACTCGTTCAATACGACCGTCGCCGATCCGGTTACGGGCGCGATCACCTGCGGCAATGGCTCCGATGGCTGCGTTCCGGTGAACATGTTTGCGCCGTCGTTGTACCAGGAACTGTCCCGTAACGACTTTGCAACACAAGCCGAACGCGACTATGTGTTCGACGTGCGGGCTTTCGATACCGGCTACGAGCAAACGCTGGGCACAGCAATACTGACAGGCGACCTCTTCAGTCTGCCGGCAGGAGATGTTGCCGCTGCTTTCGGCTACGAGTATCGCAATGACACGATCAAGTCGATTCCGAATGATGTTGCTCGCGACGGAACGTTGCTTGGTTTCTTCAGGGACCTGGGTGCTACCGGTGAGAAGGACACGAAAGAATATTTCGCCGAGGTGGAAATACCCGTTCTCGCCAACGTTACGGCGTTCGAGGAACTTACCGTAAATGTCTCTTCGCGGCACACGAAAGACGAGTTCTACGGCGGTGCCTGGACCTATTCGGCCAAGCTCGGTTGGCGTCCAATTGATTCGCTCTTTCTGAAAGCCAGTGTGGGAACCTCGTATCGTGCACCGAATCTGCGGGAAAACTACCTCGCTGGAACCAGTGGCTTCCGCGGACTTTTTGATCCCTGCGTGACGCCGGAGGACGCGATCGGGCTCGATCCGAATAACCCGGGTGGCTTCGTTTACGATCCGACCGGCGACACACGCACGCAGGCGGTTCTTGATAACTGCGTCAACGCGGGCGTAGACCCGACGAACCTCGGTATCACCACTTCCGGCCAGTCGATCAGCGTTTACTCCGTAGAGGTCTTGCGCGGCGTTGGCCAGACAGACCTCGTTGAAGAAAAGTCGGATTCCTTTACGGCCGGTTTCGCCTGGGAGCAGCCGTTCTTCGAGGCATTTGATCTGACCGTGGGCGCAACCTACTACGAGATTGAAGTTCGCGACGAGATTATTACGCTGTTCTCCCAGTTCAGCATTGACGGTTGTTACGAAGACGCTGAGCTCGATAGCCCTTACTGCCGAAACATTAGTCGCAACCTGGCTGGTGACGGCCTGATCAACGGAGTCGATGAAGCGTTCCTGAATCGCGATTCGCTGAAGACTCGCGGAGTAGACGTCAACCTCGCTCTTGACTGGCCGACACAGGTCATGGGGCGGGCCGTTGACTTCAGCGCCGATTTGTCGTTTAACCGGAAGCTCGAGTTCTCGGATGTCTTTATTGATCCCGTTAATGGGGATATCAGCACTGACAGCGATTTAGGGGACTTCGGACTACCCGAGTGGGAGGGCCAGATGCTCTTCCGTGCTGATGTGGGCGACTATCGCGCGACTTGGTCGACACGTTATATCGGCTCGGTCGAGATTGACCCTGACGTTCGTGCCGTTAACGACTTCGATAACTGGCTCGAAGGAGCAGGCCTTACCTGTCTCGGCCCGCTCGCTGGCGACGTCAATTGCCGGCCGGTGGGAGAAGCCGACAATTACTTCCGTCATGACATGTCGGTCTACTATCGAGGCGATGTCTGGACGCTGGGTATCGGCGCGCGCAACGTGCTTAATGAAGCGCCGCCCAAAGTTGATTCCAGAGTCGTGTTCTCGGCGTTTAATACGCCGTTTGGTGCCGGTTACGACGTGAATGGACGCTCCTACTTCTTTAACGTGGCGGCTCGATTCCAGTAAGAATTAGTCGATACCTTTGCTAGAATAAGCAGCTCGCGGGAGTGATCCCGCGGGCTGTTTTCTATCGTGAACCTGTAAACCGGGCTTATTGCCGATGAGATTAAGAGACCGCTTTTCCCTATTTTGTTCGCTCCTTTCTCCGGGTGTCGTTTCGCTTGCACTGGCGGCCACAGAAGTGGAGCCATATCCCCTGGAGTACTTCGCGCTGCGCGAGGTTGTGTCGAACGTTGAAGTCTCGCCAGACGGCAAGCATGTCGCGATGCTCAAGATCCTGAGCCGCGAGGGTGACCCCGTGTTGTACGTGCACGACACGTCGAATCTGGACACGGATCCGCTGGTCGTCAACGCTGACCAGATGGAAATTCGTTCTTACGGTTGGGTTAGCGACACCGACATTGTGATGGTACTCAGGCAGAAAGTTCGCGATAAGATTGATGGACAAGACGAGGGAATCTATCGCTTCAAGATTGCGCTGCTCGATACAAAGAAGAAGAAGTTTGACGATTTTGACGTTGGCAACCCGAGCGTCGAAAATGTCTTGCCGAATGAGCGCAACAAAATCATTATCTCGATGATCCCGGGCACCGAGGACAAGCTCAGAATCGCCGAAGCCTTTCGGCCGCGGGCCTATTACAAACTGAATCTGAAGACCGGCGCCAAGGAGTTGCTGATTCAGGGCAAGCTGGACCTGGGCCAGATAGAATTCGACGAGGACGGCGATCCCTGGCTCGCACGTGGATTCGATCTCGGCAAGCAGGAATACGTCTGGTACTTCCGCGAAAAAGGCGGCAAAGGCTGGGATGAGATTTTCCGCCTGCACGAGGACAAGTTCGAGAGCTTCACGGTTTACGGCAAAGACGATGCCGTGCCGGGTAACGTTCTCGTCGGTTATCAGAACGGAAACGACATTGCCGGGCTTTGGTCTTACAACACCAGGACCAAGACCTTCGACGAGCTACTGTACAGGCGCTCCGATGTCGACATCACCGGCGTGCGCATGCACAGCAATAATTGGACTTATCCAGACCGAATCACAGCTGTCGCCTACTCCAAGGACAAACCGCGCTTCGAGTACTTCGACGAGGTCGAAGGCGCGACTTACGCGCAGCTGGAAAAGCTGATTCCGTATTCACACTATGTACGGATCACGTCGCGTTCTCGCGACGGCAAGACCATGACGGTCATGAACACAGGGCCTCGCGATCCGGGTACCTATTATCTGTACAAGGATGGCGTATTCAAGACGCTGGGCAGCCAGCAGCCTTTGCTCGACAGCGAACAGCTGGCCGACATGCGCTATATCGAATACGAGGCGCGTGACGGCCGCAAGATTCCCGGCTACCTGACGATACCGAACGGTGAAGGTCCCTATCCTCTGATCGTACTGCCCCACGGCGGACCGTACGTCCGTGAAACCGTGATCTACGACGAGTGGTCTCAGATGCTGGCGAACAACGGTTACTTGGTGTTGCAACCACAGTACCGCGGTTCCGAAGGGTACGGACTCGAACACTACCTCTCGGCCTGGAAAAACGGCAGCGAGGCCGGGCGCAAGATGCAGGACGACAAGGATGATGGGGCGATGCATCTGGTCAAGCAGGGCCTTGCCGATCCTGACCGGATGGCCATGTTTGGCTGGAGCTACGGCGGTTACGCAGCACTTATTGCGGCATCGCGAACTCCGCAGTTGTATCGATGCGTCGTCGCCGGTGCCGGTGTCAGCGACGCAATAAAACAACTCAATACGATTGCCAACGAACGAGGATTCAGGGGCAGCGGAGAGTTGGCATGGAACACGACCTGGAGAAATGCGGTGAGCCCGGTTAAAGAGGTCGAGAAGGTCAACGTTCCGATTCTGATTGTGCATGGCAGCGTCGATCAGCGCGTGCAGCCCGTGCAGGCGAGGTTGTACGTGAAGCAGCTTGATAAGTACAATAAGCCACATAAGATGGTTTGGCTCGACGGCGCAGATCACTTCTCTGATACGCTGTTCTACGAGCATCAGATCCAGCTGTACGAGTCGATGATCGACTTCCTGGCGAACGACTGCGGGATGAAGCCTACCCTGCAGGCGAGCACTGGCGACTAGAGAGTTTCCCCGGCTAAAACATTTCGCTCGGGCCCGGCGCTTCGTCGTCCGGTTTCTCGCGGCTCTTTATGTACTCGCCCGTGATCATGCTGTCGTAACTTAAGCCCGGTCCGACCATCGGGTAGACGCCTGCGTCGCGATCGATGATGACCTCGAGGAACGCCGGGCCCTCGAATTCCATGAAATCCCTGATGATTTTTTGCAAGTCTTTCTTATGTTCCAGGCGCTTCGCAAACTTGAAGCCATCGGCTTCGGCTGCTTTGACAAAGTCCTTGTTGTGCAGTGACTTGTCGCTGCCCGACATGCGGCCGCCGAAATAGAGCTTTTGCCACTGGCGTACCATGCCATCGCCGAAATTGTTCAGCACGATGACTTTCACAGGCAGGTTGTAGGTTGTCGCCGTCTCGAGTTCACCGATATTCATGCGAATACTGCCGTCACCGTCGATATCGATGACCGTGCGGTCGGGGCGGGCGAACTGCGCGCCTATCGCGGCCGGCAGACCGAAGCCCATCGTGCCCATGCTTCCCGACGTGAGCCAGAGTCGCGGCTCGCGAAAATCGAAATACTGGGCCGCCCACATCTGGTGCTGTCCGACACCGGTCGAAATGATCGCCTCCCCTTTGGAGTGCTTGTTGATTTCTTCAATCACGGCGTAAGGCTGGATCAACTCGGATTCCCGATCGTAGTTGAGTGCGTACTCGCTCTTCAGTTCGGCGATCTCTTTGTGCCATTCATCGAATGTTTTTTCGAATCGAATGCGGCGCCCGTAAGCCAGCATGTCGGTGAGATCGCGTTCCAGCATGCCGACGTGATGCCAGTTCACACGTTTCACTTTGCCGATCTCGGCAAAATCGACGTCGAAGTGCGCGATGTTCTTGGCTTTCGGCGCAAATTGCCCGGGATTACCCGCAACGCGGTCGTCGAAGCGTGCGCCGATAGCAATCAAGAAATCGCAGTCCTCCACGGCATAGTTTGCGGATGCGATGCCGTGCATGCCCAGCATGTGCAAAGCCAAAGGATGCGTTGTGTCGCTCGCACCCAGTGCCATCAGCGTTGTCGTGACCGGGATGCCATACTCGTTCGCCAGCCGGCGCATTGCTTTGGTGGCGTTCGCGTTGATCACGCCGCCGCCGGCATAAATCAGCGGGCGCTCGGACTCCGACAGCATCGTGAAGAATCGTTCGCAGGCCTCATCGCTCAGAACGTTATTTTCGACCTTGGCGAGGCGGCGTCGATAGCCGTGTAACGGCAGTACGCCGTGGCCCTTGAAGGCGCCTTCCCAGTTCTGAATGTCCTTGGGAATATCGATGACGACCGGTCCGGGTCTTCCCGTGCGGGCAAGTTCGAACGCGCTGCGCATGGTGTCTTCGAGCTGCTCGGGATCTGTCACGAGGAATATGTGTTTTGCAACGGCGCCCATGATCGCCGAAACGGGCGCTTCCTGGAATGCGTCCGTACCGATGGCGGCCATTGGAACCTGTCCGCAGATCACGACTAAAGGCACCGAGTCGGCCATGCTGTCCCGGACCGGCGTAACGGTATTGGTCGCCCCCGGTCCCGAGGTCACCATCACGACGCCGACCTTGCCGCTGGCACGGGCATAACCTGCGGCCATAAAACCCGCGCCTTGCTCATTGGCCGGCACGATGAGCGGCATGGGCGAACTGCCGTCGGCGCGCTTGTGTTGGTCGTTGTAGCGAAAGACCGCGTCGTAAATAGGCAAGATTGCGCCGCCGCTATAGCCGAAGATCGTATCGACGCCCTCATCGGCCATGACTTGCACCACGGTATCGGCGCCGCTTAGCGGATGACCGGCGAGCGGATGTTCGTTTACCGCTGCGGTGTTGGTCTGATCATTCATATTACTTGTCTGTTTATGCCCATAAGTCACGGATTTTTCACGAGTGTTTACTAATTTTTGGGGCATTGCAATACTGCAGCTTCTGCGCCACCATCTGCCGTTCAGCGAAAACAGATTGGTTTCACACGTAATCCATCGCCCGGGCCATAAGCGAGCACGCCATGCGACACGCAATTTCAGTTCTCCTGCAAAACGAGGTCGGCGCATTGACGCGCATGACGGGTATGTTCTCGTCCCGCGGGTACAACATCGAAACACTGAACGTTGCCCCGACCTACGACCCGCGTGTATCGCGAGTGACCCTGGTCATAACAGGATCGGACGCGGCGATCGCGCAGCTAAATGCCCAGCTCGCCAAGCTCGTCGATGTCGTCAATATTCACGATATGACCCTGGGTGAGCACTTTGAGCGTGAACTCGCTATCGTGAAGATTAAGCTGGGCACCGGCGGGCTGGCCAAGGCGATGTCGCTTGCCAAGCGACTGGGGGCCGAAATGCTCGACGAGGCACAGGTCAGCTGCACGATGCAGCTGACGGGCAGGGTGAACGAAGTCGATGAATTCGTGAACGAGGCGGCCAAGGTCGGCGAAATCTCGGCGGTGGCGCGCAGCGGCACAGTCGCCGTCTCGAAAGGCGAAGTCACATTGACGTCGTTCGAGCGGCAACATTTGCTCGTCGGGTAGCGCATGGCCGAACTGGCGCTTTCGGATTATCGCCGGCTGGTAATCAAGGTCGGATCATCGCTGCTGGTCGATGAATCCGGGCAGCTGAACCGACACTGGCTCGAGACCCTTGCTGAAGATATCGCGCACTTGCAGTCGAACGACCATGAAACCCTGATTGTCTCATCGGGTGCCATCGCAATCGGCAGTGAGGTATTGGGCCTGAACAAGAAGCGGGCGCGTCTCGAAGATCTTCAGGCCGCGGCGGCCGCCGGCCAGGTGCAGCTCGTCCATGCCTACCAGGAAGTGCTCGGCAATCATGGGATCGTTGCAGCGCAGATTCTCCTGACTCCCGATGACACTGAAAACCGGCGCCGATTTCTCAATGCACGCGGCACGCTTGGACGCCTTCTCGAACGTTCCGTGATACCGATCATTAATGAAAACGACACGGTCGCGACCGAGGAAATCCGTTATGGCGACAACGATCGGCTGGCGGCCCGGGTCGCGCAACTGGTCATGGCCGATGCGCTGATCCTGTTGTCTGATGTAGACGGCCTTTATACGGCCGATCCCGGCGCTGACCCGGATGCAAAACACATCCCTGAAGTGCGCAACATCAGCGGCGAGATCATCGCGATGGCAGGAGAGACGCGTTCCGATATAGGCAGTGGTGGCATGGCGACCAAAGTCCAGGCGGCACGCATCGCGACTCACGCGGGGTGTTCGACGATCGTTGCAAGTGGTGCTATCGAGCATCCCTTGCAAGCGTTATCGAAGAATGGTCGCTGCACTGTGTTTCGGGCAGAAGGAACACCGGCAACGGCCCGCAAGCAATGGCTTGCCGGCGTGCTGGAAGTGCGCGGCGAGATCCGTATAGACCAGGGAGCTGCCCAGGCCCTGCATAATGGCAATAGCCTGTTGCCGGTTGGGATCGTTGAAGTCATTGGCAATTTCCGGCGCGGTGACGTTGTTACTGTTGTAGGCCCGAACGGCAAGGAACTGGGCCGGGGATTGACGGAGTATTCCGATACCGATGCACAGCGCCTGCGAGGCTGTCAGTCGGAGCAGATCGAAGAGCGACTCGGCTATCGTGCTCGCTCGGTGATGATCCACCGGGACGAACTCGTGTTATTTGAGAGTGACAGCTGACATGCCGACCGAAATGTCGATCCCGGAAATAATGGACGATATCGGCCGCGCCGCGCGGCGGGCGGCAACGACGCTCGCGACAACGGACAGCGAGCAGCGTAACGCTGCGCTCAGGGCATCGGCGGCTGCGATACGCGATGCGTCAACCGACATCGGCAGGGCGAATGCCCTGGACATGGATGCGGCAGGGTCGCGTGGGCTGAGTGCTGCAATACTGGATCGCCTGATGCTCGATGCCGAGCGCATCGAAGCTATGGCTTCGGGCCTGGAGGCTATCGCGACCTTGCGCGATCCGGTCGGGAGAGTTCTCGAAGAATGGGAGCGACCCAATGGCCTCAAAATTCAGCGCGTGTCGGTGCCGCTGGGTGTCATCGGCATCATCTATGAAAGTCGACCGAACGTGACGGCCGACGCGGCTGCCTTGTGTGTCAAGTCCGGTAACGCGGTGATTCTCCGTGGCGGCTCCGAGAGCTTTCATTCCAGCCAGGCGATTTACGGCTGCCTGCGTGGCGGTCTGAGCGCTGCCGGCATCGATGCCGATGCTGTGCAGATGGTGCCAACGACGGACCGGGCTGCCGTCGGCTACCTGCTGTCTTCGATGGCCGATTCGGTTGACGTCGTCGTGCCACGTGGCGGAAAAAACCTGGTCAAACGCGTTCAGGATGAAGCTCGCGTGCCCGTCATTGGGCACCTCGAAGGGATTTGCCACGTATACGTGAACAAGGAAGCCGACCCCGACATGGCGCGCAACATCGTGCTGAATGCCAAGATGCGTCGTACAGGCATCTGCGGTGCTGCTGAAACCGTACTTGTCGATCGTGACGTCGCAGAAAAAATCGTTCCCGATATCGTCAGTGCATTGCAGGACGCAGGATGCGAGGTACGTGGCGACAAGGCCGTAGCATCGCTGGCTGCTGATATTAAAAAAGCGGCAGAAGTGGATTGGTCAACCGAATACCTGGATGCGATCGTATCGATGCGCGTGGTCGACAATATCGATCAGGCGATCGCGCATATTCGCGAATACGGCTCGGGTCATACCGAGAGCATTGTTACGGACAGCGCCGACGCTGCCGGGCAGTTTTTCCGCGAAGTCGACAGTGCCATCGTGCTGCAGAACGCGTCGACGCAGTTTGCGGATGGCGGAGAATTCGGCATGGGCGCGGAGATCGGTATCGCGACGGGCCGGATTCACGCCCGCGGTCCCGTGGGTGCGGATCAGTTGACCAGTTACAAATATATTGTTCGAGGCAGTGGCCAGGTGCGGCCCTGATGCCAACTGATTCCCGCCATTTTGACGTGGTAATTATCGGCGCGGGCGTCAACGGCGCGGGTATTGCCAGGGATGCAGCGCTACGGGGCTTGAGTGTCGCCGTTTTCGATAAGGACGACATGTGTACGGGCTGCTCCTGGATATCGAGCCGACTGATACACGGTGGCTTGCGCTATCTCGAGTATGGCGAGATACCTTTGGTGTATGAGTCCCTTCATGAGCGGCGTTACTTACGCCTCAACGCGCCGCACCTCGTCAAGCCGTTGCGCATTTGCCTCCCGATATTCGAGGGCGCCCGGCGCGGACCACTGCTTATTCGCCTGGGTATGATCGCCTACGACCTGTTGTCGATTCGCAAGACCGTACCCAATCACGAAATGCTCGGCAGTGATGAGATTGAGCGAGACGAACCCGGATTGCGAAAAGAGGGCCTGAAAGCAGCGGCCCGCTACTACGATGCACAAGTTGCGTTTGCCGAGCGCCTGGTTCTTGAAAACCTGCTCTCGGCCAGGTCAGCAGGTGCCGAAGTACACACGCACTGCGAGATCACGGCAATCAAGGCGGCGGACGGGGTCATCAGCGCTGTTACCTATGTCGATAGAACAGACAACACGGTGCACGAAGTGTCGGTCACGACCGTCGTCAATGCGGCCGGACCGTGGGTCGATCGCGTGTTGCAGACCGCCCCTGTACCTGCCAAACGGCACATTGGCGGCACCAAGGGCAGTCATATCATTGTGGGCGAGTTCGACGGCGCACCACATGATGCGTTTTATGTTGAGGCGGCAGCGGACGGCAGGCCGTTCTTTATTATTCCCTGGAACAATCAGTACCTGATCGGCACGACCGATATTCGATATGACGATGACCTCGACAGGGTTCGTGTGAGTGCAGCGGAAGTCGATTACCTGTTGGCCGAAACCAACCGCGTCTTTCCCGACGCGAAGCTGACCGTCGCCAATATTCATTATGCGTACGCCGGCATCAGACCGCTGCCGTTCCAGGAGAAGGGTCCGGAGTCAGCCATTACTCGCCGTCATATCATCAAGGTCAACAAAAAAGTCGCTAAAGGGCTGATCTCGATTATTGGCGGCAAACTGACAACTTATCGGCATCTTGCGGAGCAGGCGGTCGATCGGATAGCGAAGCTTCAACACCGCAAGCTGCCCCGATGCCGCACGCGCGATACTTTGCTGCCAGGCGCGTCCGGCCTCGCGCGCACTGAAAAGCAACTTCGAGGGCTGCAGTTGTTGTCGGAAGCGGGCATCGAGCGGATCTTGAGTATTTATGGTGGCCGTGGATCGGGTATCTGCGAACTCTGCGCAGCCGATGAGACCCTGGCGCGAACCATCGACAACAACGACACGGTGTTGGCCGCCGAAGTCGTTTTCGCAATACGTGAAGAATTTGCGAAGTCGCTGATGGACATCGTATTCCGCCGCCTGATGGTTGGCCTCGACGCCGACCAGGGTCGACCGCTGTATACCGCGATCGCCGATATTGCCGCGAATTCGTTCGGATGGGACGCTGACCAAAGGTCGCGACAGCTCGACGAACTTGTCGATTTCAGTGAGTCTCTGCGCGTTTCCTAAGGTCCTTCTCGGACAGGCCCTGGAAGGTATCGCAGTTCGATGAACAACTCGCGGCCGCGACCCGGAAAATAGCGGTATTGTCCGAATGCGTAGTCGGCACGATCGGCAACCTGTTCGTCAAATATATTGTTGAAGCGGGCAGCGACGCTCAAGCGCTGAGACAATTCGATGCGCGTGCCCAGGTTCATCAGTCTGCGGCAAGGGTAGCTAAAGCGGTTTTCGGCATCTGACATTGAATCCATCGGAGTCGCGAAATACGCTCTCGCGTTTTTACATCGCGAAGAGGGCGGCGTCGCCGGACCAACGCCCGGTGCTCCAACGCATTCCAATCTCGAGACTGTCAATACTCTCGGAGTCGAGACTCGCAAGGTTGCCCGCGTTTCGCGCAAGTGGCTCCTCGCGTCGACGACTCGTGACGACGAACTCTTCGATTCCTGTATCCTGGCCGCGGTCGGCGGAAGGATCAGCTCGCAGAGGGCTCGCAGGCGCAAGGCAGATTGCCGCGAGCGGCATGCCGGCCATCATCCCTGGCTGTCTAAATCCGATCATTTCGCCCTCAGCGGTTCGTGATCATTATAATCGCCTTGCTACGACTGTCTGTAACCAATAGAGCTTCTCCATGACGAATACAATTCACTCCGGGTGGCGGCTGGCCGCATTGCTGACACTGGTTATCGCTGCAGCGAAAGGTGCGAACGCTCAAGCTGTTGATGGACAGGCACAGGCGGAGTACCAGCGTCCGCGTGTCGGACTCGTACTCGGCGGCGGTGGTGCTCGTGGTGCGGCCCATATTGGCGTCTTGAAAGAACTGGAGCGCCTGCGGATACCGGTCGACGTCATCGCCGGCACCAGTATGGGCGCAATCGTTGGCGGGCTGTATGCCAGCGGCATGACTGCCGACGAACTGGAACAGCTGGTTGGCTCGCTCGATTGGGCCGCAGCGCTGACCGACAAACCCGACCGCGAGGATCTTAGTTTTCGACGCAAGCAGGATGATACCCAGTTCCCGATCGACTTCGAGCTCGGCGTCCGTGGTACCGACCTGGTGCTGCCCAAAGGCGTGATTCATGGACAAAAACTCGACCTGTTGCTGCGCGAACTCACGATACGTACCTCGCATATCCGCGACTTCGATGACTTGCCGATACCGTTCCGTGCCGTCGCTTCCGACATTGAGCGCGGTGAAGCTTACGTAATGGGCAGCGGCGATCTTGCCAAGTCGATGCGTGCGAGTATGTCTGTGCCCGGCGTGTTCGCACCCGTGCGCATTCGTGGCCGATTGCTGGTTGATGGCGGCCTGATGGGCAACCTCGCCGTCGAAGTCATGCAGCAAATGAATGTCGACGTCATCATTGCCGTCGATGTCGAATTTCCCCTCTACGGTCGCGAGGAGCTGGGCTCCGCGCTGGCAATCTCCGAGCAGGTGCTGACGATCCTGATACGCAAGGAAACGCTCAGACAAATCGATCGCCTTGAAGAACGCGATGTCCTGATCCGTCCGGAACTCGGCATTCACGGATCATCGGATTTCGGCAACATTGTCGAGACCATAGAGCCGGGCGCGGTCGCGGCACGAGCGCAATCGGACAAGCTGCGCTCATTCTCGGTCGACCAGGATACTTACGATGATTACCAGGCACGTCGTGCATCGCCGCAGAAAACAGACTCAGAGCTTGCATTCGTGCGGGTTGTTCATGAGGGCAAGTTGTCACCGGCAGTCCTCGAGTCGAGGCTCAGCGTCAAAGCCGGTGATCTGATCGATCCTCAAGCGCTCGCGGCAAATGCCGACAGGCTGTACGGGCTGCAGTTGTACGAGCAGGTCGGCTACAGTCTCGTCGAGGAGGATGGCCGAACGGGCGTGGAGTATCGTGCAACCACGAAGAGCTGGGGCCCCAATTTCCTGCAGTTTGGCGTGTCATTGGAAGACGATTTCGAAGGATCGACGGGTTTCAATATCAAGGCACGCATGACGCGCGCCGGTTTGAACCGCCTGGGCGCCGAATGGCGTACCGACCTGCAGCTTGGCACGGATCCAGAGCTGTTCTCGGAGTTCTACCAGCCATTGAGCTTCGACTCTCGCTGGTTTTTTGCACCGCGCATCAACATGGCGCAATCGAACCTGAACGTCTTTTCTTCTGATGAGAGGATCGCCCGGCTGCGCGTGTCCGAAGCTGAGACCGGCCTGGATTTCGGTCGGGAGATCGGGACCTTTGGCGAGTTTCGTGTTGGTGCTTTTCGAGGCCTTGGTGAGGCTCGTGTCAAAGTTGGCGATCCGGGGCTGCCGAATGTCGAATTCGATAGCGGTGGCGCGTTCGCCGCGTTGCGAT
>Ga0224512_10001944_pt1 | contig 19344 bp, 17 predicted proteins | sample SF_May12_sed_USG_4_FD_169103 | JGI IMG/M metagenome (GOLD analysis project Ga0224512, IMG submission 169103) | Sediment microbial communities from San Francisco Bay, California, United States - SF_May12_sed_USGS_13 | ecosystem: Environmental > Aquatic > Marine > Sediment | place: USA... | reverse complement strand
CTCGACCACCTGGTCAACGCCGCCGGTGTGCTGCTGTTCGGCGAGGACGTCAGCGCCATCGACATCGATCTGAAAGTCTGGGACCGGGTAATGAATGTCAATCTGAAGTCCATGGTCCTCACGATGAAGGCAGCGGTGCCGATGATGCAGGGCGGCCGCGGCGGCTCGATCGTCAACATCGCGTCGACCCAGTGCCTGCGCGGCGACCCCAGGCCGCAGGATGCCTACCAGGCGTCCAAGGCCGGAGTCATCGCGTTGACCAAGTCGATCGCCATCCAATACGCGCACGCCGGCATCCGGGCGAATTGCATGCTGCCGGGCCAGACCCGGACACCGCTGCAGGCGCGCTGGGACACCGATCCGGCCGCCGCCAAGCGGGCCGCCGAGCACGTGCCTTTGGGCCGGGTCGGCCGCTCCGAGGACATGGCCGAAGCCGCGCTCTTCCTGCTGTCGGACAGGGCGTCCTTTATCACCGGCACGGAGCTGATCGTCGACGGCGGCGTCACGGCCTTGCCGTAGTTCCGTGTGGGCAAGGAATGCTGGGGCTTTCAATCGAGGTGGTCTGGCACGATGCTGATCCGGAGGACATCGGCCTCATGGAACTGCGTGTGTCCGCCGACAGTGGGCCGTTTCGCGGACGGACGCGGGTCTATGCCCTGTCGCACCAGATAGACAGCCTGGCCGGGGAATTTCGCGGCTTCCCGTCATCCCCGGAGGACCGGTTTCACGCTGAACTGGGTGGGAGCTCACACCACAACCGCGTCTTGTTCGCGGCCCGTTGTATTGACCGCACCGGGCGCGCTATTCTCACCGTTCATATCGAGGAAGGGGTGGTCGACGTGAAATTCGACGGACACCCCCAAATCGCAGAGATCGTGTTTCAGTTCGAGGCGCTCGCCGCGGATGAGTTTGCCGGCCAGTTGGGGAAAATCGCCCGCAACAAAGCTGGCAGAGCGCATCTCGCGGGCATCAGCTAGTGTGACATCCGTTATGTTGGGTTCGGTTGGACTGGCGCGACCGCGTCTCGAAGTATGAGGTCGCGCCGCCGGCCGGACCCGATTCCGCTTGAACGGATTACGCTCTAGCCGTCGGCATCCTCAGGCTTGTTGCCGCCGGGCTCCGCGCTCGCTACAACAAGCTTATGAAAGTCGACGGCATCCACTATCGCAGCATCTGGCGTCACGACGACGGCCGGTCGGTGGAAATCATCGACCAGACGCGGCTGCCCTATGAATTTGCGGTATTGCGGCTCACAACGGTCGAAGAGGTGGCGCACGCCATCCACGCGATGCAGGTGCGGGGCGCCCCGCTAATCGGGGCAACGGCCGGCTATGGCATGGCGCTGGCGATGCAGCACGATCCGTCCGATGCAAATCTGGCGGCCGCAGTGGAACTGCTCGGCGCGACCCGCCCGACGGCGGTGAACCTGCGCTGGGCGCTGCACGGCATGCGCGGGCTTCTCGAGCCTCTGCCCGCCGAGGCCCGCGGCCAGGCGGCCTGGGCCCATGCCCACGGCATCTGCGACGAGGATGTGGACATCAATAAGAAGATCGGCCAGCACGGCGTTGCCCTGATCCACGAGATCGCCGGCCGCAAGCCGGGGCGGCGGGTCAACGTGCTGACCCACTGCAACGCGGGCTGGCTGGCGACGGTCGACTGGGGCACGGCCACGGCTCCGATCTATATGGCGCACGACGAAGGTGTCGATATCCACGTCTGGGTCGACGAGACGCGGCCGCGCAACCAGGGTACCCTGACCGCCTGGGAGCTTAGCCAGCAAGGCATTTCGCACCGTTACATCGCCGACAACGCGGGCGGTCATCTCATGCAGCACGGCGAAGTCGATATCGTGATCACGGGGACCGACCGGGTGACGGCGGACGGCGACGTCGCCAACAAGATCGGCACCTATCTGAAGGCGCTGGCGGCGCATGACAACGGCATCCCCTTCTATGTGGCCCTGCCCTCCCCGACCATCGACTGGACCGTGCAGGATGGATTGACGGAGATACCGATCGAGGAGCGGGATGGCGCGGAAGTCGAGACCGTGACCGGCCGCACCGGCGACGGGGGCGTGGCCACTGTCACCGTTACGCCTCTGGGCAGCCAAACGGTAAATCCCGCCTTCGACGTAACGCCGGCGCGGCTCGTCACTGGTTTCATCACCAACCACGGCATAGCATCCGCCACCAGCGGGGGGCTGCGTGCGCTGTTCCCGGACAAGGACGGCTGACGGCTTCTCAAGGGGTGCAATCCGCGCCGCGGACCCTTATGGTGCCGGCCGGTGACCCCGACACATCAAACGACAGGAGACTGGACTCTTGAACAAATGGCTGAACCACGACCTCGGCATGAAGCGCAGCCCGGCAGAAGCCGGCGCCGGCGGCGGACTGGACCCGGAGAACACGCTCCACCTGGAACTCAAGGACGGCCAGGTCGTCATTCAGCTGTTCCCCGACGCGGCGCCGAACCATGTGGCGCGGATCAAGGAACTGGCGCGCGGGGGGTTCTATGACGGGATCGTCTTCCACCGGGTGATCGACGGTTTCATGGCGCAGACCGGAGATCCGACCGGCACCGGGACCGGCGGTTCCGGCCAGCGCCTGGCCGCGGAATTCAACGATGTGCGGCACGAGCGGGGCACCTGCTCCATGGCTCGCGCCCAAAGTCCCGACAGCGCCGACAGCCAGTTCTTCATCATGCTCCAGCCGGCACCGCATCTCGATGGCCAGTATACCGCCTGGGGCCAGGTCGTATCGGGTATGGAGAACGTCGATTCAATCAGGAAGGGCGGCGGCAGCAACGGCGTGGTCAGCGATCCCGACAAGATCGTTTCCCTGCGCGTCGCCGCCGACGCCTGATGGGGGCCGCCCGCATCCACCGGTTCATCGCCGGTTCACGAACATTGCGCAGACTGGTGTCGTCGTCCCGGCCCGCAGGGATCGGGGCGAGCCGTCCACCGACAGCAAGGGGCTTTGTTACGATGCGACCGAAAAGCTGGCTGATGGGGATCGTTGCGCTGCTGCTTGCGGCGATGCCCGCCGCCGCCATCCAGGCGGCTGAACTCGATCCCGAAAACACGATCTATATGGAATTGAAGAGTGGGCGCGTGGTGATCCGGCTGCTGCCCGATGTCGCGCCGAACCACGTGGCCCGGATCAAGGCGTTGACGCGTCAGGGGTTCTACGACGGCGTCGTGTTCCATCGGGTGATCGAAGGCTTCATGGCCCAGACCGGTGATCCCACCGGCACGGGCCGGGGCGGCTCCGGCCAGAATCTGAAGGCGGAATTTTCCGGTACGCCGCATCTGCGCGGTACGGTCTCGATGGCCCGCGCCCAGAGTCCCGACAGCGCCGACAGCCAGTTCTTCATCGTGTTCGCGGCGGCGACGCACCTGAACGGCCAGTACACGGTCTGGGGCCAGGTTGTCTCCGGCATGGAGCATGTGGACGCGATCAAGAAGGGACAGGCGGCCCGTAACGGCGCGGTCGAGGATCCCGACAAGATCCTCCGCATGCGGGTCATGGCCGATGTAAAGGAATAGCCGGCGGGCGCGAACCGGAACAAGCCGGCAGTCCCTAGCCGCCCATGACAGACCGCAAGAGGCGCTCGTCGCCAGCGAGCGCCGCGGCCGTTCCCGAGGCCTCAATCCTGCCCAGGTGCATCAGAACCGCGCGATCCGCGGCGGCAAGCGCCGCGCGGGCATTCTGTTCGGCCATGAGGACCGCGGCCCCTTTCGCCGCAATGCCGCGTAGCACGCGGATTAATGATTGTGCTGCAGCGGGTGCGAGGCCAAGGGTCGGCTCGTCCACCAGCAGCAGCCGGGGGCGAGTCATCAGTGCGCGGGCGACAGCGAGCATCTGCTGCTCGCCGCCGGACAGCTGCCAGGCCGGTGCGTCACGGCGTACACCCAACTGCGGAAACAAAGCGTACATCTCTTCTGTACGTGCGGTGCGGGCCGTGGCGCTGTCTGTGCTGGCAACCAGAAGGTTTTCCTCTGCCGTCATGCCGGCAAACACGCGGCGGCCTTCCGGCACATAGCCCATACCCAGCCTGGCGCGCCGCGGCGGCGGCAGGCCGGCCAGGTTCGATCGAGCCAGTACTATGCTGCCTTGCACGCGGCCGCCAAGGCCCATCAGCCCTTTCAGAAGCGACGATTTCCCTGCCCCGTTGGCGCCGATAAGCGCCACCACCTCGCCTGCCGACACGTCGAGATCCACATCGTCTACGGCAACTACGTTCGCGTAGGCGACCGTCAGACCCGTCACCGTCAGGCACACCTCAGCCATGGTCGTCTCCTTCGCCCGGCGGCTGGCCGAGCCATGCGGCGATCACGCCGGGATCGGCGCGTACGGCTGCCGGCGCCCCGTCGGCGATGATCCGTCCCTGGTCGAAGCAAACGATTCGCGCAACGAACCTCTCGAGGAAGGCAAGATCGTGCTCGACCACGACCACTGTCGTGCCGTCGGCATTGAGCGCCGCCAGAGTCCTGGCCAGGGAGTCGCGCTCGGCCGCCGTAAGGCCGGCGGCCGGTTCGTCGAGCAGCAGCAGCGCGGGGCCGCCGATCAGGGCACGGGCGATCTCAACGCGCCGGCGCAGGCCGGGCGGCAGTGCGCCGCAGGGTCTCCAGGCCGTCTGCGCGACATCCAGTTGTTGCAGCAGTCCCATCGCCGCCGCCCTGGCGCTATCGCGGTCCGTCCTACCGAACTCACGCCACGCCGCCGCCGCGACGTTGTCCAGGACCGTCATCTCGTCGACCAGTTTCAGCGTCTGGAAACTGCGGGCAATTCCGGCCCGGTTGATACGGTAGGGGGGCAGACCCACGATTTCGGTACCCGCCCAGCCAATATGTCCCGAATCGGGCCTGTCGGTGCCGGCGATCATATTGAGCACCGTCGTCTTGCCGGAACCGTTTGCGCCGACGATTCCGACCGATTCTCCCGGTTCGACGACAAGATCGATGCCGTCTACCGCGCGAACCCCGCCAAAATGCCGTGTCAGGCCCATAATCTCAAGACGGGCCGGCGAGGGGCCGGCCTGTGTGGGCCCGGCTGCCGGCAGCGGCGGGTCCGGTTCGGGCAGCCAGCGCCGCCGCGCGTGACGAAGCGAACCCATGAGGCCCCAGGGCGCGGCGACGATCATCGCCAGAAGGACCGCGCCATACGCCATAAGATAATACCGCTCCAGCGGCCGGAACCATTCGGGCAGATGAATCAGCAGCACGGCCCCGACGACCGCGCCCGCGACGCTGGTGCGCCCGCCGATGACGGCGATGGCGAGCAGCATGACCATCACCGGGAATTCAAGCACCTCCGGCGACACGACGCGGACGGTGTGGACATGCAAGGCGCCGGCCGCGCCGCCGTAGAGTGCGCTCAGCAGGAACGCGGCGAACCGGATGCGGCGGATATCAATGCCTGCCGCTTCCGCTGCCATCGGTTGCTCGCGCATCAGAATCAGTGCCGCCCCGGTGAGCCCGCCGGTCAGGCGCCGTGCGACAAGTGCGCCTATGGCCACGAGGCTCCAGACCAGCATCAGCATCGGCCAGCCGCGGCCGACAGTTCCGCCGAACAGCGAAAGCACGGGCACGTTCGGGATTCCGTTCGCGCCGCCGGTGACGTTCTCCCAGTTGACGGCAATGAGCAGAACAACCTGACCAAACCCGAGCGTGGCCAGTGCGAAATAGTGAGAGCGCAATCGCAAAGCCGGCAGCGCCACGAGCGCCGCCAGCACCGCAGAGCCGGCCATGGCGGCCGGAAAGGTCACCTCGAATCCTGCACCCATCCGTACGGACATGATCCCCGCGACATAAGCGCCGAAACCGAAGAAGGCACCCTGGGCGAGCGAGAGCGCGCCAGCATGACCGAATATGAACTGGTATCCGATCGCAGCCAGCGCATAGATGCCGGCCATGGTCAGCAGCCGTAGGGAATAGGCATCGCCGGCAAGAAACGGCCACGCCGCCAGGCCGATCGCACCCGCCAGCAGCAGCGGGTTTATGTCACGGCCGAGCCAGGCCCGTACCCGGTTCCGCACCGTCATGCCCGCCGGCCCCCTGCCTCGCCGAACAGGCCCTGTGGCCGGAGTACGAGGATCGCCAGCATCGTGGCATACAGCAGTCCGGTGGCCACGGCATAGTCGGCCCACGCCGCCACCACGGTCTCGAACAAGGCAACCAGCATGGCCCCTGCCAGCGCCCCGCCGACCCTGCCCCAGCCGCCGATCACCACCGCGATATAGGCCTTTACGATGAAATCGGTGCCATGCGTCGGGGTGATGAAGAACTGGTTCGCCAGCAACAACCCGGCGACACCCGCCAGCGCCGCTGCGAGCGAAAATGTCAATGCGACCATCGCACCCACCGGGACGCCCAGCGCCGCCGCGATCTCCCGATCCTGGGCCGTGGCGCGCAGCATGCGGCCCAACTGGGTGCGTGTCAGCAGCACATGCACACCGCCGACCAGCAGGGCGGCGATGCTCATGATGGCAAGCGACTGGTGCGGGACCACAAGGCCAAAGAACTCGACATAACCGCCGGAGAACAGTGGCGGCGCGGAGCGCGGCTCTGCGCCGAAGAGTCCGTTGAGGCCGTTCTGGATGATGATTCCCAGCGCGATGGTGCTGATGAAGACGGAAACCGGCGGCCGGTCACGCAGCGGCCAGTAGGCGATCGCCGAGACTGCCAGCCCCACACCCGCCATCAGCACGGCCACCAGTGGCAGCAGCAGGATGCCGGGTACCGGCGCCAATCCGGCCAGCGCCACGGCAAGGAACCCGCCCGCCGCGACCAGATCGCCCTGCGCGAAGTTGACCGCGCCCGTGGCGTTCAGGATCAGCACAAATCCCAAGGCCACCAGCGCATAGGCCGCGCCCAGCGCGACGCCGTTGATCGTGAGTTGCAGGAGTTCCAAGGCCGGCCCCGTCAGTTGCCCAGGTCCACCCCTTCATAGCGTTTCGCGATATGGGGCAACCGGGTCTTGCCGTCGTAGCAGACGATCACCGCGTCATGCGCCATGTTGCCTTTGCCGTCCGACTGGTAGGTCATGGCCAACCCCTTGAATTCGGTACTGGCCAGCCAGTCGCGCAAAGGCGCGCCGCCGACCTGTCCCGTGTGGCGCGCCACCAGCAGCATGCGCGTCGCATCGTACTGGGCCAGAGCGAAGGCGTCGGGATCGCTGCCGAAATTCGCCCGGTATTCGGCCGTAAAACGTTCCATTTCCGGCGACCCGCCGGAAATTGGCGAGGACCCCGTCTCGGCGCAGACATCCTTCAACTCCGCGGGTTCCAGCAGCCCTGCGGTGGTTGGCTGATGCATCGCCGAGCCGGCGACGATGGGCAGGTCGATTCCTTGTGTCCGGGCCTGGCGGATCAGCAAGGCGGTCGGCCCCGAATGCATGTGCAGGACCAGGACATCGGGCTTCGCCGCCATGGCCTTGCTCAGCGCCGGGGTCATGTCCTTGACCGAGACGTCCAGACCTTCCTGGTAAGCCGGCACGGCGCCCAAGGACCGGAACGTTGTCTCCAAATGTCCACGGCCGCTCTGTCCGTACGCGGTGGTCTGGTAGAGGATCGCCGGCCGTTTGCGACCCAGCTCTTCCACCACGTAACGGGCGTGGGCGACCTTGGTGACGGCGTCGCCGGGGAAGAAACGGAAGATCCAGGGGTTGCCCATCTCGGTCAGCTTCGCGGTACCGGAAATGGTGACCAGCGGGATCTGGTATTCCGCCGCCAGCGGCAGCATGGCCAGCATTTGCGTGCCCAGAATGGGGCCAATGATCGCGGCGGTATGAACCTCGTGCGCGACCCGCTCCATGGCGTTGACCGCGACCTCCGGCGAGGTGCCGGTATCGTAAACCCCGTATGCGACCGACTTGTCCTCCTCCAGCGCCATCACCGCGCCGTTGCGCTGGGACGTTCCCTCGAGCGACAGGAAGCCGGTGAGCGGCACCAATACCGGATAACTCGGCACCACGGCGAACGCGGCGCCGCAGAAAAGCGCCAATGATGCCAGTGCGCTGATCGCGGGGATGACGTTTCCTGGTTTCATGACAAATCTCCCTTCGCTGGCATGATCCAGAGCAGGTTCGACGGGTTTGATCTCAGCCCCCGGCCCGTAGCGCGGAGACACCCCGGTTCTATGATCGAGTCGAGGATGGGCCGCGTGCACTTTGTTGTCAACGCTCCGTCGCCGGGGTATTGAGGCGCATAGCCGAAGGGGACTGCTTGCTTATGAACACCACCGCGACAAAACGCTGGATCGGCTTCGGGCTGAAGGCCTCGGTGACGGCGGCGCTGGTCTGGCTGGTGTTGCGCGGCGTGGACCTCGGCGCCGCCCTGGAGCGGATGGCCAGCCTGTCGCCGGGCGCCGCAGTCCTGGCTGTCGGATTGCTGATATCGCACTGCTTCGTCGCCGGCTGGCGCTGGCGCATGGTGATGCGGCTGTTCGGTCCGGTACTGCCGGTGGGTACCTCGATCCGGCTTTTCCTGGAAGGCTATTTCTTCAACAACGCGCTACCATCCACCATCGGCGGTGACGGCGTGCGGATCTGGCGCGCCACCAGCCTGGGCCTGCCGCTTGGCGCCAGTATCAACGGCGTATTGCTGGACCGCGTGACCGGCCTGACCGGTCTGTTCATCCTGGTCGCGGCGGGTCAGCCGCTGCTTTATGCCCGGATTGAGGATCCGGCGACGCGCCTCGCCTTTGCGGCGATCCTGCTGGCAGGCATCGCCGGCGTTGCGCTGCTGATTCTGGCCCGCTACATCCCCAAGCAACTGATTCCGCTACCGCTGCATGACGGCATCGACAAGCTGTCCGAGGCGACCCATGCGGCCTATTTGCACCCGGCAATCTCGCTGCCGGTTCTTGGGCTCTCGGTCATCGTGCACGGGGTGATCGTGCTGTCCGTGCATGTCATCGCGATTGGGCTCGGCCTCGATGTCGGTCTGTTCGAATCTCTGGTGCTTGTACCGGCGGTGATACTGCTGTCCACGTTGCCGGTTTCGATCGGCGGCTGGGGCTTGCGGGAAGGGCTGATGGTGGTCGCCCTGGGCCTTGCGGGCGTGGCTGCCGAAGCGGCGCTCACCGTCTCCATCCTGTTCGGCCTCGCACAGATTGTCGCGGGGCTGCCTGGCGGCGCCCTATGGCTGATGGCTGGTGGCCGGGCCATGACACCGACCGACTGAAGGGTTTTCGGAAGTGTCATTCACGGGCTCAGGCCCGTCCGGAAAGGCGCTGCCACCGGGCGGTCACGGGGTCACGGCATCGGGCACAGGCCGGTGGCCCGCAGCGATATGCTACGTGCCGATGACATGGGTGGCACGCAGCAAAATACCGGGCACAAATGATGTGTCCCGGCGTTTTGCGATCGGGGCGACAGATCTGTTATCGAGTGGCCGCCGACATTTCGAAACTTTGCGGCAACGGTCCGGCTGCGCCAGCCCGAACAGGGCTCAGAGCTGTTCCAGCGCGAGGTCGAGCGAGGCGAACGCGGCGCCGGCCATCACCGCGCGGTCGGTCATGCGCTGCAGCGCGGCATCGAAGACCGTTGGATTCATTCCCGGACGCACGTCTTCGATAATTTCGTGTCGCACGGCCGCGGCAAAACCGTGCAGGGCTTCCTGTGCGCGGCGGGTAAGAAGGCCCGGATCCGTTGTGAAAACGCCGTTCTCCAGACTGTCCAGAATCCCCACCTGCTCGTCCATCATTTCCTCGAAACGCCGCAGGTTGGCGCTCTGCTCGCGTCCGGTGCGAAGGTCGAAGGCTCCCTCGATCGCCAGGCCCAGCATTTCACGCACAGCGCCAAGCATTGTCGTATGCGAATTGGCGGCTGCCGGCGGTGTTTCGTCCGCGGCAACATAGCGGGTGTGGTTGTTCGCAGCGCGCGGCGATCGATTCAGGGTATCCTGCGACTGCGCATCGTGAAATGCTTTGTTTTCAATCATGATAGTCCCCTATTGTCTTTCACATATGTCCCTAAATTCGGGTTGTCCTGGTTGCTATGAAATTCATGTTCAGCAATTTTCGCGCCAACCTCGCGCGATCGGGCTGTTTCCCTGAAAAATCGCGGGCATTGGTTATGGTTTCGCGAGATTGCTGGAAATTGCGGCGAGTATTGTGTCAACGCCTGCTCGACGAATTTCAAACTTTCGTCCGCCAGCACCGAGCGGCCGTTCACCTTTTCCAGCGCCAGGTCATACGCAGCGTCATTGGTCGTGCTACCGATGGCGCCGATGATTTCGCGCCGGACCGTTTCGCGAAACGCAACAAACGAGGCGCGGGCCCGGTGGACCAGGGCCCCCAAACGCTCGTCCGCCGTGCTGATCGGGAATCGTGCGAGGCTCCGGGCGTGTTTCATGGAAACCAGCTCGAACTGTTGCAGATCCCGACTCCACGGCAGGCCGTCCCGCAGGTCGCGGGCGCCATTTACAGCATGGGTCAGGATGCCGTGCAGCGCCTGCCGGATTTCGCTGCAGATCGCCCGTGCCGCCAGGTGGTCACGATTGTCCTGCGGGGGCGCCGCGAGTGCCGTTGCAGCGATATTCTCTTTCTGCGAAACCGATAACATCTTTATCCTCGCATCTATGTCTGGCTGATGTCCTGCAATCGTCGTGCCAGATTCCTGTGCAGTTGCCATTCCGGGCGCGGCGCGTGTTTCGATGCCGCGGCAATGAAGGGGCGGTTTCGGCACCGGCCGACCGAACGGCCTGGCGTCAGGGGATTTCGCAATGCCTGAACTCACAGTTCGCCATGAAAGCTGGCCGCTTGCAAAAGCGTTCGCGATATCGCGCGGCGCGAAGACCACAGCCGAGACCGTCGTTGCGACATTGGCGGGCGACGGCGCGATCGGGCGGGGCGAATGCGTGCCCTATTCCCGTTACGGAGAAAGCGTCGCGGATGCCGTTGCAGCGCTGCAGGCACTGGCGCCTGCGCTGGCCGCCGACCGTATGGACCGGCCGACGCTGCAGAAGGTGCTTCCCGCAGGGGCGGCCCGCAACGCGCTCGACTGCGCGTTATGGGATTTCGAAGCGAAGCGGAGCGGTGTTCCGGCCTGGCGGCTTGCCGGACTGGAAGAGCCCAATGTCGTGACCACGGCCTATACGCTGGGCCTCGACACACCCGAGGCGATGGGGCGTGCGGCGCGCGCCGAATGGCGGCGTCCCCTGATCAAGCTGAAACTTGCCGGTGACGGTGACCTCGATCGCGTTGCCGCGGTGCGCAGGAACGCCCCCACCGCCCGCCTGATCGTCGACGCCAACGAGGGCTGGACACCGGGCCAGGTCGAGCCTTTCTCCATTGCGCTGGCGCACCTTGGAGTTGAGATGATCGAGCAGCCTCTGCCGGCCGGCAGCGACGCCGTCCTTTCAGAGATTGCGCATCCGGTGCCATTCTGCGCCGACGAATCGTGTCACGACAGGGCAAGTCTCGAAGCCCTTGCCGGCCGCTACGATGTCGTCAACATCAAGCTCGACAAGACGGGCGGCCTGACCGAGGCGCTGGAACTCAGGCGGGCCGCGGAGGCAATGGGATTGCGGGTCATGGTCGGATGTATGGTCGCAACGTCGCTGGCGATGGCGCCGGCGATGCTGCTGGCGCAGGGTGCGGACGTCGTCGACCTGGACGGCCCGTTGCTGCTGGCTCGCGACCGTGAGAACGGCCTCGTATTCGACGCGGGCACGGTGTCCCCGCCGGTTTCAGCGCTATGGGGATAAATGATCCTTGCGCGGCTTGTGACACCCCGCCGCATTATGGTTAACATATTGATCGCACGGCGTTTACTGTTTGGCAATCGGTCCCGTGAATAATGGATTTCAACAAGACGAACCACGCCGTCACAGGCGTATTTGGGGAATCATCCGTTAGGGAATGTATTTGTATGGCACGAATTCTGGTTGCCGAAGACGATGACGCGATGCGGCAATTTCTGGCGGTTGCCCTGGCGCGGTCAGGGCATGACGTCGTCGCTGTGGGGGACGGGGAGTCCGCGTCACGAAACATAGAGCAGGATGAGTACGACCTGCTGCTGGCCGATATTCGCATGCCCGGGGTGGACGGGCTGGCGCTGGCACGTGCGGCGCGCATACGCATGCCCCGATTGCCGATTCTGCTGATCACGGGCTATGCGGCCGAGGCGCTGGGAGCCCGCGACCTGATCGAGCAGGACGTCCGGGTCTTTTCCAAACCCTTCCACCTGCACGAGATCGTACGGCAGGTGACGCATCTTCTTTCGGCCGCGCCCGAACCCATCTAGGGGGGACGCAAGGGGTCTTGCCCCGGCGCATCATTGGTGGTAAGTCCCCGTCCGCATCGGGCGCGTAGCTCAGCGGGAGAGCACTACGTTGACATCGTAGGGGTCGCTGGTTCAATCCCAGCCGCGCCCACCATTTACCCTGAGAATCTGATGATCGCTTCGACCGCGTGCGGAACTGGCTCAGGGCTTCTGGTTTCGCAAGCACCGCAAGCGCCCCCCGATGCGGCGATGCTGCGTCAGAGCAGGCAGTCGTTACCGTCGTAACCGGTCTCCTGCTAACGCATTATCCGTTATGTTCGCTCCAGCCCGCTCCCCCACCCGGCCGCTATCGTACACTGTGGGCGGCCGGGTGGGGGAGCGGGCCAGTGCCGATTACACGTACGTGGATAATGCACTAGCTGGCTTCCGAGAGCGTTCGCCTGACCGCGTCCTTCCAGCCGGTGTATTTACGTTCGCGCTCGTCCTGCGTCATATTGGGTGAGAACCGTCTCTCGAGCGCCCAGGACTTGGCGAATTCTATGGGCGCGGGATAGATGCCGCAGTGCATGCCCGCGAGGTACGCGGCGCCGAGCGCCGTCGTCTCGAGCACCTGCGGCCGGTCCACCGCAGCGTCCAGCAGGTCTGCCAGGCGCTGCATCGTCCAGTCCGAGGCAACCATACCACCGTCGACGCGCAGCACCGTCTCGCCCGCCGCGCCCCAGTCGCCGCGCATCGCCTCCAGCAGGTCGCGGGTCTGGTAGCACACCGCCTCCAGCGCTGCGAGGGCAAGCTCCTTCGGGCCGGTGCCACGGGTCAGCCCGTACAGCGCGCCACGGCAATTCGCATCCCAGTACGGCGCACCGAGGCCGACGAAGGCGGGAACAAGATAGACCTCCTGGTTGGGGTCGGCCGTGTCCGCAAGCGTCCCGGATTCGGCGGCTTCCGCGATGATGCCGAGCCCGTCCCGCAGCCACTGCACCGCTGCGCCGGCGATGAAGATCGAGCCTTCGAGCGCATAGACCGGCTTGCCGCCCAACTGGTAGGCGATCGTCGTCAACAGCCGGTTGTTCGAGCGCACAGCGTCAGCACCCGTGTTCAGCAGAGCGAAACATCCAGTCCCATAGGTGGATTTCATCATGCCCGGCTCGAAACAGGCCTGGCCCACGGTCGCCGCCTGCTGGTCGCCGGCAATGCCGGCGATGCGGATGGGCGCACCGAAAATTCCGGCGTCGGTTTCCCCGAAATCGGCCGCGGAATCCATCACCTGCGGCAGCACCTTGTGTGGCACGTTCAGGCGGTCCAGCAGGTCTTCGCTCCAGCGCCCCTCGTGGATGTCGTAGAGCAGTGTCCGGCTGGCGTTGGTCGCATCAGTCGCATGTGCGGCGCCGCCTGTGAGCCGCCACAACAGAAAACTGTCGACAGTACCGAACGCAAGCTGGCCCTGTTCCGCCGCGATGCGCGCGCCGTCGACATTGTCGAGGATCCAGGCGATCTTCGTGCCCGAGAAATAGGGATCCAGCAGCAGCCCGGTGCGTTTCGCAATCACCTCCTCATGACCCGCGCCCTTCAGGGACGCGCAGACCTCCGCTGTCCGCCTGTCCTGCCAGACGATGGCACGATGGATGGCCTTGCCCGTCTGCCGGTCCCAGACGACGGTCGTCTCCCGCTGGTTGGTGATGCCGATCGCCGCTATGTCTTGCGGCCCGGCACCGGCCTTTTCCATCGCCGCGCGGCACACCGCTACGGTCGAAGCCCAGATGTCTTCCGGTTCATGCTCGACCCAGCCGGAGCGTGGGAAGTGCTGCCCGAATTCCTGCTGAGCGACCGTCGCAACCCTGCAGTTGCCGTCGAACAGGATGGCGCGCGACGACGTGGTTCCCTGATCGATGGCAAGTACATAGTCGGGCATTTTGCCTCTCAATCCCGTTGTGAGATCAGGCTGCTGAATTGACGACGGCGCTGTAGTTCTCTTCGATCCATGCGCCGAGGCCGGCGGCTTCGGTATCGGTTAGCCGGAGGCCCAGTTTCGAGCGCCGCCACAATATGTCCTCTGCCGTCATCGCCCATTCGATTCGGATCAAATATTCCACTTCCCGCTGGTAGAGGCCAGCACCGAAGTGAACGCCGAGATCGCCGATGTCCTTAACATCCGCCAGCATGTCCCGGACGCATGTGCCATGGGACCGCGCAAGCCGCCGTATCAGCGCCCCGTCGATCTTCGGATACTCGCGTTCCAACTCATCTACCAACGCCTCGAATCCGCCGATGTCGAAATCGCCGCCCGGCAGGACGGCGTCATGGGTCCACGGGTGCCCCATTTTCGGGAAACGGTCTTCAAGTTTTTTGAGAGCCTCCTCGGCAAGGTGCCGGTATGTGGTGATCTTGCCGCCGAAGATATTGAGCAGCGCCGGTTCGTCTTTCTGTCCCTGCAGATCAAGCAAGTAATCCCGTGTCGTTTCCTGTGCCGACCTGTGACCATCGTCGTAAAGGGGGCGGACACCCGCATAGGACCACACCACGGCGTCAGGCTTGATGGGCGCCGCGAAATACTCGCTCGCCGCGCCACACAAATAGGCGATTTCGTCAGGGGACGTTGCGACGGAGCCAGGGTCGCCATCGTAATCGATGTCGGTCGTGCCGATCAGCGTGAAGTCCCGCTCATAGGGAATCGCGAAAATGATCCGGCGATCCGCATTTTGAAATATATATGCCCGTGCATGCGCGAACAGCTTCGGCACAACAATATGGCTGCCCTTGACAAGCCGGGTCCGCGATCGCGCACTGCCCCCGATGCGCTGCTCTATCACTTCTGAAATCCAGGGCCCGGATGCATTGACTAGAGCCCGCGAACGAACGGTTGCGCTGCGGCCTGTCAGGCTGTTCCTGGTCTGCAGTTTCCAGAAATCTTGCTCCCGGGCCGCTGAAACGATTTCCGTGCGGACCCGGATATCCGCGCCGCGCTGCGCCGCATCGATAGCGTTGAGTACGACGAGCCGTGCATCGTCGACCCAGCAGTCGGAATACTCGAAACCTTTAGTGAACAACGGTTTCAGCGGCTCACCCGCAGGATCCCGACGCAGATCGACAAACCTCGAGGCCGGCAGGAGCTTGCGACCGCCGAGGTGATCGTACAGGAACAGTCCCAGCCGGATGAGCCAGACCGGCCGCAGGCCCTCCTGGTGTGGTAGCACGAAACGGAGCGGCCGTACGATGTGCGGCGCCATGGCCAGCAGCACTTCGCGCTCGATGAGGGATTCCCGGACCAGGCGGAACGCGTAGTATTCAAGGTACCGCAGACCGCCATGGATCAGCTTTGTCGACGCGGACGAGGTGCCGCCGGCAAGATCGCTCTTTTCGCCGAGATAGACCGACAACCCGCGGCCGGCGGCGTCGCGGGCGATACCGCAACCATTTACGCCCCCGCCGATTACGGCGATGTCATAGAGGTTGCCGTCCACGTTCCGACCTCGATTGGCTTGTGTGTGATGAGGAGTCAAAACGAAACCCTAAATGAACGATATCGAACCTTCAACGAAAATTACCGAATGCAATTCGCAATATCAGGAGACGTCGGCGATTTCGATGGCGACATCACTGTCGAGGCAGACCCGGGCGATGTCCTCCGGCGGCGGCCGATCGGTCACGAAACTGCCGAGCTGCGAGATGTGGCCGATGCGCACCGGTGCGGAACGCTCATACTTCATGCTGTCGGCGACGAGGATCGTGTGGCGCGCGTTTTCAATGATCTCCTGTGCCACCTTCACCTCGCGGTAGTCGTAGTCGAGAAGGGAGCCGTCCTTGTCGATCGCTGACACGCCGATTATGGCGAAATCAACCTTGAACTGGCGCATGAAATCAACCGCCGTTTCGCCGACGACGCCGCCGTCCGCGCGCCGCACGATACCACCGGCGACGATAACGTCGATCTCGGGATTTCCACGTAAGATATTGACAACATTAATACTGTTCGTAATGGCCAGGATACTGTGCTTGCCTTGCAGGGCCGCTGCCACCTGTTCCGTCGTAGTGCCGATATTGATCAGAAGGGAACAGTTGTCGGGGATCAACGATGCGGCCTTGACTCCGATCCTGCGCTTTTCCTCGGCGGCCAGTTCCCGCCGTGCCTCGTAGCCGAAATTCGCGACGCCCGACGACAGCACTGCGCCGCCGTGCACGCGTTGCAGAAGCCCGCGTTCGCAAAGGTCGTTCAGATCCTTTCGAATCGTCTGGGGCGTGACGTTGAATCGCTCGGCCAGCGCATCGACGCTGAGGCGGCCCGATTTCCGGGCAAGTTCCAGGATATCCGACCTTCGCGGGACGATCAGTTCGTGCATTTCGCTCCTCATGTTTACCGTCCGCGACACCGAGTATCGCACTTATCGGAAAATAGCCAGTTAAAGCGTGCAGTTTTCGTTTTCGATTGACCTTCATTTTGTTTCATATGATAGTTCGAATGACTTCACATACAGGGAGATTTTCAATGAAAATGCGACTGATGGCCGCTGTTGCAGGGGCGGCGCTGGTGTCGTTTGCGGGCGGCAGCATGGCCGGCGTGGACGAGGCCAGGAAGTGGATCGATTCCGAATTCCAGCCGTCCACCCTCTCCAAGGCGGATCAGATGAAGGAGATGGAGTGGTTCATCAAGGCCGCCGCGCCGTTCAAGGGCATGGAGATCAACGTGCTGTCGGAAACGATCCCGACGCACGAATATGAATCGAAGACCCTGACCAAGGCTTTCGAGGAAATCACCGGGATCAAGGTCAACCACCAGCTGCTCGGCGAAGGAGAGGTCGTCCAGGCAGTGCAGACGCAGATGCAGACCAAGCGCAATCTGTACGACGCCTACATCAACGATTCCGATTTGATCGGGACCCATTCGCGTCTGCAGCTGGCTGTCAACCTGACCGACTGGATGGCGGGCGAGGGCAAGGACGTTACCAACCCGATGCTCGATGTCGACGATTTCATGGGCAAATCCTTCACCACCGGGCCGGACGGAAAGCTGTACCAGCTGCCCGACCAGCAGTTCGCGAATCTCTACTGGTTCCGCTACGACTGGTTCCAGCGGCCCGAACTGAAGAAGAAATTCAAGGATATCTATGGGTACGATCTGGGCGTTCCCGTCAACTGGTCGGCCTACGAGGACATTGCCGAATTCTTCAGCGTCCACGTGAAGGAGATCGACGGTGTTCGGGTCTATGGCCACATGGATTACGGCAAGCGCGCCCCCGACCTCGGCTGGCGGATGACCGACGCCTGGTTGTCGATGGCCGGCGCGGGGAGCAAGGGACTGCCGAACGGCATCCCCGTCGATGAGTGGGGCATCCGCATGGAGGCGGGAACGTGCAATCCGGTCGGCGCGTCGGTCTCGCGCGGCGGCGCGGCGAACGGCCCGGCCGCGGTCTACGCGATCCGTAAATGGGACGAATGGCTGCGCAAGTATGCCCCACCGGGCGCCGCCAGCTATGACTTCTACCAGTCGCTGCCGGCCCTTTCCACGGGCAATGTCGCGCAGCAGATCTTCTGGTACACCGCCTTTACCTCCTCGATGGTGGCGCCGAAAAGCGCTGGCAACAACACGGTTGACGACGACGGCAATCCGCTGTGGCGCATGGCCCCGTCGCCGCACGGCCCCTATTGGGAGGAAGGCCAGAAGCTGGGCTATCAGGACGCCGGTTCGTGGACCCTGTTCAAGTCCACGCCGGTCGACCGCCGCAAGGCGGCCTGGCTCTATGCGCAGTTTGCGGTCTCGAAGACCGTCTCGCTGAAGAAAACCCATGTCGGCCTGACGCCGATCCGGGACAGCGACATCCGCCATGAGTCCTTCAGCAAGCGGGCGCCGAAGCTGGGCGGCCTGGTCGAGTTCTACCGCTCGCCCGACCGCGTTCGCTGGTCGCCGACCGGCATCAACGTGCCCGACTATCCGAAGCTGGCCCAGATCTGGTGGCAGCAGATCGGCGACGTGAACTCGGGCGCCTTCACGCCGCAGCAGGCGATGGACCGATTGGCGAGCGAGATGGATCAGGTCATGGCCCGCATGCAGGCGGCCGACGAGAAGGCTGGAACCTACGGTGGCTGCGGCCCCCGTCTGAATCCGGAGATCGATCCGGCAATCTGGCTCAACAAGCCGGGCTCGCCGAAGGCCAAGCTCGCGAACGAGAAGCCCAAAGGCGAGACCATCAATTATGACGAGCTCGTGAAACGCTGGAAGAACTGAGTCGGGCGTAGCACGGACGACCGATGAAATCCCCGGGGAGTGCGCGACGCACTCCCCGGATTTGGCTTGGCGGGGACCACGCCTTCGGATACCGCTTGAGTTTCCAAAACTATTGTCCGACCCTGTTGTCGGGCTCCGGCGATCCGCCGAGATGAAAGATAACGCGATGGACAGGTCCGCAGGGTGCCCGTGCAAGGGAATGACGGCATGACTCTCGAGCTCAGGCACGTGACCAAGCGGGTCGGCGCCGAAATGCATATATACGGAACCAGCCTCGAATTCAGGGAGGACGAATTCAATATCCTGCTGGGCACGACTCTGGCCGGCAAGACATCGTTGATGCAGATGATGGCGGGGCTGGAACGGCCGACCTCGGGCGAAATCTGGTTCGACGGAAAGAATGTGACCGGCGTGTCGGTGCAAAAGCGCAACGTCTCCATGGTCCACCAGCAATTCATCAATTACCCCAACTTTTCGGTGTTCGAGAACATCGCCTCTCCGCTGCGAGTGGCGCGCCTGACCCGCTCACAAATCAAGCGCCGCGTTGGCGAGGTCTCGGAAATGCTGAGACTGACGCCGATGCTTGATCGCCGACCTTCGGAACTGTCCGGCGGACAGCAGCAGCGCACGGCGCTGGCGCGCGCCCTTGCCAAGGATTCCGATCTCGTGCTGCTCGATGAGCCGCTGGCCAATCTCGATTACAAATTGCGCGAGGAACTGCGCGACGAGTTGCCGAAACTGTTCCGGGACCGCGGGTGCACGGTGATCTACGCGACGAGCGAGCCGACAGAGGCATTGCTGCTCGGCGGGTATACGGCAACGATGCATGAGGGGCGCATAACGCAGTTCGGCGAAACGCCCAGGGTATATCGCCAGCCGGCGGATCTGCTGTCGGCGCAG
>Ga0224512_10001943_pt1 | contig 19345 bp, 22 predicted proteins | sample SF_May12_sed_USG_4_FD_169103 | JGI IMG/M metagenome (GOLD analysis project Ga0224512, IMG submission 169103) | Sediment microbial communities from San Francisco Bay, California, United States - SF_May12_sed_USGS_13 | ecosystem: Environmental > Aquatic > Marine > Sediment | place: USA... | reverse complement strand
AAAGGTCTGGTGCTTGTCTTTAACGATTCCGGAAACGATGACGAGTGTTTCGGGCGATTTCACGTCCCGCAGAATTATGTGGGCAGCGCCAATCTCGTTGTTGTCTGGACGACTACGGCAATTACAGGTGATGTGGAGTGGGGGTTTGCATACCGAGCCGTTGGCGGAAATGACACGGAGAGCCTTGACCAAGCAACGGCTCAAGAATCATTGTTAAGCGGTAACAACGACACCGCCCCGAGCGCGGTGAACGAGCGAATGGAATACGTAATTTCGCTTACAGACGGCAATTTTGCGGCGGGTGACGATGTGCAATTCATATTTTCTAGAGAGGGTGCGGACGGCGGCGACACGCTAGCCGCAGCAGTTCGAGTGTACGGGCTTTATTTTGAATATTCGGACGCGTAATGGCACTTTCCGGATTTAGCAATTCCGCGCACATCGAGCACGGCAGCGGTGGCCGTCTCGATAACGTTGACGCTGGAACGGTCGCGTTCTGGGTATTTCCGACTGACAATACGGCGCGGCAAGTCATTTGGACCAAAAGCTCCGATTCGTTGCAGCTTAATGCTAATGCAACCCCGAAAAATTTGCAGGTGCAAAAAAGTCGGAACAGCGGGACGGCCTACCTCAACGTTATCGCAGACCTTGCGAATTTTGCGCACTATGGAATTGATAAGTGGGTGTTTGTTGTTGCAACATGGGATATCAACGACGTAAATAATTGCACGCTTCATGCAGGGGATTTATCAAACCTTGCGGCGGAGCCGAGCAGTTACAGCACGCAAACCGCTGGCTCTGGCACTCCCGATGATAACTCGGGCAGTGTTTTTAAAATCGGGAGGCATAACAGCGCTGGCAATCGGTATTTTGTTGGTCGAGTGGCGAAGGGCTGGCACTTTGATAAGGTTCTCTCCGCTGGTGAGAGAGCAAACCTGCAATGGTCAGGAAAGATTTCTGATTTTGCTTCATGCATTTTTTACACCGAATACGGTTTCCAAGGCGCGGCTGATTCTCCCGATTGGACGGGGAACGGATTCACCGGGACACAGGTGAGCACACTCACGGTGGCGGATCATGTTCCGCTTGGGCCGACATTTGGTAGCGCACAAGATTGGAGTGCTGCGTTTACTATTGCCGGAGGGGTGACAGTGACGCGCGCCGATCTAGATCGGATGTTTGTGGCTGAGACAGCCACCGTTGAGACTTTTCTAGGTGCAATCTTCAATCTGCGCGCCGCCCTTGATGGTCTGTTCATCAAATCACAGCACGCGCGGGAATCAGGGTTGCGCCAGATAGATTCTATGTTGTTGGCCGTGGCGCAATCGTCTGATCGGCATCTTCGGTCCCGCGATTATATTGTGACTGCATCACGGCTTGTGGACATGGTGCGGGAGATTATGCAGAGATCGCACCTTCTGGCGGGCGATGGCGTGGTTATGAATCGCGAGATGAGAGCATCTCTTGATACCATGCTTTGTAGTGATACCGTGATGGCGTTGGTTGGTGCTGTTGAGCAGGTAAGAGCGGCGCTTGATGGCTTGAACTTAGATTCGTTTACAAGTCGCGAATTACTAACCACAAAATATGATGCGCTATTTGTTGATGCTGTAAGTGTTTCTGAAGTTGCGCATACATTCTCGCAAGGTATTCTCATATCAGACACGGCTGTCCGGTTGCGGTTGGCAGAGCGGCGCGTGATTGACGGTGTGTTATTGGCTGACAGCGTGCTGCGGGCGTTCGAGCATTTTCAATTATCCGGTTTACCGATATTAGATAGCGTTACAGCAGCAAGGACCGGCGAAATAGTTCGCTATGCAATAGATGCGCTGCTGCTGTTTGACACCATCGTTAAATCTGCGCCGCAATCTATCTCCCGGCAGGATGGGCTGTTGTTCTCTGATTCAGCTTTTAAAGAAACGGTGCGCGTATGGTTGTCGTCTTTGTTAACGACCGATACGCGCGTTTCAGCGCTTGAGCGCAAAGCGGGTGATACAACTTATCTTTTAGACAGCGCGACGTTGCAGCAGCTAGCAGGAATTATCGCGCGCACCGGGCTTGATCCAGTTTTCTTGTCTGATCGCGTGATGCGGCTTGTCGAGTCGCAGCAGCGTGATACAGCGCTGTTGAGTGATACGAGCATTACGGAAATAGGCATCTTGCGCGAGCTGATTGATAGGTTGTTATTGCTGGATAGTCGCGCGGCATCAGAGCGTTACATAACTCGACTCGATGTGATTGTATTACATACGCTTGCTGATCGCTTGCGTGAAATGTTATCGCGTGAAGGCTTGCTTCAATCCGATAGCGGCTCGGTGCAATGGTTCCCTGTAGTTATTGAATTCATAACCTACGCGCGCTTGATGGCGCATGAGCTTCTCGGCTTGCGCGTGAATGTAGTTGATTTGTTGGGCCGCAGGCTGGGCGCGGTTGTGTGGAGAATGGGCTAATGGAACATCATGTTCATGTAATAGATGGCATCGGTATGGAAGACCCGAGCGAACCTGCAAGTGTGCCCGAGCATTTATTGCCTGCTGCTGTTGAAAGATTGGATAAAGAGATCAGACTGCGCATGTTTCAGTCAGCAATAGATGATAGAGGTGATGGTAATGCGTGAACAGTACGAAGCTGGCGACACTATGCAATTCACTTGGGTTAGTTCAGTTGCGCCCGATACCGCGCCTTACTTCGCTGTCTTTGGTTCTGGCGACACACTGATAAATAGTCAGACAACGCAGCAGAGCGCATCGACTCAGTTTTATGCAGTCTTCACTATGCCAGCGAGCGCTGATGGCCTTTACTTATGGGAATGGGGTGCGACCAAGACCGTGGCGGGCACGCCATACCCTTTCAGAAAAAGAAATCTGTTTAACGTAGCGAGAACAAGGAGGCAGTAAAGTGAAAACAAAACTAGATATTGCAATGGTGGTTCCGGGTTTGCCTTTCAATGGCGACACTTTAAAGAAGGGTGCGCTTGGTGGAAGTGAAACGGCGGCAATATACATGGCCAAGAATCTTCAGCGCCACGGTGGAAACGTCATTGTGTTTTGTAATACGCCAGAAGCTATGACGGACGACGATGGCGTGCGGTATATACCGATCAGCGCTTGGGGGATGTATTCACGCGGCACGCCGCACGACATCACAATCATTCAGCGAATGCCAGAGTTATTCGCGCAGCCGATAAATTCGCGCTTGACTGTGATGTGGTGCCACGATCTAGCGCTCGGTAGGCAAGCATCAATGTTTAGAAGCGCGCTGTGGAATGTGGATTTTATTTTCGTTCTCAGCGAATTTATGCGCGAGCAATACAAAACGGTGTACGGCATTGATAATTCTATCTTGCGCGTCACGCGCAACGGCATAGACACTTCGCTATTTAGCGCAAACGAAACGAAGAAGCGTGATCGTTTTAATCTAATATATTCGGCGCGGCCTGAACGTGGGCTGGATATGGTGTTAGGCTTGATGCCGCGATTGATAAAGCGTGATGAACGCTTCCATTTAACGGTATGCGGTTACGATAACACGGTGCCGCAGTGGGCTGAATTCTACGCGCGCTGTGATGCGATGATGAAAGCGCTGGGGCCGAGGCATGCTGTGCGCGCTGGCAATCTTACAAAGCCACAACTGTATAACTTATATGAGACTGCGGGCGTGTATGCTTATCCTACGCCTTCGCCAGCATTACCAAACTTTGCGGAAATTAGTTGCATCAGCGCAATGGAAGCAATGGCCGCTGGCCTGCCAATTGTCACTACAAATAAAGGCGCGCTGCGCGAAACGATAGCGAATGGTGCAGGTTCGTTGATCGAGGGCAAACCTGGCACGCCAGAATATGATGATGCGTTTGTCGAGGCGTGCGTGAGGTATGCAACTGATGATGCTGCATTCAATGATGCTGGTGTAGCTGGGCGCGCGTGTAGTAGGCGGTTGGATTGGGGCGATGTTGCGAGCGGCTGGCTTCAGCTATTCGAGCAGGAAATAAAAGCGCGTAATAGTAACGCAGACACAGCGTTCCGACATCTCTATCGCATGTCGGATATTATCGTTGCGCAAGAATGGTTGCGCGAGCGGCCTGAAGACTTCAGCGATACTGCTGCGTTAGAAAAGCTGCTTGAACCGTTTGCGTTCATTAATGAGCAAGAAGGTTACCGCAAGCAATACGAGCGCATCGGCGCAACGCACGATGATTATGTTTACGACACAGCGCCGCGCGAGCCGCGATTCGGGCTATTGAAAACGTGGTTACAGGAAAATGAAAGTGAAATAAAAAATGTTCTGGATTACGGTTGCGCGCACGGTGCGTATGCAATCGGTCTTGCAAAACAGTTACCGCATCTGTCGATACACGGTGTAGACATAGATCATTTTTCAACTGACATGGCAACGAAGTGGGCAAAGCAACTTGACGTTGCAGATCGCGCAACGTTTGCTGTATGGACGCATGACGCGGGGAAATTACAAAATGATATTGGTGGAATGCCGTTTGAGTGCGCTTTGCTGCAAGAGGTGCTAGAGCATGTGCCTGAGCCTTGGGCAGTTGCACAAAACGTTGAGCGTCAAGTAAAAAAAGACGGCTGGGTATATATAACGGTGCCATTTGGGCCGTGGGAATATGCGAGTTATCACAACTATCCGTGGCGCTGTCATGTGTGGCATTTCGATCATCATGATTTGCACGATATGTTTGGCTCGAAACCCGATTTAACGATTGATACTTACTATGCTGGCGATAGTAACGAGCTGGGCATCGCACAAGGATGGTGGATCGTGAGCTATCGCGCTGACCATAAGCCGGTGCCGAGAATAGATACCGAGCGCAAGCGCTGGCTCATGCGCCCGCGTCAGACGGTTAGCGCTTCGTTGATCGCTGGCGGCGCGTCAGTGATTGAGACATTGTTGTGGAATCTGCGCTCGATATATCACGTGGCGGATGAAATCGTGATTGCTGATTGCGGCGTGCCAATCGGCCATTTGGATACAGCAATTAAACTTCTTGACGATACCGAGCCGGTTGCGAGATGGCGCGACAAAATCCGTATTGTGCCGGGAGTTGATCCGCGTGAAAAAGGTTTTGACGTTGCGCGTAATATGTCTCTCGCTGCGTGTCGCATGGATTGGGTATTCTGGCTCGATACTGATGAGCGTTTGATGCAGCCGACCATCCTGCAAAAGTATCTGCGAGAAAATTATTACCATGGTTATGGCATGCGGCAGCATCATTTGTCGTGCGATGTACCGATGAATCCTGATATGCCAGTTAGATTGTTTCGTAGGCGCGCACACCGCGATGGACGGGCACTTAGTTTTATAGGTGCGCTTCATGAGCATCCAGAATTATCTTTGAATGATGGACCGGGGCCGATTATCGTGCTGTCCGATGTTCATATTGCGCACCTTGGTTATCTTACAGAGAGTATCAGGCAAAATCGTTTCGTCCGCAATTTTCCGCTTCTCAAACTGGATGAAGAAAAATATCCGGATAGGATGCTGCAAAAATTCTTTATCATGCGCGACAAGGTGCAGATCGCTCGTTTTGAATTACAAAATACCGGTGGGCGCGTTACGCCGCAAGTGCGAGCTATGATGCGCGAAGTGGTCGAGCTTGGGCGTAAACATTTCGTCGGCAAGGGCAACTACTTGAACAGTGATGCGATTGCTTATTATAGCGAGGCGTTGACTATTCTAGGCGAAGGGTTTCATACCACGATGATGATTGAAGCTGACAAGGTGCAATCGAAACCGAATGGGAGTGCGGCACAATACCGTTTTGCTAATAAAGAAGATTTTCTTGCCGAGTTCACGCGCCGCGCGAATGAAAGAATTGACCCGTTAGAGCAGGAGTATTACTGATGGCTGACTATACGAGCGTTGCCGCTGTGCTTGCTCTTGTGCCGATGGTCGGCAGTGTAACAAGTGTTATGAGTGCAGACATCGTTACGTTTATTAATGCAGCGGAGTCAATCGTTAACGCCAAAGTCTCTAAGGCTTACACGGTGCCGGTGACGCCAGCGCCGCCGCTGCTTGAAACGTTAACGGTTGATCTGACTGTATATCGTTTGCTGTCGCTGCGGTTTTTTACGCAGGAACAAATGAATCGGAGTGTGTGGCCGGATCGCTTTAAGGAGTCGTTAGCGATTTTAAATGACATTGGCGCGGGGAAAGTTCCGTTGCTTACTGGCTCGGGCACCGTCATCGAATCGGACAAAGGCGCAGCGGCAATGTCGTCTTCAACCCTCAATTATCAGCAAACGTTTACTGAAGACGATCCCGAGCGTTCATTTGTTGACACAGACAAGATCACCGCCATAAGGGCCGTGCGATGAGTATCGCAGTACGCATCGAAGCAAAGAAGCTTACCGCTCGCATGAGTAAGCTCGGCAAGAAGTTTAAGCGCCGCCAGCTTTTGGAGATGATCGGGCGCGAGCAGTGGGAGTGGGTGCAGAAAAATTTCAAGAGCCAGGGCAAACTTATAGGGGGTTGGCGTTCGCTGCGTCCAAATACAGTTGCAGCCAAGGGGCACCGGAGAATCTTGTTTAATACTGGCGAGCTGCAAAAAAGTTTTCGTTACACGATCTTTGGCGCTACTGTGCGCGTGAGAAGTGATAGCGACATTGCGCCGTTTCATGAGTTTGGAACTAAGGGGCCGTATCCAATTTTTCCGCGTCGCGCGCAAATGCTGAGTTTTATAACCACGCAGGGCCGCGTGTTCCGCCCATTTGTTATGCATCCTGGTTTGCCGCGACGCAAGATGCTGCCGACAAAAGCGATTGCTGAAAAGCTGGCAGTGCGATCAATGCGCAAATACATAAAGAAGGTGACCCGTGCCGCGCGCTGATTATTGGGGTGCTGTAAAAGAGATTCAGCATATCATTCAATCACAATTTAATGATTTGACTGTGCGCATTGAGGAAGATATGCAATTTGCGGCTGAACAAACGCCGTGGGTATGCGTGTATCTTGACAGCCGCGAGGTGCCAGATGATCAACCGCTTGCCGCTGGGAGAGTCACGCGCTTGCGCGTCAGGTTCTCTATTTGGGTGTGGTGTTTCAACATGGAGCTAGCAGCGGCGGTGAAAGCGCGTGATGAGTGGGTGGGCGATATTGAATCCGCTCTACTCGCCAACAGAACGTTAAACGATAGGCTTGATGGACTTTGGATCGAGGGAGGCGAGTTGCCCTCTGCAAAAGATCCAGATACACCTGGCTTTTTCAGCGGCGGCGAAATTTTAATCGCTTCGGATTTACGAACGGAGGTGTGAGATGGGTTATGGATTTTCTGGCCATGTCGGCTATGCAAGAGAAGTCACTTGGGGCAGCGGCGTTAACGTTGCTTCTGGCGATTACGTTGAAGCGCTCAGTGAAGATGTGCAACTTAGCATTGAGCGTTTTGGTTATAAATCAATCATCGGTTCATTGAGTGAGCCTGATGATGCTACGGGATTGTTTCGTGTTGCTGGCGGAATTCGTCTCGCGGCGAATCCGATGTGGTTGTTGCCGTTTTTGAAGGGGGCACTGCATAGCGTCGTGACGACATCGGGCACAGGCGCGCTCTATACGCATGCATTTCAAACGACAAGCGGCGGCGCGGACTTTTCCGTTGATGTTCCAAATCAACCCTATTCGTTTGAAATATTTAGAGACGTTGGCACGTCAATGCGATATACGGGATGCCAGATTGATACGCTCTCGTTTGAGTTTTCATCGAATGGGCCCGTAATGTGCGAGGCTGGGCTAATTGGTAAAGATGCAGAAGCAATCACCAAGACTACACCGACATTTGTCACATCGCCGTCAAAGCCTTTTGGCTTTGATACTGTGTCGCTTTCGATTGGCGGCGCAGGCACAGCGCTGATCGAATCGCTGACGGTAGCGATCAGCAACAACTTTGAAGGCATCGGCGCGCTCAATCTCAGCAATCGCATAGCCAAGGTGCGCCGCTCGAACCATCAAATGGTGGATGTAAGCGGTACGCTAGATTTTACAAACAACACTGAGTATCAAAAGTTCGTTACGCAGACGGAGCAACGTCTCGCGATCAACGTGACCCGCGCTTCCAGTTTCGCCATGCTGGTGGATATTCCGCGTTTAGTTTACACGGCATTTCCCGTCGGCATACCAGGACGCGAACGTATCACTGTTGATTTTACTGGTAAGGGATTTGTGCATCAAGGTAGTGGTTTGGCGGTAAAAATTACATTAACCACTGTGCAATCGTTGAAGTAAAAATTTTAAAGGAGGTATTTAAGTGAATCTCAAAGGGATTGAGTTTGATCTGTCTGTTGCGTTGCCGTTGCTTGTAAAAGATTGGTTAGCGCTGGAAGCAAAAGGCATTAAGCTGCAAGACCTTTCTATACAAAATAGTGGCGTGGGAACAATGGCAGCGCTAGCGCAATATATTTTGAAAAAAGCAAACCCAGCGATTCCGGACGATTTTGTTGATGGGTTAACAATTGATGATTGCGTAAAGGTTGCGTCTGAGATTCCAAAAGCAGAAGCCGCAATCAATCGCCCTACTTAGAGATGGTGCATATTCTCGCGAGTGCATATGGTTGGACGCCCGCTGATGTTAACGGGCTTACATTCGCGGAAGTGCAACATCTCGTTAGGTTAATCTCAAAAAGGAATCAGCGCCATGGCTGAAGACGTTAGAATCACCACTAGATTGTCTGGTGTTACTGGTGTTCTGCGCGGCTTCGGCAGTATAGCAAGTCGTGTTAGAACGCTAACAACAATATTTGGCGTGTTCGGCAGCGCGCTTGGTGGCGTTACGTTTGGCGCGCTTACAAAGGGAATGATTGATCACGCTGATGCGATGGGCAAGCTATCGCAGAAAGTTGGCGTGGCGGTTGAAGATTTGACCGGGTTGCAAGTTGCGGCTTCATTGTCTGGCGTGAGCATGCAAGAGATGGCCAACAGTTTGCGCTTTTTCTCGCGTGCGATGGATGAGTCACAGCAAGGCGTAGCGGAATACAAGGAACAGTTTGATCGTCTGAAAATTTCTGTTGCTGATGGTGATGGCACTTTACGCGGCAGCGTTGATGTCATGGCCGAGGTTGCTGACCGTTTTGCCGAGATGGGAGACGGAGCGACAAAGACATCGCTGGCCGTGCAGCTTTTCGGTAGGGCAGGTTCATCATTAATTCCGTTGTTGAACCAAGGAGGCGAAGCGCTTAGAGCATACCGTAAAGAAGCAGAAGACACGGGACAAGTGCTGTCTGAAGCCACGACTAAAGCAGCCGAGCGTTTTAACGACGCGCTAACGCGTTTGAGTAACGCAATTAAGGGTGCAGCGCTGAAAGCAATAGCTCCGCTGATCCCGACATTTGCGCGCTGGGCTGAAGAGATGGTGGAGGCTACGAAACAAAGCGGCGCTCTGAACGAAACAATGGCGCAGATGGTCGTGTTGTTCAAAATCATTCTGTCTTCCCTTGCCCTCGTTAATTTTTTGTTCCAGGCGTCGGGAAAATTGATAGCTGCGTATGCGCGATTTTATGTCGATGCAATTGATGTGATAGAGCAGCGTCAAAAAGCGTGGAGCGATCACCAAACGGTGTTATTCCGCGCGATGAATGCAGCGTTGCGCGGGAACTTTGGCGAAGCGGCAGATATTATAAGAGAAAGTTTTAGCAAAGCGGGCCAAGCGCAAAAAGAATCGCAAGAGAAACTTGCTGGTGCGTGGGATAGGATTAAGGAGAATCTAAAAGACTCAACCGGAGAATTAGATAAGTTTATCGACCGCTTGAAGTTCATCTGGCAGGACATGGGGACAGAAACCGGTGCCATGTCTGAAGCGATGAAAAAGCTCCTGGCTGCTTTGTCTGAATCCGCGAAGTTAGCGACTGATCCGCTCGCGGCTTTAAAGTCTGAGCTGCTAAAAATGCAACAAGCTTATATTTCTTTGTCTGCTGGGGATAGTGCTTTGCGAGAGTTTAATCTTTTGCAAGGCGAGCTTGGTAAAGCAACCGGCGCGGCAGCGGATGCGTTGCGCAATCAGATACGCGCGCTTGATGAGTACAACCGCAAGATAAAAGAAACGCAAGCGCAGGAAGAAGAATGGTACAAGCTGGAAGTTGCGATTGCCGAGCGTGATGAAAAACTAGACGAGCAGTTAACAGCGGCAGTGGAAACACGTGCGCAGCGAATGCGCGATCTTGCAAAAGCAACGCAAGAAGCCGCTGATCCGATGATTGTGTATAGCGCCAAAGTCAGAGATTTAATTGAACTTCTTAATGATGAAAAAATAAGTCAAGACGCTTTCAACAAAGCGGTGGGAGAAGCCGCAAAAGTTTTTGATCAAGCAGGGGAGAACATAACGCAGTGGGAAAAAGATTTATTGCAAGCAACAAAAGGTTTTGCTTCCGCTTTCACAAACGAAATTGCCAGCATGCTTGATAATAATCAGGCGAACTGGACAAACTTTCGAGATTCAATACTGTCGCTTTTCCGCAAAGCGATTCTTGATGCATTCATTACTGGCCCGCTAACGGCGGCGATAAATAAAATTGTTGAGGTAATGAAAAAGTCGCTGTCTAGTATGGGCGGCAGTGGCGGGATTGGCGGCGTGATTGGCAGCGCCATTGGCAATTTGTTTAGCGGCGGTGGTTATATAGGCGGCTTAAACCGAGCGCAAGGCGCTACCTACAGAGGCGCATCACCTTATCAACATGGCGGCACAATACCTGCTGGTTTCGCTGGTATTGTTGGCGAAGCTGGGCCGGAATTGATCGTGCCTGCTGGCCGTTCACGGGTTGTCCCAAATGATGAGCTTGGTGGCGGCGGCACGATCATCGTGAATCAGACTTTTCAAACGGGCGTTTCACGCGCGGAGCTGTCAACGTTATTGCCTCGATTAAAAGCGGACACCATCAATGGGGTGCTTGAGGCTAAACGCCGTGGCGGGCAATTTTCGAGATCGTTCTGATGACTATCGTATACCCACTCAACATTCCCAATCAGGCAGATATTGCCGAAATGACGCTGATCAGAAGCAATCGCGTTGGGCTTAGCACCTCACCGTTTACTTACGAGATGCAGCTTATCCAGCATCAGGGACAACGCTGGGAAACGACTGTGGAATTAAACGCGCTCCCGCGTAATGTGGCGGAAGAATGGCGCGCTTGGTTGGCGGCGCTGATGGGGCCAGCAGGTACATTCTTAATGGGTGATCCGCTTGGCGTTAACCCCCGAGGCAGCGCAGGCGGAACACCAATGATCCGCGTTGAATCTCAATCCGGAAATTTGGTTGATATTTACGCAGCAGAGGTATCTGTAAATTCTTGGCTTGTGCCGGGTGATTATATGCAGATAGGTGATACGCTAACGGCGCACTTCCATCGAGTCTTGAACATAGTAACCACAAATGCTAGTGGCGCGGCTGTGGTTGACATATGGCCGCGCTTGCGTGGATCGCCAGCTAGCGGTTCTGCAATATCTGTGCAATCAACTGTTGGTATTTGGCGGCTTATACCTGGAAGTGAAAGTGAAACGCTTGTAACGCCGAATAATATCCGCCTGTCATTTTCTGCTGTGGAGGCGCTATGAGCAGGGAAGGGTTGTTTACAAAAGTAAGCAGTTTACTTGTCGCTGAAGTTGTTCGCCCCGTGTTTATGTACGAGGGTGAATTCGAGGGCGGAACTATAAACTTGTGGAGCGGATATGGAACGCTAACGATGTCCGGTAAAGGTTGGGCGGGCGCTGGTGAGCTTTTATCTATCTCGCCGGTGCAGGAAACCGTTGACGTTAAGGCAACAGGTATTGAGTTAACGTTAACCGGAATGCCTTCATCTTTAATTTCTACCGTGCTCGGTAGCGCGCGCTATGGTAAGCCGGGAAAAGTTTGGCTAGGTTTAATGACTAGACAAGGCCACGCGAGTTTTATTCAGAACGTAAATAATTATATTTCTACTCCAGATGCCCCAGCTAACAGCTTCACTAGTGATTTGGAAATTGTAGCAAATGTGTCATACGATGTATGGCCACCCAATCATTTGGGCGCAATCGTTTCAAAAGAAGATTGGCCAAATAATAATATCGGTTATTGGTTTTGTGTCACTTCGGATGGTGAGTATCAATTCACGTGGTCTTCTGACGGCACAACTGCCGGTTTAAATACTGTCACATCATCTATTTTTCCCGCGCCAAGTTCGCCACAGGATTTTACCTATGTAGGCGTCCAACTTGTAGCTGATAATGGCCTTAATGGCTGGGATGTTAAATTTTACCATTCGACAGATCAACGCAGTTTAAAACAACATGGAGCCACGATAACAGGTGGTGCGCTGCCTACTGCTATTTTCGATTCGAGCGAAGATTTAAAAATAGGCGTGATGAATGCAACGCCGTCTAATCCATTACTTGGAAAAATTCGTCATGTATGGTTAACAAGCAGTCTTGGTCAACCAATAATGAACGGCTCGGCCAAACCTTTGGTGGAAATGCTTCCGCAAGATGCGCCAGTTAACGCATTGACATGGGTGTCTTCAAATACAGGTGAAGCATGGAGTCTAAATCAAAGCGGCAACCCTTATGTCCACCTTGTGCATTATGATGAAATAGCTGTTGATCCTTTATTGTCGTTTAGCGGAAAAATGGATAAGCCTGAGATAGATGATTCAGGCGAAAATTGCATAATTACTGTGCGGTATGAAAATCGTTTAGTGGATTTGCAGCGTCCGCGCATTCGTCATTATACGCCAGAAGATCAAAAAATTAATCATAGTGGAGATTTAGGATTCGATTACGTCGCTTCCCTTCAAGACAAAAACATCCCGTGGGGGCACAAAGATATACCGGTTAAACAAAAACGCCGCCTTCGTCAATTTGGGGGAGGTTAGTAAGTCAAGGGGAATTTAGGTGAAACGTTTAGAAGGTTGGGAGCAGCGACTATTTGAAACGATTGATGCTGCGCGCGCGCGGCCCTACGTTGTTGGAAAAGCGGATTGCTTTCGCCTTGCGTGTGAAGTGGTTACAGCGTTAACGGGCGAACCAAGTCGCTGGCCAGAATTCGAGGGCAAATATCACGATGAAGAAGGGGCAAATAAATTAGTACAACAGCACGGCGGCTTTCTAGTTGGCTTTAGTTCTTTTTCTGGTATTGAGCGCGTAGGTATAAAGAACGCGCGACGTGGCGATGTTTGCGGGTATGCCGATGAAAAAAGAAAGCTGCATCTTGGAATTTGCATTGGTGCAAATGTAGCTTTGCTCGGTCCTAGCGGCTTGGTTTTTGTTCCGCTGGAGTCTTGTTTTTGTACTTGGAGAATTGGCTGATGCCGTCATCCGTGATCATAGCCATTGCGTATTCGGTAGTTAGCGCTGCCGCTGGCGGCGTGCTTGTCGCGGCGGGTGTTGCCGCGGCTACCGCTGCTGTTGTTGGCTCCATTATTGGCGCAGTCGCAGCGGCGGGCGTTGCATCGCTTATATCTCCCAGCTACGATCAACCGGATGCAATGGCGGCGCTTGTGCAAGGCCGAACTATTACTGGTCGCGCCGCAATAGCGCCATGGGTGATTATTTACGGACAAACACGTGTTGGCGGAACGATTACATATCTTCAAGCTACCGAGAAAAATAAATATCTACATATCATTATCACGCTGTCCGGGCATGTGCTTGAAGAGATAACCACTGTTTATTTTGATAATGATGCGTTGACTATAGATACTGGCAATAACAATAACGTTACTAATCCGGCCAGATTTAATAACCGTGCTCAAGTGTATGGGGCACTTGGCGATGAACCGGCGCAAGCTTTTCCGGGGCTTGTCGCTGCAAGTAACGGTCTGTGGACAAACGCACATCTGCAACAAGGCATGGGCAAGCTGTATGTGCGGCTTCAATTTGATCCGGATGTTTATCCTAATGGCGTGCCAAACATAACCGCAGTTGTAAAGGGGCGTAAAGTTTACGATCCAAGAAGCGGGTTGACCGCATGGAGTGATAACGCGGCGCTATGCTTGAATGATTATTTAGTAAATAAAGATTTCGGCGTCGGCGCTGATTATGCTGAAGAGGTGAACGAAACTGCATTAATCACCGCTGCGAATGTTTGCGATGAATCCGTGAACTTGATTCAAGGCGGAACAGAAAAACGTTATACCTTTAATGGTACGTTTGAAACTGACGGCACATCTCCAGAAGGATTACTGCCCATTTTTCTCACCGCTATGGCTGGCAGATCAACTTACATTGCTGGCAAGTGGATTATATATGCCGGTGCGTACCTTGCGCCAACAGTGACAATCACAGAAAGCGATATTCGGGGGCCAATTAAGACTTTTACGCGCGCTTCAAAAAGAGATTTGTTTAATCGTGTGCGTGGCGTATATGTTGAGCCGATGAACCTGTACCAACCAACGGATTTTCCCATTGTTAAAAACGACTTTTACACCGTGCAGGATAACAATGAAAAACTGTGGCTTAATATGGATTTGCCGTTCACGCAATCAGGAGCTACAGCGCAACGCATTGGTAAACTAGAATTGGAGCGCTCGCGTCAAGCCATTGTTGTTGTCTTGCCGTTGAAGCTGAGTATGTATAGATTGCAGCCCGGCGACACCTTCATGCTTACTTTGCCGCGATATGGTTGGGCTAGCAAAGTATTTGAAATTCAAGAAATGGGATTTGCATCACAAGGGGAAACGCTGGGAGTAGACGTGGTAGCAAAAGAAACAGCAGCCGCCGTTTACGATTGGAACATGGGCGAAGAAACAGTCATAGACCCTGCACCAGATACGGACTTACCAGACCCCTTTGCGGTTGGAACGCCAGGCGTAGTCACTGTTGTTGAATCATTATATGTGTCGCTTCAGAGCGCAGGACCAAAGGTCAAGGTAATTGCCAGTTGGGCAGCCTCAGATGATTGGTTTTCTATTTCTGGCCTTTCTACTTATCAACTGGAATATAAAGCGATAGCTGATGCCGCTTTTATTTCTGTCGCGAACATAAAAGCGACAACTTACACGTTTTTGGATTTTCCACCCGGTTTTTATCAGTTTCGCGTAAAGGCAATCAACATTCGTGGCGTATCGGGGGCATACTCACCGCTAACGCAAATCAATATATTGGGATTGCTAGCACCGCCACAAAACGTTCAAAATTTTGCAGTTCATCCGGCTTCTGGCCTTGCGCAATTCTCATGGGATTTGCATCCGGATTTAGATGTAAGGCTTGGCGGCAAAATCGAAGTACGACATACCGATTCTACCAGTACGTTTAAATGGCCGGATTCCGCGCTCATTGCGCGATACGATGGGCTATCCACTAGCGCGGTTGGCCCATTGATCGAAGGAACATATCTGGCAAAGGCGCGCGATACCGCTGGTGTATATTCAAGTTCTTTTTCCGCTTTTGGTCTTACTGAAGCGGACATCACCGGGTTTGTGACAATTGCGACAATTCAAGAGCAGCCGACTTTTACCGGCACAAAAATAAATCTGCAAATTGTATCGCAGAGGCTTGAGATAACTGACACAGCGTTATTTGCTGGTACCTATTATTTCCCTGGCTCCATAACGGGCCGACCGGGATACATAGATTTAGGGAGTAAACATCCGCGTAGATTTGAAAGTGATTTGCAAATGCAACGTTATGATACTGGTGACTTAATTGATAGTCGCGGGCTTGTCGATACTTGGCCAACGGTTGACGGCGGCGACGTGGATGTCGGTGACAGTGCGTTATACGTTCGCACAACTGATGGTGATCCTAGCGGGGGCGGTTGGGGGCAGTGGACACCGTTCCGAGTTGCGGAATTAAACGTGCGTGGTGCGCAGTTTAAAGTGGAATATTTAGTTGAGCAGGTAACGCACAATATTTCGCTTTCAAATTTACGCGTCGATATAAAAGTGAATTCAAGATAAAGGAGCGCATTATGGCGATGGGCTGGAAGTGCAATCTTGATCCGTTAAAAATACTCACAAGCTATTCAAACGTTGACGATTCAACGTTACAAGCGGGGGATGTTTGGTTTCCTGAGAAGCCCGATTTACCTTTGGGTCATTACCGATGGAATGGTGAACAATTTGAACCGGCGAATCTCGGACAGGTTTGGTACACGCCACCCGGTCCTGATTCATGGTATGCGTTTTTTCGTGCTCTTGTTCACATTCAAAAAAATACAGCGGTTGATTTTCCGCCACCCGTTAAGCAATGGATGCGATATTATTTTAACGCATTTAGGCGGCAAAACGATCCTGATCCTGACGCATAAAAAGAGGTAAGGTATGCCTAACCATGATTATGATTTTGCGAACCAAGCCGGATCATTATTTCGCGGCGACTTGAATAATTTTGCGGTTGCGGTTCAATCCAATAACGCTGGCTCTGCCGATCCCGTTATCTCGTACTCAACGTGGTCGCATATGTGGTGGGCGGACACTACAACCGGTTGGTTCAAAAAACGAAACGGTAGCAATACTGCGTGGGAAAAAATGTTCCGCAGTACTGGCATGAATCCGTTACGTCATCTTGTGTTTAACAAAAGCACAAGTTACACAATTCTTGACCAAGAGATGGGAGATTTATTTCGCGCAACGTCAGCATTGACTTTTAATCTTACAGCCGCTGCGACGCTAGGGGATGGTTGGCATGTTGACATTATGGGCGCAGGCGGAGAAGTAACTATTGATCCAAATGCATCAGAATTGATTGATGGCACAACAACTGCAACCGTGCGCGACGGTGAAACGGTTCGCGTGTATTGCAATGGCTCGCAATTCTTTACGTCGCGCGCACAGGGCGTTTATACCGGCACGATGATTGATTATTGCGGCGCTGCGGCCCCTATTGGTTTTCTTTTATCCTACGGTCAAAGTTTATCAACAACAACATATGCCGCATTGTTCGCAGTTACCGGATATACGTTTGGCGGAAGTGGCGCAAGCTTTAACGTCCCTGATTGCCGTGGCCGCGTAATTATTGGCAAGGATAATATGGGCGGCGCGTCCGCAAATCGTATCACCACTGGTGGCGCTGGGTTTAACGGTGATACGCTAGGCGCAAATGGCGGCGCGGAAACAGTAACGCTGGCTATTGGTAACTTGCCTGCACACGATCACCCTGGCTCAACAGGATCAAAAGGCTCGTTAACGGTTGGTGCTGAATCTGGCCATACTCATCAAGTCAGAATTTATACGAGTGGTGGACCAGGGACGGGGCAATCTCCACCTGATGGGTCTTTTGACACCAGCGCTTCGACACTAGCGTTACCAACAACGGGCGGTGGTTCACACACCCACACTCTAACCGGCGCGATCACCGTGACCATCGCGGCGCAAGGTAGCGGCACGGCGGTTAATAAAACGCAACCGTCTCTTGTTTTAAATAAATGCATCAAGACGTGAGGCATTGTGATGTTTGAAAAAACAACGAGTGATGATCACTGTCCGTTTCTTGATCGCGCTTGTATCAAAGACAAGTGCCATATGTGGATAAAGATTTACAAAACAGATGCGACAAAGCCGGATGAAACAAGCGAGCATCCGGCTTGCGGTATTGCGCATGTTCCGCATTTGTTTATCGAACTCATTAGCGTCATGCGCCACAATACAGCCTATGCGCAGCAAGGCGCAGACATACAAGCACGTAATGCAGAAATGAACGAACAAATTGGAACGGTTCTAATGAGGCGGATCAAGGAACGGCAATCATGACATTTTTATTCATTCTTATTTTAGGCGCATCCGTATCTTCTGGCTGGGCTGGGTTGCCGGCCGGCGAGCGCTTTGCGCAATGGCTCAATTTGCCATTTGCAAACGTGGCACGGCCTTGTCGCGCGTTGTCGCGCGAGATTATCGGGCTTCAGGTTCCTCCGCGCACTCTTGTATTTAACGCAGATGCAAGTTATTGGGATTCGTACGAGGCAAATTGCGCTCCCGGTATAGCATCAGTGCAGGCGCTATACACCAAAGTCAAGCGCGTAAATTCCAAGATAATCATTGCCACAGTTCCTAAGCGCGATGCTGGCGGATTTTACAAATGGGCGTGTAGCTGGATCGAGCATCCGCGCACGTCCACTCAGAGATGTCGAATTAAGTTGAACCAAGCTATCCGATCAGGCTGCACGGGGCCGAATTGTTATCTGATTGACTCCGATGCGATCTACACTAAACACACAGACATCGCGGACATTCATTTAACACCCGCGATCTGGCGCGAGGAAATGCTTGCATTGTGGAGGCGTTTACCTTGGGAGTTTTTGTATGGCAGATGAGCCACCAATTACGCAGAAGCACTTGGACGACGCTTTGGACAAAGCGTTTGCCGATCATGAGAAACGCGAGGTTGTGATCGCGGCCAAGGCGCTTGAGACACATCTTGCTGGCGAGCATCACTTATTTATCACAGCGATGATTTCCAAGGAGCTGCGCCGTAACGAGCTGTGGGAGCGGGCGAAGGGAACGTGGTTGTCGTGGGGTGTGATAACGGTGACTATGTTCGTTGCAATGGTGATTTGGGAATATGCGAAACGGACAATTTTGGGGAATGGTAAATGAAGACATTATCTCCCTATTACAAACTGGTGGTGACGTGTATAGGGTTGCTGGTAATGATCCTACAACGGCATAACATAGACTTATCGGGACAGGAAGCGGCCATTGCTGACCTAGTGATTTCCGCACTCACGGCTTTCGGGGTTTACCGTGTGCCGAATAAAACTGTCATTGTGCGATGAAAATAAATCCCATTTGGATTGCTGTTTTTATCGCAGCGTTTCTTGGCTGCGCCGTTTTAGCGTTTGTATTTTTACGGAGTTAGTGATGAGAAAATTATTTCCAGTTTTGATTATCTTTTTACTAACTGGATGCACGACGTTTGACACATTCCAGGATGTTGCTTCTAGCAAGGGGGCCGCTACTGCCGACGAGGTGCGCGACACAGCAGAGTGGGTGCTGTGTCGCGGGATTAGTGTAGGCGCGTGGGTTCGTGCTTACGGAGACGCCCCGCAAAAGGCCGAGGCGTGGCGCGAGTTGTGTTCAGTGTCAGTCAGTGAGACACCCGCAAAACAGTGAGCCTTTCAAAACGCGATCGTCAAGTGCTTGATGCGCTGTGCGCGGGTAAAACTGTTGCAGAAGTGGGCGATGTACTTGAACGCAGAAAGCGCGACAAAAACGGATCAACAACGTTAACCAGCAAATCTGTTTATCAGATTTTTTCAGACATTAAAAAGAAATTAAAAGCGCGTACTCGCATTCATGCGATTGCTATTTATTTAAACCAGAATAAATTATGAGCCTTTCCGAGCGAGAACGCGCCGTAGTTGATGGGTTGTGTTCTGGAAAATCTTTTGAAGAAATATCTAAAACGCTGGTACGCGAGCGCGCATTAAAAAATCGGCCCGGAC
>Ga0224512_10001942_pt1 | contig 19355 bp, 21 predicted proteins | sample SF_May12_sed_USG_4_FD_169103 | JGI IMG/M metagenome (GOLD analysis project Ga0224512, IMG submission 169103) | Sediment microbial communities from San Francisco Bay, California, United States - SF_May12_sed_USGS_13 | ecosystem: Environmental > Aquatic > Marine > Sediment | place: USA... | reverse complement strand
CGACGAACCCCGAGACCACCACCGCGGCCGCCACCGTCAGCGCGAACTCGGTGAACAGCTCGCCGGTGTTGCCGGTCATGAAGCCGAGCGGCGCGAACACCGCGACGAGCGTGAGCGACATGGCGATCACCGCGAAGGCGATCTCGCGCGAGCCGTCGATCGAGGCCTGGCGCGGGCTCTTGCCCATCTCGACGTGGCGGTGGCAGTTCTCCAGCACTACGATGGCGTCGTCCACCACCAGGCCGATGGCGAGCACGATGCCGAGCAGCGTCAGCACGTTGATCGTGAAGCCCATCACGTACAGAAAGAAGAACGCGCCGACGAGCGAAACCGGGATGGAGACGAACGGGATCAGCGTCGAGCGCACTGAGCGCAGGAACACGAAGATCACCAGGATCACCAGCAGCACCGCCTCGGCGAGCACCTCGTAGACCGACTCGATCGACTTCTCGATGAAGATCGAGGAGTCGAACGCGATGGCGAAGTCCATGCCCGGGGGCAGCGCCTCACGCACCCGTGGGATCTCGGCCTTGACCGCCTGCGCCACCGAGAGCGTGTTGGCAGTGGACTGCTTGACCACGCCCATGCCCACCGCGGGGTTGCCGTTCACGCGCACGATGCTGCGATCGTCCAGCGCACCGAGGCGCGCGCTGCCCACGTCCTTCAGACGCACCGGGTAGCCGCGCGCTTCGTTGACGATCATCTCGTTGAATTGGTCCGCGGTACGCAGGTCGGATTCCGAGAGCACGGTGAACTCGCGCTCGGCCGACTCGATGCGCCCCGCCGGGATCTCCACGTTCTGCCGCCGCAGCGCGGCCTCCACGTCCTGTGGGGTGAGGCTATAGGCGGCGAGCCGGTCGCGGTCGAGCCAGATGCGCATGGCGTACTTGCGCCCGCCGCCGATGATCACCGAGGCGACCCCGGGGAGGGTCTTCAGCCGGTCGGCGACGTAGCGGTCGGCGTAATCGGTGAGTTCGAGCGAGGAGTGGGTCTCCGAGGACAGGCGCAGCCAGATGATCGCCTGCGCGTCGGACTCGATCTTCGACACCACCGATTCGTCGGCCGCGGCGGGCAGCAGCGCGCGCACGCGCGCCACGCGGTCGCGCACGTCGTTTGCCGCGCTGTCGACGTTGCGCTCGAGCACGAACTCGACCGTGATCTGCGACACCTCCTCGCGCGACACCGACTTGATGGTGCGCACGCCTTCGATGCCGGAAAGCGAATCCTCCAGCGGCTGCGTGACCTGCGACTCGATCACCTGCGCGCTCGCACCCTTGAGCCCGGTGCGCACCGAGACCACCGGGGTATCGATCTTCGGGTACTCGCGCACCGTCAGGCGCTGGAACGAGATCACGCCCACGAGCACGATCATCAGGCTCATGACCGTGGCGAACACGGGGCGCTTGATGCAGAGCTCGGGAAGTTGCACGGTCTGTACGGTGGGCCTGCGGCCCACCCTACCCCTTCTTCTCCGGCGCCGCGGCGGCCGGCTTCGGCGCGCCCTGCATCACCGTCACCGCCGATCCCGGGCCAATCTTCTGCGTGCCCTCGGTGATTACGAGGTCGCCCGCGGCAAGCCCCTGCGCGATCTCGACCTCGCCCACCTTGCGTAACCCGGTCTGCACCTTGACCAGCTCGGCCTTGCCGTCGACGACGCGGTACACGAAGCTGTCCTGGCCACGCGGTACGATCGCCTGCTCGGGGATCCACACCGCGTTCGGGCGCACGCCGAGCGTGAGCTGCACGCGCGCGAACATCCCGGGCCGCAGCTTGATCTGCGCATTGCCGACCCGCGCGCGCACCAGCACGGTCCGTGTCTGCTCGTCGATCGCCGGCTCGATGGCGTAGACCGCGCCACGGAAATCTTCGCCCGCGTAGGAGTCGACCACGATTCTCACGGCCTGCCCGGACTTGAGCTGCGCGAGGAAGGTCTCCGGCATGCGGAAGTCGAGCTTCAGCTGATCGATCTTCTCCAGGCGCGCGATGTCGGTGCCGGCGGCGACGAACGCGCCCTCGCTCACCTGGCGCAGGCCCGCCATGCCGGAAAACGGCGCGCGGATCTCGGTCTTGGCGAGGCGCGCCTCGTCCTCGCGCTGCTTGGCGGCCGAGCGCGCGTGGTTGGCGCGCGCCTCGTCGAAGGACTGCTGGCTGATGAAATTCTTTTTGAAGAGGTCGGCGGCGCGGTCAAGGCGCTGCTTGTCGAGGCCGGCTTGCGCGCGGCTCGAGGCGAGCACCGCCCCGAGCTCGGCCTGGTCGAGGCGCACGAGCACCGCGCCGCGCTCGACCCTCTGGCCTTCCTTGAAAGGCATCTGGGCGACGCGCCCGGAGATCTCCGGCCGGATGGTGACCGCCTCGTCGGCGCGCAGCGTGCCCACGGCGGTCGCCTCGTCGACGGCAGGCGCAACTTTGGCGAGCTGCGCGCGCACGGGCATAGCGGGCGCGGGCTTGGCCTGGGCGTGCGCCCAGGCCGGCGCGAGCGCGATCAGGAAGGCGAGGGCCAGGCGCATGGTAAGCGCCTGATTCTACTTGAAGCGCTAGGCCGTTCGGGGCGAACTTCCCAGCAGGTTCGCGCGCTTCTTCACCAGGCGCTGCCGGGTCTTCTCCACGTACACCACGAAGCGCACGTGCTCGCCGCGACCGCACTCCTCCAGGTCGTCGCGCACGCTGAAGGCGCAACGCACGCTCCTGCCTTCCACCGCCACCACGCGGTAGCGGATGGTGACCCCCATGCCGACGGGCGTGGCGGCGAGATGGTCGATGACGACGCGCGTACCGACGGTGTCCTCGCCCGCGTCGAGGTGCTGCAGCAGGAAGTCGCGGATCGTGTACTCGACGTCGCTCACCATCTGCGGTGTCGCGTAGACCGCGTTCTCCGGCCCCATGAAGGCGATGCAGCGCGCCACGTCCACGGTGAGCCTGCGCTCGCCTTCGGCGCCAACCGCGAGCGACGGCTTCACGCCGCCTTGTAGCCGGCGCGCTCGATCGCCTGCTTCATCGCCTCGACGCTGGTCTGCGCCGGGTCGAAGGTGACTCGGGCGCGCGCCTTGGTGAGGGAAACGTTTGCCTCGGCGACACCCGGCAGGGCACTCAGCACGCGCGTCAAGCTGTTCACGCAGCCCGTGCAGGTCATGCCTTCGATTTGCAGTCTTACGGTATCCATAGATCGATCGGCATGGTACCGAACCGCGCGCCCTTTTGCTTGACGTGCGTCAAGCAACGAGTGGGCCCCGCACGTACCATGCGCCTGCCATGCTCATACCGCTCCAGCCGCCCGCGCAATCCGCTGATCCTTCGCGCTTCGCGCTCTTCGACCTCGGCTTTCGACCGTTCTACCTTCTCGCCGGCGCCTACGCGGCGCTCGCCCTGCCGCTCTGGGCCCTGCAGTACGCGGGCTGGCTCCCCGGCGCGAACATCCTCTGGCACGCACACGAAATGATCTTCGGCTATGCCTTCGCCGTGATCGCAGGGTTCCTGTTCACCGCGGTTCGCGCCTGGACGGGACGGGCCACGCCGACCGGCACCACGCTCGCGGCGATCGTCGCGCTGTGGCTCCTTGCACGCGTCCTCGCTGTCGTCTCCCTGCCGCTCGCGGCCTGGACGGGCGCGCTGTTCGCGATTGCCGTCGCCTGGGGCATCGGCCGGCCGCTCGTGGCCGCCGGCAACCTGCGCAACGCCTTCTTCGTTCTGCTGGTGCTCGGCCTCGGCGCCGCGGGCGTCATCGTGCAGACCTATCCGCAACTCGGCCTCGCCCTCGGCCTCGACGGGGTGCTGTTCGTGATGACGGTTCTCGCCGGCCGCGTGGTGCCGGCCTTCACCAACAACGCGCTGCCCGGCGCGGGCGCGCGGCGCAACGCGTGGCTCGAAATCGGCGCCCTCGGCTCGATCCTGCTGCTGATCGCCGCGGACGCCTTGCAGCGGACCGAACTTGCCGCGGGTTTCGCACTGCTCGCCGCCGCGCTGCACGCGGCGCGGCTTGCACTGTGGGCGCCGCTGAAAACGTGGCGCCGCCCGATCCTGTGGATCCTGCATCTGTCGTACGCCTGGATCGTCGTGCATCTCGCGCTTCGCGGGCTGACCGGGTTCGGCGTGCTGCCGTACGCACTCGGCGCGCACGCGCTCACGGTCGGCGCGATCGGCGGCATGACCCTCGGCATGATGACGCGCACCGCGCGGGGCCACACGGCGCGGCCCCTGGAGGCGGGGCGCGCCGAGATCGCGGCTTACGTGCTGGTGCAACTCGCGGCAGTGTCGCGGGTGCTGGTGCCGCTCGCCGTGCCGGCAGCACAGCTCGCGTCGACGCTCGCCGCGGCGCTGCTCTGGTTCGGCGCCTTCGCCGTCTTTACCGCGGCCTACTACCCGATCCTCGCGCGCCCGCGCCTCGACGGCCAGCCGGGCTGATTCAGGACCACGGCGTCGCGTCGCGCGTCAATGCCACGGCGACGATGTAGGCGGCGACCGCAAGCGCGGCACCGAAGGCGGCTGCACGCACCGTCTTCGTCCGGCCGCGGCGCAGCGCGATCATGCCAAGGACGATGTAGGCGAGGAGCGCAAGCACCTTCGCGGTGATCCACGCGTGCACGAACGGCCCCTGCCCGAGGAACCAGGCAAGCCAGAGCGCGCTCGCCAGCAGCACCGTGTCCACCACGTGCGGCGCGACGCGCACGAAGCGCGCGCCCAGCCAGCGCGAATCGGCGAGCATCAGCGCACCGCGCGCGGCGAAGCCGGCAACGCTGAGCGCGGCGCAGCCGACGTGCAGCGCCCGCACGGCAAGATAGGCCTCAGCCGCGCTCACGGCGGCCGATGAGCTTCAGCATGGTGTCGAGGGTCATCGAGCCGAAGGTGGCACGCGCCGTCTGGTCGATCTCCGCCAGCACTTCTTCCAGCGCCTGCTCGGCGGGCCGCTGCGCGCGGCGCGCGCGCGGCGGCGGCGCGCCGATGTCTTCGAACAGCGCGATCACGTCCATCAGGGTCACGCGCTTGGCGTTGCCGGCGAAGCGGTAGCCGCCCCGCGCGCCGCGCACCGAGTGCACCAGGCCGGCGCGGCCGAGCGTGCGCAGCACCTTGGCGAGGTGATGCGGCGATACGCGCAGTGCCGCGGCGATGTCCGCCACCGACAGCTGACGCGCGGGCGGGGCGGCGAATTCCAGCACGCTGTAGAGCGCGAGCAGCGTGTTCTTCTGCAGCCTCAACCGATCTCCTTCTCGAGCGGGATGACCGGTGCGGCCATCATGCCCTGACTGCGGAAAAACGACAGCACGAGGCGGTTGTCGCGCGCGATCAGCGTGCGCACCGTGGTGACGCCCAGCCGGCGGAACGCGGCCGCGATCGCCGCCAGCATCGCGCTCGCCACGCCGGCTTCGCGCTCTTCGGGGCGCACGCCGATGCCGAAGATCCAGCCGCAGGGCGGTGAGCCGAACTCCCAGTCGCGCACCTCGCCGACGATGTAGCCGAGGATGCGCGCGCCGGACTCGGCGACCAGGAAGCGCCGCCGGGCACCACCGCGGCCATAGCGGCGCAGGATGCCAGCCCAGTACTGCGGCTTGGCGAGTCCCGTCGCACGCTGGTCGATGTCGATCACCTGCGCCAGGTCCGCGGGCGCCGCGCGGCGCACGCGCAGGGGGGCGCCGCCCGCTTTGCGGCGGCGCCCTCTCGTTGCCGACATTACTTGATGCATATCAACTCCAAGGCTCCGAATCCCTATATACGCTTCACAGTACCGGATTATCCGTTTATCCAAAAGGAGCGAGGTCATGAAACTGCACGCATGGTTCGCGGCGGCGCTGCTCGCCGTCTCGGCCGCAGCCCAAGCCCAGGCGCCCATCCGAATCGGCGCCTTCCTCTCGGTCACCGGCCCCGCCGCCTTCCTTGGCGACCCGGAGCAAAAGACCCTCGAGCTCTACGTCGAGCGCCTGAACGCCGACGGCGGCGTGCTCGGGCGCAAGCTCGAGCTCGTGTCCTACGACTCGGGCGGCGACGCCGAGAAGGCTCGCACCTTCGCCAAGCGCCTGATCGAGCAGGACCGCGTCGACCTGATCGTCGGCGGCTCGACCACCGGCGAGACCATGGCGGTGGTGCCGCTGGTCGAAGCCGCGGGCCTGCCGTTCATCTCGCTCGCCGGCGCGGTGGTGATCGTCGAGCCGGTGAAGAAGTGGGTGTTCAAGACACCCCACACCGACCGCATGGCCTGCGACAAGATCTTCGTCGACATGAAGGCGCGCGGCGTAAGCAAGGCGGCGCTCATCTCCGGCAGCGGCGGCTTCGACAAGTCGATGCGCGCCCAGTGCCAGGGCGTGGCGAAGAACCATGGCATCGACGTCGTGGCCGATGAGACCTACGGCGCGAGCGACACCGACATGACCACGCAGCTCACCAAGATCCGCAATACGCCCGGCGTGCAGGCGGTGCTGAACGCCGGCTTCGGCCAGGGCCCGGCGATCGTCACCAAGAATTACCGCCAGCTCGGCATCACGGTGCCGCTGTACCAGTCGCACGGCGTTGCCTCCAAGCAGTACATCAACCTGGCGGGCGACGCGGCCGAAGGCGTGCGATTGCCCGCGGCGGCGCTGCTGGTGGCCGAGTCGCTGCCCGACAGCGACCCGCAGAAGAAGGTGGTGGTGTCCTACAAGCAGGCCTACGAGACGCACTTCAAACAGGACGTGTCCACCTTCGGCGGGCACGCCTACGACGGGCTGATGCTCGCGGTCGCGGCGATGAAGAAGGCCGGCAGCACCGACAAGGCAAAGGTACGCGACGCGCTGGAGCAGATCCGCGGCTACATGGGCACCGCCGGGGTGGTCAACATGTCGGCGCAGGACCACATGGGGCTGGACCTGACCGCGTTCCGCATGCTGGAGGTGCGCAAGGGCGATTGGGTCCTGGCGCGGTGAGCGCGCAACTCGCCCAGTTCCTGCTCTCCGGACTCACCGTGGGCGCCATCTACGCGCTGGTGGCGCTCGGCTTTTGCATCATCTACAACGCCAGCCACGTCATCAACTTCGCGCAGGGCGAGTTCGTGATGATCGGCGGCATGGCCGCGGCGTCGTTCCTCGGCGCCGGCCTGCCACTGCCGCTCGCGGCGCTCGCCGCGGTGGCGCTCGCGGCGCTGATCGGGATGGCGCTGGTCAAGTTCGCGGTCGAGCCCGCGCGCGGCGCCTCGGTGGTGACGCTGATCATCATCACCATCGGCGCCGCCATCCTGCTGCGCGGCCTGGCGAGCATCGTCTGGGACAAGCGCATCCACGCGCTGCCGGCGTTCTCGGGGGAGCAGCCGATCGAAATCGCCGGCGCGACGCTCGCGCCGCAGAGCCTGTGGGTGATCGGCGTCACCGCGCTGATCGTCGCGGCGCTATGGTGGTTCTTCAACCGCACGCTCACCGGCAAGGCGATCCTCGCGGTGTCGCACAACCGGCTTGCCGCGCAGTTGATGGGCATCAGCGTGCGGCGCGTGCTGCTGGTCTCGTTCGGGCTGTCGGCGGCGCTCGGCGCCCTGGCCGGAATCCTGATCGCGCCGATCACCTTCACCTCGTGGGACGTCGGCGTGATGCTCGGCCTGAAAGGCTTCGCCGCCGCCATTCTCGGCGGCATGGGCAGCGGTCCCGGCGCGGTGCTCGGCGGCCTCACGCTCGGGCTGCTGGAGTCGCTGGGCGCGGGCTACATTTCCTCGGCCTACAAGGATGCCATCGCATTCATCATCATCCTCGTGGTGCTGGTGCTGATGCCCGGCGGCCTGCTCGGGGGCCGCGCCACCGAGCGCGTCTAGCGCCGCATGGCGCCCGCATGCTCGCCAGCGCACGCAGTGGCGGAATGCTGGCGCTCATCGCCGGGGTGGCGCTGCTGCCGCTCGCGCTGGCCAACAACTATCACTACGAAATTGCGATCCTCGTCGGCCTGAACGCGATCGTCTGCGTCGGGCTGAACCTGCTGATCGGCTACGCCGGCCAGATCAGCCTCGGTCACGCCGGCTTCTTCGGCATCGGTGCCTATGGCTCGGCGATTCTCACGGCGCGCTACGGCTGGCCGCCGCTCGCGGCGCTGGTCGCGGCGAGCGCCGCTGCGGCGGCGCTCGCCTTTGCCGTCGGCCGCCCGATCCTCAGGCTCAGGGGCCATTACCTGGCCATGGCCACGCTCGGGCTGGGCATCATCATCTCGATCGTCGTCGCCACCGAGGACCGCTACACCGGCGGACCCGACGGCATGAGCGTGCCGCCGCTCGCCCTCGCCGGCTTTACGCTCGCCGGCGAGCGCGCCTGGTACTGGCTGGTCGGCGCGCTGCTGGTGGCCACCGTGTGGCTGTCGCTCAACCTGATCGAGTCCCCGGTCGGGCGCGCGCTGCGCGCGCTGCACGGCTCGGAAGTGGCGGCGGAGGTGAGCGGCATCGACAGCGCGCGCCACAAGCTGCTTGCCTTCGCGCTCTCGGCGGCGATCGCCGCGCTCGCCGGCGCGCTCACCGCGCACTACGCCGGCTTCATCACGCCCGGCAAGGTCACATTCCTGCACTCGATCGAACTGGTGGTGATGGTGGTCTTCGGCGGCATGGCCTCGACTTTCGGCGCGGTCGTCGGGGCGGCGGTGCTCACCGCCCTGCCCCAGCTGCTCACGGTGTTCAAGGAGTACGAGATGGTGGTGTTCGGCAGCGTGATGATGCTGACCATGATCTTCATGCCCAGAGGCCTGGTGCCGACGATCGCCGCGCTCGCCGCGCGGCGCAGGAAGGCGCCGTGAGCCTGCTGCGCGCCGAGGGTCTGTCGAAGGAATTCGGCGGCGTGCGCGCCATCGATGCGCTCGACTTCGAGATCCAGCCCGGGGCGGTGTTCTCGATCATCGGCCCGAACGGCGCCGGCAAGACCACGCTCCTGAATATCCTCACCGGCATCTACCGGCCAAGTGCAGGCCGGCTGTGGCTCGACGATCGCCTGCTCGCGGCGCGCGCGCCGCACGAGTTCGCCGCCGCGGGCATCGGCCGCACGTTCCAGAACCTGCAGATCTTCTTCAACATGAGCGCGCTCGAGAACGTCATGGCCGGGCGCCATCTGCACGAGCGCTGCACGCTCGCGGCGGCGCTGCTGCGTGCGCCGCGGCTGGTGCGCGCCGAGCGCGCCTGCCGCAGCCGCGCCGCGGAGCTGCTCGCCTTTGTCGGGCTCGACGCTTACGAGCGCTCCGCCGCCGACGCGCTGCCCTACGGCGCGCTGAAGCGCCTGGAGATCGCGCGTGCGCTCGCCGCCGAGCCGCGGCTGCTGCTGCTCGACGAGCCGGCCGCGGGCCTCAACCCGTCCGAGATCAGGGAGATCGACGGCCTGATCCAGCGCATCAGCGGACTCGGCATCACCGTAGTGCTGGTCGAGCACAACATGAAGCTGGTGATGGGGGTTTCTCAGCGTGTGCTGGTGCTCGATTACGGCCGCAAGCTCGCCGAGGGCAACACTGAAACGGTGCGCAACAACCCGCGCGTCATCGAGGCCTACCTGGGGGCAGGTGAGCACTGACATGCTGCGCGTCACCGCCCTCGAGAGCCGCTACGGCCGCATCCCCGCGCTGAAGGGTATCGACCTGCGGGTCGAGGCCGGCGAGCTGGTGGCGCTGGTCGGGGCCAACGGCGCGGGCAAGACGACGCTGCTGCGCGCGATCTCCGGCGTGCAGCCGGTTTCGGCGGGGCGCATCGAATTCGATGGCAAAGACGTCAATGCAGCGCCACCCGAGGAGCGCGTGCGCGCCGGCATGGTTCAGGTGCCGGAGGGACGGCAGGTGTTCGGTCCGCTGTCGGTGGAGGACAACCTGCGCCTGGGCGCCTACCGGCGCGGGCGCGCCGAGTCCGCCGCCTCGCTCGAGCGCGTCTACGCCCTGTTTCCCGACCTGGTCGAGCGGCGCCGGCAGGCCGCCGGCACGCTTTCCGGCGGCCAGCAACAGATGCTCGCCATGGGGCGCGCCCTGATGGCGCGCCCGCGCCTGCTGCTGCTCGATGAGCCGAGCATGGGGCTCGCGCCGCGCCTGGTGGCCGGAATTTTCGCTTGCGTCGCGCAGCTGCGCGCCGCCGACACCGCGATCTTCCTCGTTGACCAGAACGCGCGCGCCGCGCTCGCCATCGCCGACCGCGGCTACGTGCTGGAGACCGGGCGCATCGTGCTCACCGGCACCGGCGCCGCGCTGCTCGCCGACGAGGGTGTGCGCAGCGCCTACCTCGGCCTTTAACCTAGATCAAATCCCTCGACCCCATATGAGAGAAGGATAACCCCATGAAAGCCACCCTCGCCCCCGGCATCACCGTGACGCGCGAATTCGCCATCGACCGCGAACGCACCATCGACTTCATGGGCGAGGACGCCCGCGTCTACGCCACCCCCATGCTGGTGCGCGACATCGAGGTCACCTGCCGCGAGCTGCTGCTCGAGCACCTTGAGCCCGGCGAGGATTCCGTAGGCACCCGCGTCGAGATCGACCACCTGGCGGCGACGCTCCTCGGCATGAAGGTCTCGATCACGGCGACGCTCGCCGAACTCAAGGGCCGCGCCGCCGTGTTCGACGTGAACGCCAGCGACGGCCTGGACACCATCTGCCGCGGGCGCCACGCGCGCTTCATCGCCAACGTCGAGCAGGTGAAGCAGCGCCTCAAGCAAAAGCAGGCCAAGGCCGGCGCCGCGTGAAGCGCGTTCCCACCTATTGCTACCAGTGCGTGGCGGGGCCGGACCTGCTCACGGTCAAGGTGGAGGATGGCGTGGTACGGGAGGTCGAGCCCAATTTCGCCGCCGCGGCGGTGCACCCGGGCGGCGGCAAGGTGTGCGTCAAGGCCTACGGCCTGGTGCAGAAGACCTACCACCCGGACCGCGTGTTGCAGCCGATGAAGCGCACCAACCCGAAGAAAGGGCACGACGAGGACCCGGGATTCGTGCCGATCTCCTGGGACGAGGCGCTCGGCCTGATTTCGCAGAAGCTTGTCGGCATCCGCGCGCGCGGCCTGCTCGACGAGTCGGGCTATCCGCGCGTCGCCGCGAGCTTCGGCGGCGGCGGCACGCCGCAGTTCTACATGGGGAGCTTCCCCGCCTTTCTCGCCGCGTGGGGCCCGATGGACATGGGCTTCGGCTCCGGCCAGGGCGTGAAGTGCTACCACTCGGAGCACCTCTACGGCGAGCTGTGGCATCGCGGCTTCACCGTCTCGCCCGACACGCCGCTCACCAACTATCTCATCTCCTGCGGCGCGAACGTCGAAGCGTCGGGCGGCGTCGTCGGCGTGTGGCGCCACGCCGATGCGCGTGCCCGCGGCATGAAGCGCGTGCAGGTCGAGCCGCACCTGTCGGTGACCGGCGCCTGCTCCGCGGAGTGGGTGCCGATCAAGCCGAAGACCGACGCCGCCTTCCTCTACGCGCTAATCCACGTGTTGCTGCACGAGAGCCCGCGCGAGCGGCTGGATGTGGAATTCCTCTACAAGCACACCTCATCGCCTTATCTCGTAGGCACGCACGGCTACTACCTGCGCGAGCCGGCGAGCAGCGCGCCGATCGTCGGCGGCGCGCTGGAGGCGAAGGAGACGCACGTAAGCCTGGAGACCGGCGCCGACGGCGAGGTGCTCGCCGAAGGCCGGCTCGAGGGCGAGACCGCGTTCGCGAAGCTCGTCGCGCACATGAAGCCCTACACGCCCGAATGGGCCGCCGAGATCTGCGACGTGCCTGCGGCGCGCATCCGGCGCATCGCCAATGAATACCTCGACGCGGCCTGCGTAGGGCAGACGATCGAGATCGAAGGCAAGACCCTGCCCTTCCGTCCGGTAGCGGTAAGCCTGGGCAAGACGGTGACCAACGGCTGGGGCGGCTTCGAATGCTGCTGGGCGAGAACGCTGCTCGCGGCACTCGTCGGTGCTCTGGAGACGCCCGGCGGGATCCTGGGCACCACGGTGCGCCTCAACCGACCGATGTCGGAGCGCCACAAGAGCGTGCGCGCGGACGCCGACGGCCTCATGGCCTACCCCTTCAACCCCACCGACGAGCGGCACTGGAGCGCGCGGCCCAATATCCGCAACGCCTACCGCTCGATGGTGCCGCTCGCTGCCGACGGCCCCTGGAGCCAGGCGCTCGGGCCCACGCATTTCTCCTGGATGTTCCTCGACGCGACGCCGCCGGGCCTGCCGCGCGTGACGCTGCCCGAGGTGTGGTTTCTGTACCGCACCAACCCGGCGATCTCGTTCTGGGACACCGCCAAGCTGGAAGAGCGCATGGCGCGCTTTCCGTTCGTGGTCGCGTTCGCGTTCACGCGCGACGAGACCAACCATTACGCCGACGTGCTGCTGCCCGACGCCACCGACCTCGAGAGCCTGCAGCTCATCCGCATCGGCGGCTCGAAATACATCGAGCAGTTCTGGGACCACGAGGGCTTCGCCCTGCGCCAACCCGCCATCGCGCCGCGCGGCGGCGCGCGCGATTTCACCGACATCGCCACCGCGCTCGCCGAGCGCACGGGGCTGCTCGAGCCGTATAACGCCGCCATCAACAAGGGAACGCTGGGCGTGCCGCTCAAGGACTTCGCGCTCGATGTCTCGCGGCCCCATGGCGTGGAGGAGATCTGGGAGGCGGTGTGCAAGGCGGCGAGCCGCGAGCTGACGAACGGCGCCGAGGCGCACGGCCTCGATTGGTGGAAGGAGCACGGCCTCGCCACGCGGCCGTTTCCGCGCACGGCGTGGTACCTCTTCCCCACGCTCGCGGCGAAAGGCTTGCGTTTCGAGATGCCCTACCAGGAGCGGCTGCTCAGGATCGGCACCGAGCTCGGCCGGCGCCTGCACGAGCACGGCATGACCTGGTGGGACAAGCAACTCGCCGAATACCAGGCGCTGCCGGCGTGGAAGGATTTCCCGGGCATCTGGGACAGCGGCGAGCAGTATCCGTTCTGGCTGCTCACCTCGCGCTCGATGCAGTACGCCTGGGGCGGCAACGTCGGCATGCAGCTCATCAAGGAGGTCGCCGACAACATCGCCGGCCACAGCGGCGTGATTGTGAATGCGGGAAAGGCGCGCGAGCTGGGGATCCATGAAGGCGACTGGCTCGAGATCGCGACGCCGCAGCACTCGGTGCGCGCGAAGGCCGTGCCGCGCCAGGGAATCCGACCCGACACCCTGCTGCTCCTCGGCCAGTTCGGGCACTGGCAGACACCGGTGGCGAAGGACTTCGGCATGCCCTCCATGAATTCGCTCGTGCCGATGTCGCTCGAACTGACCGACGCCACCGGCTCCGGCGCGGACATTGTGCGCGTCGCCCTGAGGAAAGCGGCATGACGCGCTGGGCGATGGTCGCGGACCTGCGGCGCTGCGTCGGCTGCCAGACCTGCACCGCGGCGTGCAAGCAGACGAACGCCACGCCGCCCGGCGTGCAGTGGCGGCGCGTGCTCGACATGGAGGTGGGCGAGTACCCCGAGGTGAAGCGCGCCTTCGTGCCGGTGGGCTGCATGCACTGCGACGAACCGCCATGCATGCACGTTTGCCCGAGCACGGCGACGAAAAAGCGCGCCGACGGCATCGTCACCATCGATTACGACCTGTGCATCGGCTGCGCCTACTGCGCGGTCGCCTGCCCCTACCAGGCGCGCTACAAGAGCAGCGACGATACACTGCGCCCGGACGTCGCCACCAAGTGCACCTTCTGCGTCGAGCGCATCGACGCCGGCCTCGCCCAGGGCCTCAAGCCCGGCGTCGACCCGGAGGCGACGCCGGTCTGCGTCAACTCGTGCATCGCGCAGGCGCTGCACTTCGGCGATGTCGAGGATGCGCAGAGCAACATCCGCGGGCTGCTCGCCGAGAACCAGCACTTCCGCATGCACGAGGAGCTCGGCACCGGCCCGCGCTTTTACTACCTGTGGGACAAGGCCCCATGAACTCGCTGCAGAAGCACTGGGATGCGCGCGCCGCGCTCAACTTCATACTCGGCGGGATGGGCGCCGGCCTGATGATCGCCGCGGCGCTCGCCCATGCGGCCGGCAGGGCGCCGATCCTGCTTTCCCTCGTGCTGGTCGCCGCAGGGCTGGGCGCGGTGTGGCTGGAGATCGGGAAGAAATTTCGCGCCCTCAACGTGTTCATCAACCCGTTCACCTCCTGGATGACGCGCGAGTCGTTCATCGCCGCGCTGCTGATCTCGTTCGGCGCCGCGGCGATGGTCAAGCCCCAGCCGTTCCTGCCCCTTGCGGCGGCGACCGCCCTCGTTTTCGTCTGGTGCCAGGGACGCATCCTGCACGCCTCGAAGGGCATCCCGGCCTGGCGCGCGCCGCAGGTCGTGCAGTTCATCGTGAGCACCGGGCTCGCCGAAGGCGCGGGACTGGCGCTGTTTTTTTCCACCGAGCCGCTGCTGCTCACGTGGTTCGCGCTGGCGCTCGTCCTGCGCGCGGTCGCCTGGACGCGCTACGCGGCGGCGGCGCCGAGCGCGGCGCTCGAGTCGCCGGGCAAGGCACTCTTGCAGATCGGCACCGTGGCGGCGCTGGCACTCGCCCTGGCCGGCGCCTGGTTTCCGGCCGCAGCGCCGCTCGCCGGCGCCGCGGCGCTCGCCACCGGCCTGTGGCTCAAGTTCGCGCTGGTGACGCGCGCCGCCTTCAACCAGGGATACGCCCTGCCCCGGCTGCCGGTGCGGGGCACACGCTGAGGAGCCGCCCATGACCGCCATGCTGCAGCCCCGGTACGCCGCCAAGGTGCACGAGCATGTGAGCGCGCCGCGCCGCCGCTATTACTTCGAGCGCGCGGCGGAAACCATGCCGCGCGTGCAGCTCGCGCAGCTGCAGCTCAGGCGCCTCAGAGCGAGCCTCAAGGCGGCGTACGAGAAAGTCCCGTTTCACCGCGAGCGCATGCGCGCGCTGCGCCTGCGTCCCGAGGACATCCGCTCCCTCGAGGACGCGCGCGCGCTGCCCTTCACGCTGAAAAGCGATCTGCGCGATCACTACCCCTTCGGCCTGTTCGCGCGGCCGCGCGAGACGCTCGCCCGGCTGCATGCGTCCTCGGGCACTACCGGCAAGCCGACCGTGGTCGGCTACACCGCGGCGGACCTGGCGACCTGGGCGAGCCTGATGGCGCGCTCGCTCGCCTGCGCCGGCGTGCGCCCGGGCGACCTGATCCACAACGCGTACGGTTACGGCCTGTTCACCGGCGGCCTCGGTGCGCACTACGGCGCCGAGCGCCTCGGCACCACCGTGGTGCCGATGTCAGGCGGCCAGACCGAGCGCCAGGTGGCGCTGCTGCAGGACTTCGGCGCGCGCGTGCTGTGCGCGACGCCGTCCTACGCGCTCAACATCGCCGAAGTCGCCGAGCGCGAGGGCGTCGACCTGCGGGAAGGCTCGCTCGCGATCGGCATCTTCGGCGCCGAGCCCTGGAGCGAGGCGATGCGCGCGGAGATCGAGCGCCGTCTCGGCCTCAAGGCGATCGACCTCTATGGCCTCTCCGAGATCATGGGCCCCGGCGTCGCCGTCGAGTGCGAGGCGCAGGACGGCCTGCACGGCTGGGAGGACCACTTCCTGTTCGAGATCATCGACCCGGAGACGGGCCGGGCGGTCGCCGAGGGCGACACGGGCGAGCTGGTCATCACCACGCTCAGCAGGCAGGCGCTGCCGATGATCCGCTATCGCACGCGCGACATCACGCGGCTGAGCACGCAGCGTTGCGCGTGCGGCCGCACGCACCTGCGCCTGCGACGCATCACCGGGCGCAACGACGACATGCTCATCATCCGCGGCGTCAACGTCTACCCCTCGCAGATCGAGGCGGTGCTCGTGGGCCTGCCCGGCATCGCGCCGCATTACCAGCTGGTGCTCGAGCGCCGCGGCAGCCTCGACGAGTTGACCATCGAGGTGGAAGCCGACGGACCGGCGCCAGTGATCGAGGAACGCGTGCGCCACCACATCAAGTCGATGATCGGCGTCACCGCGGCGGTGCGCGTGCTCGGACCGGGCGCCGTTCCGCGCTCGCAAGGCAAAGCGGTGCGCGTGCGCGACCTGCGGCCGAAGTCGGCGTAACGTGGAGCTGCAGCGCCAGATCAGCCGCAGGCTGCATGACGAGCATGTCGCGATCATCGACCTGCTCGGCCGCTTCGGGCGTGCGCTCGAGCGGCTGGGCGCCGGCCCGCCGGCCGCCGATGATGCGGGTTGGCGCGTGCTGCTCGCGCAGCTCGGTACCGCGCTTGAACACGAGATCACCCACCATTTCGACCTCGAGGAGACGCAGCTCTTTCCGCGCCTGCATGCGCACGGCGACGGCGAGCTCGCGGAACTGCTGTTCGAGGACCACGAAGTCATCCGGGGCGTGACCCGGCCGCTGCTCGCACTGGTGGCGCGGGCGCGACTCGGCACTCTGGACGCGGCGGGCTGGCGCTCGCTGAAGGCGCTGGGGCTCGAACTGGTGGACCGGCTCGGCTCGCACGCGGAAAAGGAGCAGGGCGCGCTGGTGCCGCTGGTGGACGAATTGCTGGACGAGGCTACGGACCAGGAGCTATGGACGCACTACACAAGCTGAAGCTGCGGCGCCTCGCCGCCGCCGACCTCGACGCGGTGGTGGCGCTCGACGCCGAGTTGGCGGGCCGCACGCGGCGCGCCTACTTCGAGCGCCGGCTGGCGGCGGCCCTGCGCCAGCCCGAGCTGCACCTGCAATTCGCGGCCGAGCACGAGGGCGCCTTCCTGGGGCACGCGCTGGCGCGCGTGCTCGAGGGCGAATTCGGGCGTACGCAGCCCGGGTTGCGGCTCGAAGTGATCAGCGTGGCGCCGGCGGCGCAGAGCCGCGGCGTCGGCAGCGCCCTGCACCGGGCGCTGGAAGACGAGGCGGGAAAGCGCGGCATCACCGAGCTGCGCACGACCGTCTCGTGGCGCGATCACGCCATGCTGCGCTTCCTCGACAGCGCGGGCTACGCGCTGTCCGCAAGTCTGGTCCTCGACTGCGCGCTGCGCGACAACCCGTTGCTCGCGCGCCCCGAGGCGGTGGGCGCGTCCGAGCGCCAGTCGCCGGGCGACGCCAACGACTGGAGCGCGCCCGCCGGTGACAATTTCGCGCAATTGGCTCGCGACGCCGCGGACGTGCGCCTGCTCGCCGCAAAAGACCTCGAGGACGTGGTGCGCATCGACCGCCAGATCACGGGACGCGAACGCCGCGCCTTCATGCAGCACGCGCTGGACGAGGCGCTGCGTGAGTCGGGGGTGCGCATTTCGCTCGCTGCGCGCGCCGAGCGCGTGATGACCGGCTACCTCATGGCACGCGCCGACCTCGGCGATTTCGGGCGCACCGAGCCGGTGGCGGTGATCGACACCCTCGGCGTGGCCCCCGAGTTCGCGCACCGTGGCATCGGCCACGCCCTGCTGCAGCAGTTGTTCCTCAACCTCGATGCGTTGCGCATCGAGCGCGTCGAAACCATCGTCTCGACGCGCTCGCCCGATCTTCTCGGGTTTTTCTACGGCGCGGGTTTTGCGCACGCGCAGCGCCTTGCTTTCGTGAAGCGACTGCCATGAGCGGCACGTCGGCGGCCCCGGTGATCGAGTGGAGCGAGCGCTACGAGGTCGGCATCGCCGCGATCGACGGCCAGCACCGGGAAATGCTCGACATCGCCAACCGCCTGATCGAGGGCCTGCACGCGGGTCGCGACCACGATGAGCTGGTAGAAACCCTGCGCGAGCTGGCGCGCTGCGCCGAGCACAACATCGCCACCGAGGAGCGCCTCATGCAGGAGCACGGGCTCGCCACCGCGCACCATCGCGACGAGCACCGGCGGCTGCTGGAAAGCATATGGCAATTCGACCTGCGCCTCGATCCCGGCGGCCTGGACGAGAGCGTGCGCTTCCTGCGCGAATGGCTGCTCGGCCACATCGACGAGGACGACCGGCCGTTTGCCGAACAATTGCGCTCGCGCGGCGTGAGCTGAAGAACCCTTACAGGAGAACCCCATGAAGTTCGATGGCCAAACTGCGGTAGTGACGGGCGCCGCCTCCGGCATCGGCCGGGCCACGGCCGAGGCGCTCGCCGCCGCGGGCGCGCACGTGATCCTCGGCGACGTCAACACGGAGGCCGGCGAAGCCGCGGCCGCGGCGATCCGCGCGCGCGGCCAGGGCGCCGACTTCCTGCGCCTGGACGTCACCGACCCGGCCTCGATCGAGGCCTTCCGGCGCGAAGCGGCCGTGCGCCGGCCGCAGGTGGACATCGTCGCCAACGTCGCGGGCTGGGGAAAGACCGAGCCGTTCGTGCAGAACACCCCGGAATTCTGGGACAAGCTGGTGGTGCTCAACCTGATGGGCCCGGTGCGCATGAGCCGCGCCTTCCTCGAGCCGATGATCGCGCGCGGCGCGGGCCGCATCGTCAACGTGGCGAGCGACGCGGGCCGCGTCGGCAGCCTCGGCGAGACCGTGTACTCGGCCGCCAAGGGCGGCGCCATCGCCTTCACCAAGTCGCTCGCGCGAGAGGTGGCACGCTACAACATCACGGTCAACTGCGTCTGCCCCGGCCCCACCGACACGCCGCTGATGGCCGCGGTGCCCGACAAGATCAGGGAGGCCTTCACGCGCGTCACGCCGATGCGCCGCCTGGCCAGGCCGGGCGAGATCGCCGACGCGATCCTGTTTTTCGCCAGCGCCCGCGCAAGTTTCGTCACCGGGCAGGTGCTCTCGGTGAGCGGCGGTCTTACCATGGCCGGCTGAATTTCCAACCCAGGAGAACCTTCGCATGTACAAGTACAAGGCGGCGGAATGGCGCCCGCAGCATTTCAGCTGGGAGGTGAAGGAGCGCGTGGCGACCGTCACGCTGAACCGGCCCGAGCGCAAGAACCCGCTCACTTTCGAGAGCTACGCCGAGCTGCGCGACACCTTCCACAAGCTGCAGTACGCCGAGGACGTGCGCGCGGTGGTGTTCACCGGCGCAGGCGGCAACTTCTGCTCGGGCGGCGACGTGCACGAGATCATCGGGCCGCTCGTCAAGATGGACATGCCCGACCTGATGCGCTTCACGCGCATGACGGGAAGCCTGGTGAAGGAGATGCGCACCTGCCCGCAGCCGATCATCGCCGCGGTGGACGGCGTGTGCGCGGGCGCGGGCGCCATCATCTCCATGGCCAGCGACCTGCGCTACGCCACGCCCGCGGCCAAGACCGCGTTCCTGTTCGTGCGCGTGGGACTGGCGGGCTGCGACATGGGCGCCTGCGCCATCCTGCCGCGCATCATCGGCCAGGGCCGCGCGGCGGAGCTGCTCTACACCGGGCGCTCGCTTGGCGCCGAGGAAGGCCTCGCCTGGGGCTACTTCAACGAAGTCGTGCCCGCGGACAAGCTCCTCGCGCGCGCCCAGGAGATGGCGCACACGCTCGCCGATGGCCCCGCGTTCGCGCACGCCATGACCAAGAAGTGCCTGCACCAGGAATGGAACCTGTCCATCGAGC
>Ga0224512_10001941_pt1 | contig 19361 bp, 17 predicted proteins | sample SF_May12_sed_USG_4_FD_169103 | JGI IMG/M metagenome (GOLD analysis project Ga0224512, IMG submission 169103) | Sediment microbial communities from San Francisco Bay, California, United States - SF_May12_sed_USGS_13 | ecosystem: Environmental > Aquatic > Marine > Sediment | place: USA... | reverse complement strand
TGCTCGCTCAGCGGTTAGACAACCTGCCGCACCTAACGATCTTTGAACGGGTGCACAATCTCTATTTCCGAAACGCCATCGCGGATATCGCTCTGAGTCTGCCGCAGGTCCTGGTCCTGAATGTCGCGAAGCCGTGTCAAATGAGCCGGGCTTGTGTCACGCCCGAGCGCCCGCGCGGCCTCCAGACGCTCAATAGATAGCGCCCCAGCGCGCCGGCGCAAGTGCGCCGCGTCGTCCCAGGTTTCCGCGGCCGTTGACGCAGAGCCATCGGCGCAGACCCCCTTCAAGCCGTCTTTCGGCAATTTCCGCAATATCAGCTCAATTGCCGCACCGTGACCCTCCGCTTCAAGCCGCTCGCGCAAACCGGCGTAGGTCGCATCCGGCTGCTCGGCGAGCGCCAGCGCCAGAGCGCTTGCCAGCCGGCTTAATTCCGGCTGCTGGAACTGCGTTTCGGCAAGAATTTCCAGCCGCTCTTCGGCCAGCGATGGATGACACAGCAGCCCGCCGATAAGGATAGCGTCTGCCAGCGCCACATCGGCGGCTGACGATTGCCGACCATCGGCGAGGACAAGACGGCTGGCCCGCAGGCTCTCCGACGCCACCATCGCCGCATTGCGGCCACGCCCGGCAACGCCGCCGGGGAGCCCTTTGCCACGGCTCCGGCGACGATCGGACCCGGTGCCGAAATAGGCTGCCAGCCGATCGCGGATTGCCGTGTCGTAATGACGGCGCACGCCCTGATCGGTGATCTGCCCGGTGACCTGGCGAAGCGCGGATTCCAGACCGGCGCGGCGTTCGGGCGTGTCATAGTTTCTGCCGTCCATTTCACGCCGCCATGCCATGTCGATCAGCGCTCTGGCCGCGCCAATCATGGCGCCAAACGCCTCCGATCCGACGCTGCGAATCACGTCGTCGGGATCCTGCCCGGCCGGCAGCAGCGCGAATCGCAGGCTTTTGCCCGGTTTCAGGTGCGGCAATGCAAGATCGATCGCCCTATATGCCGCTTTCAGGCCGGCCGCGTCGCCGTCGAAGCACAGAACCGGCTCATCGGCCATCTGCCACAAAAGCCGCAACTGGTCTTCCGTCAGGGCCGTGCCCATCGGCGCAACGGTTGCCTCAAAGCCAGCAGCGACGCAGGCAATGACGTCCGTATAACCTTCAACGGCAATAACAGGACCGTCCTTGCGCGCAGCGGCCCGCGCCTCGCGCCCGTTGAACAGCACATGGCTCTTGGAAAACAGCGGCGTTTCGGGCGAGTTGAGATATTTCGCCGGCACATCGGCCGACAGCGCCCGCCCGCCAAAGGCAATCACCCGGCCGCGCAGATCGGTGATCGGAAACATCACCCGGTCGCGGAAACGGTCGTAACTGACCGGGATGTCGTCGCCGGCGATCTGCAGCCCGGCCTCGATCATCTGCTCCTGGGTCACGCCCTTGCCGGCAAGATGCTCCTTGAGCGCCTTGCGGTCGTCGGGAGCATAGCCGATGCGGAAGCGCGTCTGGATCTGCGGACTGACGCCACGGTCGCGCAGATAGCCGCGCGCCTTGGCGCCGATTGCGGCCTGCAACCGGGCTTCGAAGAATGCCGCCGCCAGTTCCAGCACATCGGCCAGGCTGGCGCGCTGTTCCTCGCGCTTTTCTTCTTCCCTGTCGCGGGCTGGCATGGGCAGCCCGGCCTCGCCAGCGAGTTGTTCCACCGCCTGCGGAAAACTCAGCCCGTCCTGTTCGACAAGAAAGGTGAAATGATCGCCCGACACGCCGCAGCCGAAACAATGGTAGCGGCCGCGCCGGTCATCTGCATGGAAGGACGGTGTCTTTTCGCCGTGAAACGGGCAGCAGGCCCAGTAATCGCCGCGCTGCGGCTGCGACTTGCGCTTGTCCCACGTGACCCGCCGCCCGACGACCTCCGATATCGGTATCCGGGCGCGAATCGAATCAAGAAATGTCGGTGAGAAGCGCATGGCTCTTCATAACGCGGCTGGTGCTGCCGGCACAGGGCTGCGCCCGGAAATGAGGCCGCTGGCGCAATTATGTGCACAGGCTGTGGACAGCGCCTATTTCAGCAGCTCCTTGACGACGCTGGACGCCTTGCCGAAATCCATCTGGCCGGCATAGCGCTTCTTCAGCGCGCCCATGCATTTGCCCATGTCGCGCAGGCCCTGGGCGCCGACCTCGTCGACCGCCTTGCGGCAGGCCGCCTCGATGTCCTCATCGCACAGCTGGTGCGGCAGGAAATCACGGATGATTTCGATTTCCTCGCGCTCCTGCGCTGCCATTACCAGCCGGCCGTTCTCCTCATAGATCGACGCCGATTCGTCGCGCTGACGGATCATCTTGGCGAGAATTCCCAAAATCTCATCGTCGGAAACGCTGTCGCGCCCCTTGGTCCGCCCTTCAATATCGCGATCCTTGATGGCAGCGCTGATCAGGCGAAGTGTCGCCATCCGCGTCTTGTCCTGGTTCCTGATCGCCTCTTTCAAGGCATTGTTGATTGTGTCACGCATGGGTTCCTCACCGGCGCGCGAGACTAGCCCAAGCGACTTTGGCGCGCCATATCATCGAGTGGATATCTTCAGGTTGTGGGATTTGGGTCACTTAAGCCGGTCATTGCGTTGACGACCATCGGGCCGATCATTACGTTCCCGGCGCCACTTTGTTGCAGCGCACAAGCCTGCGATGGGGATATAGGAAAGCACAGTACCGGCGCAAGTACTGTGACGTGACGACAGAGCGAACCCGCCATTACATAGGCCCACGTAAAAGCGTGAACGAGCAATGACGACACCCCCCTGGACAGACCAAAGACCCACCGCCTGCCTGGTGCTGGCCGACGGAACCGCGCTTTCCGGCCTCGGCTTCGGTGCGACCGGCGAAACGCCGGGCGAGGTCTGCTTCAATACCGCCATGACCGGTTATCAGGAGATTCTGACCGACCCCTCCTATGCCGGCCAGATCATCACTTTCACGTTTCCCCATATCGGCAATGTCGGCACCAACGAGGAAGACATTGAAACCGTCAACATGGCGCAGGCCTCCGGCGTTCGCGGCTGTATTCTGCGTACTCCCGTCACTGATCCGGCCAGCTGGCGCGCCACCCGGCATCTCGATGACTGGCTGAAGGCGCGCGGCATTATCGGCCTTGCCGGCATCGACACCCGCGCCTTGACGGCGCTGATCCGCGAGACCGGCATGCCCAACGCCGTTATAGCGCATGATCCCGACGGCGCTTTCGATCATGAGGCATTGAGATCAAAAGCCGCACAATGGCCGGGACTGGTTGGCATGGACCTGGCCAAGGAGGTGACCGTTGGCCAGGCCTACACCTGGGACGAGACATCCTGGGAACTGGGCAAGGGCTATGGCCGGCGCACGGATGAATCCTTTCATGTCGTTGCCGTCGATTACGGCATGAAACGCAACATTCTGCGCCTGCTCGCCGATCGCGGCTGCCGGCTGACGGTCCTGCCGGCGAGCGCCAGCGGCGACGACATTCTCAGTCATAAGCCCGACGGCGTGTTTCTATCGAACGGTCCCGGCGATCCGGCGGCCACCGGGGTCTATGCGGTGCCGGCGATCGGCAAGGTGATTGAGGCCGGCGTGCCGCTGTTCGGCATCTGCCTTGGCCACCAGATGCTGGCTCTGGCGCTCGGCGGCAAGACGACAAAAATGCATCAGGGCCATCACGGCGCCAACCATCCGGTCAAGGATCACACCACCGGCAAGGTCGAGATCACGTCGATGAATCATGGTTTTACCGTTGCCGCCGGCAGCCTGCCGGATTCAGTGGACGAGACCCATATCTCGCTGTTCGACGGATCCAATTGCGGGCTCAGGGTCAAGGACAAACCGGTGTTTTCCGTCCAGTATCATCCCGAAGCCTCGCCCGGCCCGCGCGACAGCCATTATCTGTTCGACCGGTTCACCAATCTGATGCGCGAAAGAAAGGGCCTCAAGCCGCTCGCCGAGGGACAGGCGGCAACCGCTGCCCTCTAGCCGCCACGTGGTTCCGCCCCGGCCGGCGCCTTGCGGCGACCGAGAGTCCAGCGCCCTAGCCGGCCCAGCAGAAACGCCAGCCCACCGCCGGCAATCAGTCCGAGGCCGCCCCAGGCAAGGCCGGAACCCGTCACCGGCACAGCCGGCTCAAAGTCGCTCCAGGCGCGGCTGATAATGCGGCGATCGGGCGAGCTGAGCACAACAAAGGGCCGCGCAAAGGGCGGCACGCTCTCAAGATTTTCCCGCTGTTCCTCAAGCCGCTGCAGCCGGTCTACCGCAGATTGCATGGACATGCCCCGGTCACGGAAAAAGCGCTCCGCCGATTCGCCATAGGTGAGCATGGCCTCCTGCCTGGTGAGCCCGTGTCTCGCCGCATCGGCATCGAAATCGGCGATAACCTGGCGCAGTTCGTCCACGCCGCCGCCGAGCCGCTGGCGGTATTGCTGGGAGAATTCGGGAAATTGCGAAGCCGAAATGCCGCCCAATACCGCGAGCACAGTCACGAAAAAGCGAAACGGCCAGAGCAATGATGGTTCCGATCAGACCTGATTTGGAGTGAACGTATCGCAAGCCTCCAGCCGGCCGCTCTCAAAGCCGCGGCCGAACCAGCGCCGGCGCTGCTCGGCGGTGCCGTGGTTGAAGGCGTCCGGCACGACATAGCCCTGCGTGCGCTTCTGGATCGTATCATCGCCGATCTGGTTGGCGGCGTTCAGCGCCTCGTCGATGTCGCCTTCCTCAAGCAGCCCCTTGCGCGCCGTTTTGTTGGCCCAGATGCCGGCGAAACAGTCGGCCTGCAGCTCCACCCGCACCGACATGGCGTTCGCCTCGCTCTTGCCCGCCGTCTGGCGCATCTGGTTGAACTTGGGCAGCACGCCGATCAGATTCTGGACGTGATGGCCGACCTCATGGGCGAGCACATAGGCCTGGGCAAAATCGCCCGGCGCCTTGAATTGGCGTCTGAGCTGATCATAGAAGGACAAGTCGATGTAAACCTTGGAGTCGCCCGGGCAGTAGAACGGCCCCGCCGCCGCGCTGGCAAAACCGCAGGCCGACCGCACCGAGCCGGAAAACAGCACCAAAGTCGGCTCGCGATATTGTTGCCCGCCTTCTGTGAATATCGCATTCCAGGTGTCTTCCGTCTCCGCCAGCACGGTGGCGACGAAATCGCGCATTTCGCTTGAAACCGGCTGCGAGGACGTCGTCTGCGTCTGGCGGCTGCCGGGGTCCAATGAAATCTGGCCGCCACCGCCGCTCAGGAGCTCAAGCGGATTGATGCCGAAGACGAACGAGATAATGATAATAACGATGATAAAGCCGATACCGCCGCCGCTGGCCCGCCTGATCGTCGGCCGGCCGCCTCCGCCCAACCGGCCGCTTCCGCCCATCCTGCCAAAACCGCCGGGCAGCCGTGCCCCGCCCCGGCCCTGCCGGTCTTCGATATTGCTCGATTGCCGCCGGCCTTTCCAACGCATGACCGCACCCTTTTCCCATCACCGGACCAATTCGTCCGCAGCACTATAACGGCGCCGCGAGAACGGTCAAAAAAAACGCGGCAGACGCCGCGTTTTTATCAATCGCAAATCAGGCCAGATCATGCCCGGCAGTCAGCCCGATCAGCCGAACATGCGTTTGACCCTGGCAATTATGCGCGACCAGCGGCATGAAATGGTCGCATGGCGATGGAGGTTGATATGCTGATGGCCAGGCCTGGCCCGCGGAATATAAATATCGCTCAGCATCGCATTTTCCCTTACCCGTATTCTCCCAATCGGGAATATGCGCACTTTGTGCGCTTTTGTCAATCAGCAGGCGCACATTGTGCGCCTGACGAATATTGTGCACCTGCCGATTGTCGGGATAGTCACCGCCGGTTGCGTCCGATACGCTCAGGGCAACCGGCAAAGGCGCGAGTTGGATGACACCAGCGCAATTCAAGGCTTGGCGAAAAGACCTCGGCTTCAAGCAGAAGGAGGCCGCTGAACGGCTCGGCCTGAAAAAGCGGATAATCCAGTATTATGAAACCGGTCGGCGCGACGGCAAAAACGTCAAGATTCCCAAATCGGTCAGGCTTGCCTGTTATGCCCTGTCCCAAGGCGTCGAAGACTTCGACGGCAGCGCGGCCCGCAATCGCAACGACAAGCCGTCATCGCGCAAGCGCGCCAACGGCCCCACCGCGCGCTAGGCGCACGGCTGCCGCACACTCACCGCCGGCATTTTGCGGTAACCGGGGTATAACGCTTGCCGTTTGCCATTTAGGGATGGCACAGGCAACGACGTTCGTGTAGGAAGCGGCCCGTCCTTGCTCACGTCAAAACCGGCCTTGTCCGCCGCCACCAGCGGTCCTGCCCTCGCGCGCCATGCCCAAGAGAACCGATCTCAAATCCATCATGATAATCGGCGCCGGCCCGATCGTCATCGGTCAGGCCTGCGAATTCGACTATTCCGGCACCCAGGCCTGTAAGGCGCTGAAAGCCGAGGGCTACCGGATCATCCTGGTCAATTCCAATCCGGCGACGATCATGACCGACCCCGATCTGGCCGATGCCACCTACATCGAGCCGATCACGCCGGAAATCGTCGCCAAAATCATCGAAAAGGAACGGCCGGACGCGCTGCTGCCGACCATGGGCGGCCAGACGGCGCTCAACTGCGCTTTGTCGCTCAACCGCATGGGCGTCCTGGAAAAATTCGGCGTGGAAATGATCGGCGCGCGCGCGGCGGTCATCGACAAGGCCGAGGACCGCAAGCTGTTTCGCGAAGCCATGGCGGCGATCGGCCTTCAAACGCCCCGTTCCAGGCTGGCCAACGCCTCCGAAGACAAAACCGAAGACAAGGCGGCGCACGACGCGGCGGTGGCCGCAATTAACGCCGAATGCACCGATCCGGCGATCCGCGAAAGCCGTCTTGCGGCATTCGCCGTCCAATGGCGTGCCGGCGCGCAAGAGCGCAAGGAGCGTTATCAGACGCGGGCCCTGACGATCGCCCTGGAAGCGCTCGACACCGTCGGTCTGCCGGCCATTATCCGGCCGTCCTTTACGCTCGGCGGCACCGGCGGCGGCATCGCCTACAACCGTGAGGAGTTCCTTGAGATCGTCGAGCGCGGTCTCGACGCCTCGCCGACATCGGAAGTTCTGATCGAGGAATCGGTGATCGGCTGGAAGGAGTTCGAGATGGAGGTCGTCCGCGACAAGGACGACAATTGCATCATCGTCTGTTCCATCGAAAACGTCGACCCTATGGGCGTGCATACCGGTGATTCCATCACCGTCGCGCCGGCCCTGACGCTCACCGACAAGGAATTCCAGATCATGCGCGACGCCTCCATTGCGGTGTTGCGCGAAATCGGCGTGGAGACCGGCGGCTCCAACGTCCAGTTCGCCATCAATCCCGATGACGGCCGGATGGTGGTGATTGAGATGAATCCGCGCGTCTCGCGTTCCTCCGCTTTGGCCTCCAAGGCGACCGGCTTTCCGATCGCCAAGGTCGCCGCGAAGCTGGCCGTCGGCTATACCCTCGACGAGCTGGAAAATGACATTACCGGCGGCGCCACGCCGGCCTCCTTCGAGCCGACGATCGATTATGTCGTCACCAAGATTCCGCGCTTTGCATTCGAGAAGTTTCCCGGCGCCGAACCGCTCCTGACCACCTCGATGAAATCGGTCGGCGAGGTCATGGCGATCGGCCGGACTTTTGCCGAATCGTTGCAAAAGGCGCTGCGCGGCCTGGAAACCGGTCTGACCGGCCTTGACGAAATTGCCATTGCCGGCCTTGGCAAGGGCGATGACAGGAACGCCATCCGCGCCGCGCTGGCCGTGCCCACGCCGGACCGGCTGTTGAACGTCGCGCAGGCCCTGCGGCTCGGCGCCAGCGAGGAGGATATCCACGCAGCCTGCCGTATCGATCCCTGGTTCCTGCGTCAGATCGAAGCCATTATCGCCACCGAAAACCGTATCGCTGAGCATGGCCTGCCGGAAAGCGCCAATCTTCTGCGCGAGCTTAAGGCGATGGGCTTTTCCGATGCACGCCTGGCGAGCCTTTCCGGCCGCAGCGAAACCGATGTCCGCGATCTGCGCCAGCGGCTCGGCGTGCGCCCGCTCTACAAGCGCATCGATACCTGCGCCGCCGAATTCGCCGCGCCCACGGCCTATATGTATTCCACCTATGAAGCGCCCTTTGCCGGCGCGCCTGCCGACGAAGCCGCGCCCTCAGACGACCGCAAGGTCATCATTCTGGGCGGCGGGCCAAACCGCATCGGCCAGGGTATCGAATTCGATTATTGCTGCTGCCATGCCGCCTTCGCGCTGGCCGATGCCGGCTATGAATCGATCATGGTCAACTGCAATCCGGAGACCGTTTCCACCGACTATGACACCTCCGACCGGCTTTATTTCGAGCCGCTGACCGCCGAGGACGTGCTGGAGATCATCGCCACGGAAAGTGAGAAGGGCACGCTTCATGGCGTCATTGTGCAATTCGGCGGCCAGACGCCGCTCAATCTTGCGCATGCGCTGCAAAATGCCGGCGTGCCGATTTTGGGAACCTCGCCCGACGCCATCGACCTGGCCGAAGACCGCGACCGGTTCAAGTCGCTGCTCGACCGGCTCGGCCTGCGCCAGCCCAACAACGGCATTGCCCGCTCCGGCGATGAAGCGCAGGCGATTGCCGAGCGCATCGGCTATCCGGTCGTCATCCGGCCGTCCTATGTGCTTGGCGGACGCGCCATGGAGATCGTCCACGACCAGACCCAACTGCAACGCTATATCACCGACGCAGTGGTCGTTTCGGGCGCTTCTCCGGTTCTCATCGATGGCTATCTCGCTGATGCCATCGAGGTCGACGTCGATGCGCTATGCGACGGCAATGAGGTTTTCGTTTGCGGCATCATGGAGCACATCGAAGAGGCCGGCATCCATTCCGGCGACAGTGCCTGCGTTCTGCCACCCCATTCCTTGAACGATGACATCATCGCCGAACTGAAACGCCAGACCGTGGATATGGCGCTGGCGCTCAGGGTCGGCGGTCTGATGAACGTCCAGTATGCCGTAAAGGACGGCGATATCTACGTCCTGGAGGTCAATCCGCGCGCCTCGCGAACCGTGCCCTTTGTCGCCAAGACGATCGGCAAGCCTGTCGCCAAGATCGCGGCGCGCATCATGGCGGGCGAGACCCTGGCCGATTTTCAGCTGAGCGAAGACGGGATCGACCATATTGCCGTCAAGGAGGCGGTCTTCCCGTTCGCACGGTTTCCGGGCGTCGACACCATCCTGGGGCCGGAAATGCGATCAACCGGCGAGGTGATGGGGATTGACCGGACATTCCGGCTGGCTTTTGCCAAGAGCCAGCTTGCAGGCGGCACCCACGTGCCCACAAGCGGCACGGTTTTTATTTCCGTTCGCGATTCCGACAAGCCGCGTGCCGTGGATATCGCCCGGGAAATGGCCAATCTCGGATTCCACGTCATCGCCACCGGCGGAACGCAGCGTTTTCTGAAACAAAACGGCGTGGCTTGCGAGAAGATCAACAAGGTGCTCGAAGGCCGGCCGCACATCGTCGATGCAATCAAGAACGGCGAGATTCAGCTTGTCTTCAACACCACCGAAGGCGCACAGGCGCTGACCGACAGCCGATCGCTCAGGCGCGCGGCGCTGTTGCACAAGGTGCCCTATTATACGACGCTGGCCGGCGCGCGGGCCGCGGCGCGCGGAATCGAGGCGTTGGTCGGCGGCGAGCTTGAAGTCAGGCCCTTACAGGCTTATTTTAGCGGCTGAGTGCAAGGTTTTTTCGGGTGTTTTGCATGACATGTGCGAAGCGCCTGGTTTTTTTTACGCTCTGCGCATGGTGGCCGGAGACATAGAGCCGGTGCTGTGAGAAGCGGGGCAAGGAGAACGACATGGAAAAGGTCCCGATGACCGCAGGCGGCTACGAAGCTCTGGCGGCGGAGCTGAAACGGCGAACAGCGGAAGACCGCCCGAAGATCATTCAGGCGATCGCGGAAGCGCGCGCCCATGGCGATTTGTCGGAAAATGCCGAGTATCACGCCGCCAAGGACCAGCAGAGCCACAATGAGGGCCGCATCGCCGAGCTGGAGGACAAGCTGTCGCGCTCCGAAGTCATCGATCTGTCCAAGCTGTCCGGCAAAACAGTGAAATTCGGCGCCACGGTTACGCTCATCGACGAGGATACCGACGAGAAGAAGGTCTATCAGCTTGTCGGCGATGTTGAGGCCGATGTGAAAAACGGCCAGATTTCCATTTCCTCGCCGATCGCCCGCGCATTGATCGGCAAGAGCGTCGGCGATTCCGTCGAGGTTGCCGCGCCCGGCGGCGTGCGCGGCTACGAAATCCTGAAAATCAAGTTTGGATAAGCTCTTGATTGATCTTTACACCTGGACCACGCCGAACGGCCGCAAGGCGTCCATAGCGCTTGAGGAAATGGGCCTGGACTACAAGGCCCATGCGATCAATATCGGCGATGGCGACCAGTTCGCGCCGGAATTCCTGAAAATCAGTCCCAACAACAAGATCCCGGCGATTGTCGATCATGACACCGGGCTGTCGCTGATGGAGTCCGGCGCCATCCTGCTTTATCTGGCCGACAAGACCGGCCGCTTCATGCCGACAGACACGGCAGGCCGATGGCAGGCCATGGAATGGCTGATGTGGCAGATGGGCGGTTTTGGACCGATCCTCGGCCAGGTGCATCATTTCGTCAAATACAATCACGGCAAGTCGCCCTATGCCGAAGAGCGCTTCAGCAAGGAAGCGGCGCGGCTCTACAAGGTCCTGAACACCCATCTCGCCGACCGCGATTTCGTCGCCGGCGACTATTCCATTGCCGATATGGCGATCTGGCCCTGGGCATCGCGCTTTGAATGGCAGGAAATCGATTTGAGCGATTACCCCAATGTCCGTGACTGGTATGTGCGAATCGCCGAGCGTCCCGCCGTGCAGGCCGGGTATCAGGTGCCCAAATATGTCAACGACGTGCCGATGCCGTGAGGCGGCAGCCGCCGCTTAGGCAGCGACGGGCACTACCCCGGCGCGATTGTTCCGCAGCACCGCCCAGAGCGTGAATCCGAACAATCCAGCCATGCCGATCAGGCCGATCGGCAGGTGGGCATATTGCGCAACGAGCCGGGCGATCAGCGGCAACAGCCAGATCGTCGCATAGACGCTTTTTTCATACGGGTGGAAACCGCGCTTCATTCCATCGGCGACCAAAAAGGCAACCGCCGGCGCCAGCACCAGCATGTCGTAGTCCAGTACATAGGGTGTCACCAACAGCGCGCCGGTGCACGTCGCCGCCTTGGCTGCTGGCAGGTTTTCCGGCCGCGAGCGCGTTGACCACCACAGCCACGCCAGTCCACAAAGCACGGCCAGCGCGACCAGCGCCTGCAGGCCATAGGCCAGTTCCACCGTTCCCCCCATGCCGCGAACGGCGGAAAACATGGTCTGAATCTTGAACCAGCCGGTCGGCACCTGTTCCAGGACATAGCTGCGGGTTACCTCGCCGCTGCCGAAAAACGCATACCACGGCTCCAGACCGAACAGCGCGACGGAGGCAAGACTTAAGGCCAGCGCGGAAATCGCCGCGCCGGCAAAGCTGCGCCAGTAGCTGCCGGCGGCCAGCACCAGCGGCAGCACCAGCCCGAGTTGCGGCTTGTAGCAAAGAGCCCCCAGCAAAAGCCCGGCGATCCACGGGCGACGCTCCAGCAGGGCCAGTCCCATTGCCAGCAGGCCGGCCGTCAGGAATGCGTTCTGGCCGTGCGAAATAGTGACAAAGACGGCGGGAAACGCCGCAGCGGCGATCAAGGCCGACCTGAGCGGGATGATCGAGCGGATCGCGGCCAGATAGAACAGGCCGGTGACGGCCATATAAAGGGCCAGCGCCGCCAGATAGGGCAGCAAGGCAAGACCGCTGGCGGGAATCAGAAAGACCGGCGGATAATGCCAGCCGTAAAACGGATGATCCGCCCCGCCATCGAAAAGCGCCCGCTGCACCTGCTCGTGGGCGGCAAAATCAAAGATCCGAACCGCCGCCCCATCCAGCGCCATCAACCCGGCCGTATAGGGATTGGCAAAGTCGGTGCCGATTGGCCGGCCGAAATAGTCGACAAGACCGTCGCCGGCCACCCACAGCAAGACGAGGCCGATAGCCGGCATGAGGCCGATGAGAAGCGCATAATTGCGCATCCGCTCAGGTGTCAGCCAGTCGCCGGTCGCCAGATGGTGCCGGATTTTTTCAAGCCTTTCCATACCCGGCTTGTGACATGAAGCTGATGAAAACGCGGTTAAGCCGGCCGCCGGCAAACTTTCGGAGTGGTGCCTTGCCCGATGGCGGATTTTCGCACTAGGCTGCGCCCGGCGAGAAACACCATGAATATTCCGCTCATCAAGGCGATCGTCATCCTGCCGGGAACGGCCCTTGTCTACGTCCCGGCATTGATCATCTGGTCCACAAGCGGCACGGCCTGGGCGGCGGGCTTCCCACCTGATACGCCGCTTTCGTGGCTGGCCGGCTCCGTCTTCGCCGTAGCCGGCCTGACTCTGATAATCTGGACGATGCGGTTGTTTGCCGTAAAAGGCGGCGGCGGCACGCCGGCGCCGTGGCAGCCGATCCAAAACTTTATTGTCACCGGCCCCTACCGTTACGTCCGCAACCCGATGCTGATCGGCGTCAATCTGTTCCTGATCGCCGAGGCGCTTGTGCTGCAATCATGGCCGATCTTCATCTGGATGGTCGCCTTCGTCATCATCAACACGGCATATTTTGTTCTCTCCGAGGAGCCGCAACTGGAAAAACGCTTCGGCCAGGCCTATGCGGAGTACCGGCGCAACGTGCCGCGCTGGCTGCCGCGGTTGACGCCCTGGCGGCAATGACGCCTGAATGGTCCCGGGATCAGGAGATGGAAAAAGCCCCGCGCCAGGCGGGGCTTTATGTCATTCGGCCGCAGCCGGCGCCGGCGATCGCAGTTCCGATCTCAGCCCCATATAGGTCGCTACGCACATGCCCAAGAGCACAATGGTGAACGGGAACCCTGTGGCAATCGCCGCCGCCTGCAGCGACACCAATCCGCCGCCGAGCAACAGGGCGATGGCCACCAGCCCCTCAAACGTGCACCAGAAGACGCGCTGGGCGACCGGCGCGTCGATCTTGCCGCCGGCGGTGATGGTATCGATCACCAGCGAGCCGGAATCCGACGAGGTGACGAAAAAGACGATCACCAAAACGATGCCGACAAACGACAGCAGGCTGGACAGCGGCAGCAGTTCCAGCATTTTGAACAGCGACAGTTCCGGCGTCCATGCGGTCACCGTCTCCGTCACGCCGGTATAGCCGTCATTGACGAACTGGCTGATCGCCGTGCCGCCGAATGATGTCATCCACAACACGCTGACAAGGGTCGGGATGAGCAGCACGCAGACGATGAATTCGCGCACGGTCCGGCCCTTCGACACGCGGGCGATGAACATGCCGACAAACGGCGACCAGGAGATCCACCAGGCCCAGTAGAATGTCGTCCAGCCATGCAGGAAGCCGGTATCGTCGCGGCCCACCCAGTTTGACAGGGCCGGGACGTTTTTCACATAGCCCCAGATATTGGCGAAGAACCCGGAGATTATCTCAAGCGTCGGTCCGAAGACGATCACGCAGAGCATCAACAGCAAAGCCAGCACCATATTGATCTCGCTGAGCCGCTTGACCCCGGCATCAAGGCCGGCCAGCACCGAGCCGAGCGCGATCATCGTTATGCCGATGATCAAAAGCACCTTGGTGACGTCCGTCGCCGGAATTCCAAACAGGAAGTTTATGCCGGCGCTCGCCTGCTCGGCGCCGATGCCAAGCGATGTCGCCAGACCGAACAGGGTCGCAAAGACAGCAAGCGTATCGATGACATGACCGAGCCAGCCCCAGACCGCTTCACCGAAAATCGGATAGAACGCCGAGCGGACGGTCAGCGGCAGGCCGCGATTATAGGTGAAGAAGGCGAGCGCCAACGCCACCACCGCATAGACCGCCCACGGGTGCAGGCCCCAGTGAAAGATTGTCGCGGCCATGCCGATTTCGCGCGCCGCTTCCGTATCGGCCGGATCGACGCCGAGCGGTGGCGTCAGCATGTGGTTGACCGGCTCCAGCACGCCGAAGAACATCAGGCCGATGCCCATGCCGGCGGCAAAAAGCATGGCGAACCAGCCGATATAGGAATAGTCCGGCGTGGCGCCGGCGCCGCCGATGCGGATTTTGCCCATCGGAGAGACGACCAGAAACAGGCAGAACAGCACGAAAATGTTCGTGGCGCCCATGAACACCCAATCGAAGGTCGTGGTCAGCCACTTTCTGGTGGCGCCGAAGAATTCGGTAGCACCTTCCTGAAACATCAGCGTGAAAATGACAAACGCAACAATCGTCACCGAGGAAATCAGAAAAACCGGGTTATGGATATCCAGCCCCATGATCTGGATGTTGTCCTGGCCGATTTCATAATCGGTCGTTTTGGATTCACTGGAAGCCACGTCCGCCATGATTTTCTCCCTGGCAAAATTTGTTTCAGATGCTTTTCGAGCATCTGTTCACTCGACCGGCCATTCCGAATCGATATTACCACTCAGGCGATGATTATTACAGGCAGGCGTTCAGGTGACGCGTTTTCGTTGCGGCGTTCAGTGATCTTATTACGACGCATGATGCGCAAGTCTGGTCAGCGCATGCTTGACAGATTGACGATCAGCAGATCGTTTTTCTTGCGGATCGCCGTGGCGATCTTGTGGGCCAGATCCTGGTCGGCCTCCGGATACAGCAGCGCCGCATCGACGGCACGATGCTGACCTTCCAGCAGGCCACGGATTACCGCTTTTTCAACCGCCGCCGCGATTTTGTCAGCCTGCTCGCCGGTCAATGACATGCCCGCCAGTTCGCTGATTTCGCGCACGGTCTCCTGTGTGATTGATTTTATCGTATCCATGAATCATCCTCCAAGGTTTCAGCCCGTTGTGATTGCCGTTCAGGTCGGGTCGCGAGCGCCCGGCCGTCCAGGCCGGCTATCAGGTGCCCAAATACGTCAACGACGTGCCGATGCCTTAGGCTTCGGGCCGCCAAGAGATGGACACATGGCCCGGACGCGTTAAGACCCGCTGCAGCCAGGCGGTGATCCCCGGATAGACGGTCAAGTCGAAGCCGCCCTCTCCCGCCATGTGTGTGTAGGCATAAAGCGCCATATCGGCGACGGAGCAGCTCTCGCCAGCGAGCCAATCGGCTTCCGAAAGCCGGTCCTCCATGACTGAAAGTGCCTTGTTTCCGGCGTCAAGCAGCTCCGCCATGCGCTCCGGCGTCGCCTGGGCACGACGGGCCGGATAAATCGACAAGGAGCGGCGCACGGCAATCGCTGGCTCGTGGCTGTATTGTTCAAAGAACAGCCACTCATAAACTTTGGCGCGGTCAAAGGCGGCGTCCGGCAAAAACGCTGTACCTTCCGCCAGATGCAGCAAGATAGCATTCGATTCCCCCAGCACCCGACCATCGTCAAATTCCAGAAGCGGCACCTTGCCGTTCGGATTTCGCGCCAGATAGTCCGCGGCGCGCGTTTCGCCGCGATTAGTATCCATATCGACAATGCGGAACGGCAAGCCAAGATTTGCCAATAGCATTCGCGGCTTATAGCAATTGCCGGAATCTTGCTGCTGATAAAGAATGAGCACAATTCTCCTCTACCCCAATCTCTTCAGTGTTTCTTCCCGCAGTTCGGCAATAACTCGATCGGTTTCGATCACGGCATCGCCCAGTTTGACGACTTCGCCTTCAGCGACATCGCGCCTCAGCACGACATCCTTGGCCAGTCCGATGGGCAATGCATCCGTTTCAATGCTCCGTTTGGCCGGCATGAGCTTGCCCCAGACCGTATAGCCGCCCTCCCCGTCAAGCCGTTCGCCGGCTTTCAGGTCGCGCTTGGCGACGGCGGCGACATCGCCGCGAAACCCGGTTGGCGCGCCGGTCGCCTCGCCGCGCAGGACGGCGCAATAGACCGAAATGCCGAGTTCCAGGCCGATCATGTGAAAGGGCCGGTAAAGCGCCGCATAGCGCCCGGTCTCGTCGCTCGGCAGGCCATATTGGGCAAAGCAGGCGCTGGCATAGTCATTGGTCGCCTTCATCACCACATAAACGCCCCAGCGCAGATCGCGGTCGATTTCGCTGCCGTCGCGATTGAGCGAGGACACCACCTCCACCATGCCGTCGCGCTCCAGCACGCCGCCGACGGTTTTGGGGCGCAAAATGTCGGCCAGTTCGCCGGTGCCGACCGGCGGAAACAACAGCCCCTCAGCGGGAACGCCAAGGCCGCAGGCATTGGCCACCGCCGCCATCTCGATCGCCGATTTCGTCCCGTCCAGGAACGAATTGAACATCTGGCTGTTCATGCCGGCGGCCCGCGCCTGCTCGGCGCTCAGGCCGTAATGCTGCCAGACGGTATCGGGCGTCGAGGCGTGATAGGCCGGCAGATATTTCGTCCCCTTGCCGGCCGCCGCCACCTCGAACCCTGCCGCCCGCGCCCAGTCGACCTGTTCGGCCATCAGCGCCGGCTGGTCGCCATAGGCAAGCGCATAGACCAGCCCGGCGCGCCTGGCCTTTGCCGCCAGTGCCGGCCCGGCCAGAACATCGGCCTCCACATTGACCATGACGAGGTGCTTGCCGGCGGCGATACACGCCGCGCCGTGGGCAAGACCGGCCAGCGGGTCGCCGGTCGCCTCAATGACGACATCGACGTCATCGCGGCCGATGACATCGCCGGCATCCTCGCCGATCGCCACCGCCGCAATGCGCTCCGCGCTCCAGCCGATCTGCTTAAGCCGGTCGCGGGCGGCATCGGGTTTCAGATCGGCAATTGCCGCAATTCTGATACCGGGCATGGTCGGCACCTGCGCCAGAAACATTGCGGCGAATTTCCCCGCGCCGATCAGGCCGATACCGATAGGACCGGCGCTTTCGGCGCGGGCGCCGGCGAGGGCGTAAAGATTCATGCTTTTTCTCCTTTGATCGGCGCCTCAACCGCTTGCTTCGTCACTCTTGCAGGCATAGGGTCCGCCGCGCCGATTAGGCCGAACATTCCTCCCATTGGAGCCGTGTCCATGAGCTTCCTCGCCGACAGCCTGGCCAGGGTCAAGCCCTCCGCCACCATCGCCGTTGCCCAACAGGCGCGTGATCTGAAAGCCGCCGGCCGCGACGTCATCGATCTGGGCGCCGGCGAGCCGGATTTCGACACCCCCGACAACATCAAGGATGCCGCCATTGCGGCGATCCGCCGCGGCGAGACCAAATATACGCCGGTCCCCGGCATCGTCGAATTGCGCCAGGCGATTTCCGCCAAGTTCAGCCGCGAGAACGGCCTGGATTACACGCCGGCCCAGATCATCGTCGGCACCGGCGGCAAGAACGTGCTCTACAATGCTTTCGCCGCCTCGCTGAATCCCGGCGACGAGGTGCTGATCCCGACGCCGTTCTGGGTCAGCTATCCCGATATGGTGCTGCTCAATGGCGGCGAGCCGCGCTATGTCGCCACGCGGCTGGAAGACGGTTTCAAGCTGCGGCCCGAAGCGCTCGATGCGGCGATTACGTCCAAGACCAAGTGGTTTTTGTTCAACGCCCCGTCCAACCCGTCCGGCGCCGCCTACAGCGCCGCCGAGATCCGCGCCATCGCCGATGTGCTGCTCAAGCATCCGCAGGTCTGGATCATGACCGACGACATGTATGAGCACATCCTCTACACCGACGAGCCCTACGCCACCATGGCGCAGGTCGAGCCGGCGCTCTATGACCGCACGCTGACCATCAACGGCGTCTCCAAGGCCTATGCCATGACCGGCTGGCGTATCGGCTATGCCGGCGGGCCCGAAGCGCTGATCAAGGCGATGACCAAGATCCAGAGCCAGCAGACCTCGGGCACCTGCTCCATCGCTCAATGGGCCTCGGTGGAGGCCCTGAACGGACCGCAGGATTTTATTCCCGCGCGCCGCGATATCTTCCGCGGTCGCCGCGACCTCGTGGTCTCCATGCTCAATCAGACGACCGGCATTTCCTGCCCGGAGCCGCAAGGGGCGTTTTACGTCTACCCATCCTGCGCCGGCGCGATCGGCAAGACGGCACCGTCCGGCAAGACGATCGAAAGCGACGAGGACTTTGTTTCAGCGCTGCTGGAGGCCGAAGGCGTCGCCGTCGTGCACGGCACGGCCTTCGGACTGGGCCCGAATTTCCGCATCTCCTACGCCACGTCGACCGAGGCGCTGGAAGAGGCCTGTGCCCGCATCCAGCGTTTTTGCAACGCCCTGGATGGTTAGCTGCAAGCGGGCCGTGCCAAACAGCAAACCTCCGGCCCCGAGATTCGGGACCGGAGGCTGTTCACCCTTGTCTAAAGAGCCCTCTCACCGCCCCTTTGACTGGCCGGGGCGAAGGGCCGAGCGGGCGGGAGGCGATCCGCTCAATAGGACCAGGGCGAGTTGCAGTAATGCTGCAGGCCGTCATAGCCGGTGAAGGTATTGGTCTGCCATTTGTAGGTCTTGTACTTCTTGTCGCAGTACAGGTAGTGCTCCGTCGGCAGGCCTGCCGCAGGCGCAGGCGCAGGCTTGTTCTTGTTGGCGCTGGCGATTGCCGAGCCGATCAGCACGCCACCGAGCACACCGAGCGCTGCCGCCTGCCCATATTTGTGCTTGTGGTGCGGGGGCGGCGCCGGCGGAGTTGGAGTCGGAGTGGGCGTCAGCGGGCCGGGAAATAGCGGGCCGGTATAGATCGGACCGGGACCGGGAATCAGCGGGCCGGGTATGGCATGAAGATGCGGCGGGCCGCTCGGATGCGCCTGGGCGCTTGAGATGGCACTCACGCTGGCGGTCGTCGCCACGGCGACCATTGTCAGGGTTGCGAGAATCTTGCGGGTCTTGCTCATCGATCTGTCCTTTCGTGATCGCGGGTCAATCTCACTTTGAAGCTGCCCCCTCAGAACCGCCGGTCTGCGGACGGTCCCTCGGGCTTCAACGATGAGACGCCGCCGCGCCGCGAAAGGTTCAGATTGTTTTCACCATTGCCGCAAACCTTTGATTTTCAGGCATTTTTTTTCAAACAAAAACCCCGGCCGCACAAAGCGACCGGGGCCTGTCGACATTACAGCGGCCCGAGAGCCGCCGCGAAAGCCTGTACGGGTGTTACGCGACCTGCAGGTTGACCGCCTGCGGGCCACGGCCACGCGGGTCCGCCTCCTGTTCAAAGGAGACGCGGCTGCCTTCCACCAGCGGCGGAATGCCGGAGCGCTCCACGGCCGAGACATGGACGAAAACGTCCTTGCCGCCTGATTCAGGCGTGATGAAGCCGAAGCCCCGCGTTGCGTCGAA
>Ga0224512_10001940_pt1 | contig 19376 bp, 23 predicted proteins | sample SF_May12_sed_USG_4_FD_169103 | JGI IMG/M metagenome (GOLD analysis project Ga0224512, IMG submission 169103) | Sediment microbial communities from San Francisco Bay, California, United States - SF_May12_sed_USGS_13 | ecosystem: Environmental > Aquatic > Marine > Sediment | place: USA... | reverse complement strand
ATCATCTATCAAAAGATCAGAATAGATCTTTTCATGTGCAACCAATACATCCTCTGCTGTCAGGTCTGATACTGCTTGTCTGAAATAGTTGGGAGAAAGACTAAGTTCGGAGGCCCCACCTTTACCTTAATGACCTTCTTGAGTTTTCTCTGCAACTCTACACTTGAGATCACCATGGTGATTAGTGTTCCAAATACCAGCAAAGAAAACATACTGTCATCAAGCATGTCAAATTCCAAAAGTGACAACATCAATGCAAGATCCACTGCCCCCTTTGACATAACACCATAAGCAACTGTAGATGCAGGCTGCATTCGTGCAATCCGTACAGCAATGTAAGAAGCGCCAAATTTTACTCCCACAATTATTGCAAGAAAAACTGCAATTACCCACCATGGGATATCAAAGAAATTTGGTGTAAAGTGCAGTCCAATTCCTGCAAAGAAGATCGGGATGAATAGGCCATAGCCAAGCACGCCTATGTTTTTGGATATTTCCTTGTATTCCTCTCTGCCCATCCTGGACACTGCAATTCCTAAAAGCAGTGCGCCAATGGCCCCATGTATGCCACTGATCTCTGCAAAATATGCGATGAACAAAATCATTCCAATCACCAATCCAAAGTACACCTGCTTTGCACGCAAATGCTGCCGTAACATCTTGAAAAACCTCGGTACAACAAAAATTGATACCAATCCTGCAACAACAAAAAAGATTACCATGTTTGAAAACAGCCAGACAAAGTCCATTATTTGCGGACTCTCACTCTGGTTTACCTGTATGAGCACACTTGTAATTATAATTGCAATAAATTCAACTATTGCAATAACTGTAAAGATTTCCAGACCTATTGTGGAGCGAAGTTTTCCCATGTCCGTAAGTATCTTGGCAGTCACACCAAGGCTTGATGCGCCAATCACGCTTGCAATTGCAAATGCATTGACAAATTCCATGTCAAGTGAAATTCCAAAAATGCCTGCAGCAGCAAATGATATTAGAAATGCCACTGCAGATCCTGCAAACAGCCTTCCCCTTAAAACCCGGAACAACCCAGGTAAATCTATCTCTTCTAAACCAATTAGGAAAAACAGGAAAAATACACCTATACTTACAAAGAGTTCAATTGCCTCAACGGGCTGGACGATTGCAAACATTGCAGGCCCGACAATTATTCCTGCCAGAACATTTCCGATAATTGTGGGTTGGTTGATCCTGTGCATCAATTCGCCGAGCAGCTTGGATGAAACCACAAGTACTGCCAGAAACAGGATTGCCTCAAAAACCATCTTTGTTACAGTCTAGAAGACGCTATAATTAAGACATTCAGTTGTCATGTTTCTGAAAAGATCAAGAATTTATGGGAATGTAAATTTACGTTATACTTTATCTGCTACGTCGCTAATCTTGTCCTTGATTTTGGATTTGGCCTTTTTTGCTTCACCCTCTAGTTCAGCTTTTGCTTTCTTTGCTTTTGTTTCTGCATCAATGTAATCATCATCTGTCATGTGATACAGTAATCGGTATTCACTATTAATGGTTTAGAAAATATTTTATTAGTTGTCCAAGACATTTACATCACAATTGTGAATTAATGAAATAAAACGAACAAAAATGCAGGTTTTTATCCGTATTGAAATCATCTAAAGCAAGTTATGGTAGAAGAAAATACCGATGCTATAGAATTAAGCCAATTTGAAAGAATTACAAAACTTTTATCCTCGTCATATGAGATGCAGACAGCATTTATCGCACTTGTTATCGGTCTCTCTATTTTGTTTATTGTATACAGAAAATTTTCCAACTGAATTGGATCAAAATAAATTAGCTATACTAGACCACACTTGTCAATATTTGTAAAAACTGTGTTACTGCCAGTGTTTGCAATAGTACTGGTTTCGTCTATTTCAGCATATGTTCAGTTCTTTGTGTTGGCATCAGATATAGTTTTGACTGATGCGGTTAATATCACTAAAGAAAACAGCAAAGACGTAAAAGAAATCTTTGCAAAGATACTTGCAATGATAAACATTACTGTGGTTGGATTTACCATTTCAAGATTAATTCCAATAGTACTAAACAAAAGAAAAAGATCAGAATTAGAACGAGAAGACTGATTCTTGGATGGACATGAGAGGATTTGAGGATGATCCACAAAGATTCTTCCATAAATTGTTTGAGTGGATCCCTCCAAAAAAGACGCCAAAAGACATGGAAGAGGAGGAATTTCAGAAGATGCTTCAAACACCAGAGGGTAGAGAGACACTAGAGCAATTCCGGACATCAAAGGGACAATCAATTGGCACATTCAAGTCACTTCAATACTAAACAAGATTGGAAAGCGTGTAATGACTGAGATCAAGGACAGCAAAGGAAATCATATTGTTGTGCAGAAAAGATGTCCACATCTTAATGAAAACAAGCCAAGCTGCGGATGTGACAAGAAAATATTTGTTAATCTCAATCAACCGATAGTACGATTTGATGAGTTTAATGCATCCTCACTTGACTTTAGACTGTGGGTGTCAGGGAGTATGGCCCCACCAGTTTACAGTTGAGACTGCTATGAGAATAATGATTCAAGAGGAGTTTGCAAAATATGACATACGTATTCCATGGCCAATCCGAACCGTATATTCAGGTGATGAGAAAAGAGAGGCAGAAGAGATAGGAAAAATGAATGCATCAAGAAAGAAAGTTCTTGATGACCATGGACTTGGAGACGTTCCAATAGATGGATAAATCAAAAATAATTTATTTTATTTTTTGGTTGTAAATATTTAGTCGATTTTTGTTATTTTTTTGTCTATGAATTTGTATTTCGAGGACTCACGATCCAATATGGCATTACAATCCTCGACAAATGACATTCTATCTTCAGTTAGTTCAGACTCTATTGGTGGAATCTGTGCTAGAAACTCGATGAAATCATACATTTCGTTCCATTTCAGCTTGTAGTATAATTCACGTGTCTCCTCAATACCATTAGACAGATAGCCGTTGATTATTGCATCAGCTGGAATTTTAAAAAAATCATACAATATGCTTTCAAAGAATTTTTTGAGTGCACGATTTTCCTGAATTAGCACAGAAGATGGAAGTTTGCCAACATCAAGATATTGCCTAAATATCACATTCCAAATACTGTGTTTTAGATTATCATCAACTGACTTGTTTTGGTCTTTCTTTTTTTCTTCAATCCCTTCTCTTTGGGAGAATGTTTTGTATAACGTCAATGTGTACACTGAATTTTGTATAGTGTATGTAATAAACTACTGTTAGAAATAATTTTTGGGTTTTCTCCCTCAAATGATAGTGTTATAGTGACAACCATGCCGCAATGACACTAGCACCAATTAACACTGAGACGATGAAAATAACATATTTGATATCTATCTGACGGTTTTGACCGTAACGTTTTGGCGTGACACCTGCCATAAGAAACACTGTCAGTGTTCCCAATAGCAATCCGATGATGTTTGATATGGTCAATATGGATGCGCCAATTAGAATATCTGCATCTAACATTGCAAGGCCAATTCCCATTACAGAAGCTGGAGGTACAAGTGCGGCTGCAATGGCAACACCGACAAGCGTACCTGGAACGTTTGAAGACATTGCAAGTGCCCCTGCAATGCCTAAGGCTATTGCCAAAATCAGAAAAACAGGTGATGTCGCTGTTCTTACCTGAATCTCATCTGTTATCTCAATAGGTGAAATCTGTACTGCAATTATAGTAAGCAATGCAGAGATTCCGACAATAGAACCTATCAAAAGTAGAATTGAAAACCCTGCCTTGATGATTTTTGGCGGACGAAATACTGCAATGTTGAAGGAAAATGCCGTGATGGGTTTTAGTAGTGGTGCAATCAGCATGGCGCCAATTATTATCGAGGGGTTGTTTGAAAACAGTCCTATCAGTGCTGCCGCTGCTGCTATGATTACCATAAAAAGTAAATCACGGCGAAATTCAACTGCAGGTTCTGTTAGTGCATGAAACTCTTCTCTAAGCTTGGGGGCTTCCTTGTTGTCCTCTTTATCTTCTATTCGATCTAAATAATTTGAAAAAGCAGTCTCTATTTCATGTACTGTCATCAAATTATCTTTTTGATTTGTATGAAGAATTTTCTTAACATCTCTCATTATTTCACGGGCAGTTGTGTCTGGTGAAAATATGAAATATTGGTTTAAATTTGAATCAACAATATTACTCTGTAAATTATTTTTGTAAAAAGGAACATCAAATTTGGATAGAACATACTCTAGTTCATTACTTTGTTTGCTACTAATCATCAATTCAATTTTTTTCACACAAAAAAACAACCTCGATATGATTAATCCCAAACGATTGAAAATAATAGACTAAACTAAAAATTACATTTGAAGCATCTTATTCATTTTCTTCTGTGATTTACACAATTAATGAAAAGGTGAAAACTAGCAGTTTTCATTAAGGGTTACAAAAAGAAAAGCACAAGATCACAATCATACACTGTCATTTGTAATTAATAAAGATATTAGCACAAGTTTTGCTTTGTAATGAACTTACAAGATAAAAGGTAAAGGGCATATGTGGCTGTGTGTTGGAAGCAATTACAGATGTTATAAACATGAACAGTAAAAGAATATAAAAAAATTAGAACAGAGTAAGATTAAGCTCTTTTTCCTCTAATGGTTCGTCTTGCTGCTCTACCGTAGGCTGCTTTTGTGACTGCTTTTCCTTTTTTGGCAGGTTTTTTGGATAATGTTCTTGGACCTTTACCACTAAGGGTGACTGTTCGTCTTGCTGCTCTACCGTAGGCTGCTTTTGTGACTGCTTTTCCTTTTTTGGCAGCAACTGTTCTTCGTGGTTTTGGTTTGTTTCTAGATGTTGTAACAGTCCTTTTTGCAGCACGTTTCCATGCTGGTTTTGCAGTTTTTGATCTGCTTGTTGTTTTTGTTGCACCTCTAGTAATCTTTTTTGCAATTTTCTTTGCAGTTTTTCTTGCAGGTCTTGTAGATCTCTTGACAGTTCTTGTAGCTTTCTTTGCAGTTTTTCTTGCAGGTCTTGTAGCTCTCTTGACAGTTCTTGTAGCTTTCTTTGCAGTTCTAGTTGTAGCTTTCTTGATTTTTTTCTTTAGCTTACTTATTGCCATTGTATAGTGACGTCGTATATGTGTTTTAACTTAAGACAAATAAATTAAATTGATAGTTTGTAAATTAAATCAACCCAAAATAAATTCTATTGTATGATTTTTATTTTTTGTTTTGCAGAATTCAAATTAACAGTAAACCAATCCAACATATGTTGAATTTTTCTAAATACATTTATCAAAATATATGTTAGTCCAAACTAATTTGTTGTTATTGATTCACAAGTAAAACATACAAACATTACAATAAAAATACAATACAAATACAGAATATCTATGCAAAGATCTTTTTCCAAAAATATAATTAAAACAAGAAATACATACCATTCGACATTTGCTGGAATGGTCAAGATGATGAACAATGTTATGAAAATCACATACAAATCGTTGAACTGTACAAAAATTTGGAATAATGATAGAGTGGTCTAGTGAAAAATTGCATTGGTAACTACAACATATGTGAAGTTGGGAAAAGCCAAGAATTCAGGTAGATGTCAAAGATATGATCAAAACATGATCATCTATCACAAGTCTAAAACAGTTCTAAAGTTTGGAAAGGAGACCAACCCAAAAATTGCATTATTTGTCATGGGAAGCAAAGACATAGAAACGATGTATTTGCTTGAATTAGGAAGGGATAAATAGAATACCTGAGTCTGATTGACACAACGATTATTCTAAACCCACATCTTTTCTCAACAGATCCTTGTTTCTTGAATAATCAACAGGGATTGCTATTATCACGGGTGTATCTTTGTAAGATTTTGCTTTTTGGAGTGCTTCTGAAAACTGCTTAGTGGAATCTACAAAAAAACCTACAGCATTAAAACTTTCAGCCAATTTTACAAAATCAGGATTGTTAAAACCAGTAAAAATTTTCTTCCCGAATTCATCTTTTTGTTTTAGTGATATTAGTCCATATTCTGCATCACACCAAACAACAATTATGATTGGTAACTTTAGTCGGACAGCTGTTTCTATTTCTTGTACGTTCATTAGGAAAGAACCATCACCACACATTGCAATTATTGTCTTGTCAGGATTAACTAGTTGAGCTGCAATTGCTCCTGGAATCGAAAAACCCATTGCAGCAAAACCGTTTGAGATTAGACATGTGTTTGGCATGTATGTCTGATATATTTTTGCAATCCATAACTTATGTACGCCAACATCAGAGATAACAATGTCATGTTCTGATAGTGTTTTTCTAACATTAGAGATCAGTTTTTCAGGATTTATTGGATATGATAAATCATTATCAAACTGAGTTATTCGTTTCATAATTTCCTGTCTGGTTTCCTCAAATATTTTTGGAATCTTGTGACATGGATAACAATCCAAAGTTGGATTCTCCTGTTTTGAAGTCTCTAATTGTTTCAGTAGTGATTCGATTGTAAGTTCAATGTCTCCAATTAACTCAATATCTGTTGGGTAATGCTCATCAGTTTCAGCTGATGTAAAATCAATATGAATAATTTTTTTATCAAGTGTGGGATTCCATGATTGTGGGAAATACTCTACCAAATCATATCCAATTGATATGACAACATCTGAATTTTTTATTGCATTTTGAGCATAATCTACATCCTTTATCCCTACAGTTTGTAAATGCCTTTCATGATTATCTGACACCACCCCTTTTCCCATGAAAGTATTAATGGAGCAGATTCCAGATTTTTCTACAAATTTTCTAACTGACTCTACTGCATTCTCACGTATGCAACCGTTACCCAACAATATCAGCGGATTCTTTGCATCCAGTATAGTGATGATTGCCTGTTTTATGAGTTCATCATTTGGTCTGGAACGATATAATTTTTGTATCGGCAATGGGGATTTGTCAGAGACTTGCTTCATAATATCTTCAGGTATCTCAATGTGAGTTGCTCCGGATTTTTCTTCTGTTGCAATCTTGAATGCCTTGCGAGTTATTTCTGGAATGCTATCAGATGTCCGCAAAGACCAATTCCATTTAGTCATCGGATTGAGCATTGCTACAACATCCATGTTCTGATGAGACTTTTTGTGAAGTGTGTTAGTGTGGGTTTGTGCAGTAATAACTACTACTCTTGATCTATCCATATTTGCATTAGCAATACCTGTGACAAGATTCGTTGCACTTGGACCTAACGTGGATAAACAAACCCCGCTTTACCAGTCAATCTCCCATACACATCAGCCATAAATACAGCTGATTGTCCGTGTCTTGTTATGATGAATTTGATTTTAGATTCTTCCAAAGACATCATCAGATCAGCGTTCTCTTCACCCGGTAAACCAAAAATATACTCGACTCCTTCATGTTCTAAGCATTTTATGAATAAATCAGATGCTTTCATGAATTAATTCTATTTTTCAGATAGGTATAGTGATTTGTATGCCGTCAAGCAATCGATTTTTTGACACAATGAATTTAAAATCATGTTTTATGTATCCTGATTTATTTTATGAATGGTTTTTTTTATTTCAATTGTCTTATCATAAATGATGACTTTTAAAAGATGTTTTAAAAAATATCAGTCTAATCTCTGTTGTTAAAGACATAGTCTTATCTTATGATGTCAAATGGCATGTCTATTGTACCTATGATGGAATCATAATGAGCAACTCCTTTGATTCTCCACGTATGCTGTTCTTCAGTCAATGCAGAAATAACAGTTTCCCCAGCTTCAACATAGCTTAAATCAAATCCTGTATCAACTAGTCTAGATGTTAGTGGAGGAATGTCTGTTTCCTGTTCTATTACACCTTTTCCAAGATAGTTGTCATTAAACCACAACTCGTATTCAGATCTATCCAAAGTAGCAATAACGTCATTTGGGTTATACATGTCCAAGGAAATATCTAGCATTACACTTGTTAAACCAATATTGCGAATAGCAACGTCAGCAAACTCTATCTGAATATTTTCAAGTGCTTTCCTTTGTTCAACCTCAACTACTACATTTAACAGTAAAATACCGATTAGGATTACACTCGCAATTATTCCAGAAGCAATCAAAATAACCTTGTACTTCAACACACATGCTAAACCAACTACTGTAAAAACCGTTTCCACACATTTTAATTGAACATGGATTTTGTATCACAAAAGACCTTAAGGTTTTTTCTTTTTTTCATTTCCACGTGAGTGCACTTTCTAACTCATTAACTATAACCCCATACATGTTGTGCTGGGGATATAGTTAGGCGCTTAGATTTTAGACCCACGTGGAAGTCAGAAAGTAATGGTATGATTTGAAAGATGAGTTTTTGTTTGGAAAAAAGAAAAATGAGAATCAGTTACCGCTAACTAAATCCTAGATAAACCCAAAGAATTCTCTTATCATGTACAATCTTTGCAAAAAAAGTAGATAATTTCAGATCTGAACAATCATTGACTCAGATCGAGCAAAACTTCAATCAAGCAGTTCTAATTGAATTTGGAATGATTCAAGATTCTATGATAGGATTATGTTCAAAATGCTTTACATCAGGAGTATCGCTTGTATTGCACGAGGAAACCTTTGAGGCAATATGTGACAAGTGCCGAAAGTAAACCAGCCTTTATACGCATAGACTGTACCGCATTATGTACATCTTCAATCAATTTTCTTGTAAACAGATTTTGTCTGTTTTTTGCCATATTATTTTATTTTATTTTGATTATTCCTTGATTTATCATGTACTCTATTGCCTGAACATACTCAGAGTCAGAAATTAATCCTTGGGACCACCATCCAGCGTTTGTCTTAATCCATTGTGGAATGATGTATTTTGGAGATGTTGGAGATTTTGGGATTGCAGACACTGCGACCGATTCTTTTCCTGTACCCTGTGAATTAACAGCTGATACCTTAAAGTTGTAAGATGCGTCATTGACCAGGCCGGTAATTATTGCGTTTGGTGTTACGTCTGATTTTTCAATGGTAGTAAATGAGCTTGAACCAGTCTTTGATTGAATGATTTTGTATCCAATAATTGGATATCCATTATCAAATGGAGCACTCCATTCAAGCTTTACTTGTCCATCACTTGTTGTTGCTCTCAAATCACCAATAGATGATGGTATTTTTGCCATGGATTTGGCCTGAGACAGAGGTGTAGCATACACAATGTTTGATTCAGGGCCTAGTCCTGCCGGATTTACTCCCAGTACCCTAAAACCGTAGGGGATGCCGTTTGTCAGACCATCAATTGTGATGCTGGTATTCTTGCCAATTATCGAATAAGACACAAAAGAGTCAGAACCAGTTTTAAATTCTCTTACTCTGTATCCAGTAATATCATCTAATGCATTTGATGAAACAGACCAAGTTAATGTGACCTGACCATTTCCAGGAGTGGCCTTTAGGTTTGTTATGGCAATTGGGACCTTGTTATTTGGAATTACGGTAATGGATTTTGACTCCTTTCCAATTCCAACTGAATTGACTGCAGATATTTTAATTTCATACGAAACATTATTCTTCAATCCAAGAATGGTGGTCTTGGTTACATCTCCAATGTTGGGATAGGTTGTTGTTACGCTGGATCCTTTTTCATTTACCATGATTCTATAGCTTGTGATTGGAGAACCGTTGTCAGATGGTTCAATCCATGAAAGAAACACCTGACCATTACTTGGAATTCCAACTACTCCACGAACCTGATTTGGAACTGCAGCAACTGTTGATTTTGATGGAGTTGCAGAATCAACATTAGAGTCAGCACTCTGTCCCAATGCATTTACTGCATTAATTTTAAAAGCATAAGATGCGTCATTTATCAAGCCGGTAATCTGTGCGCTAGTGGAATCTCCATCAACAGTCTTTTTCTTAAAATCATCAGTACCAATCTGCCAGTAGGTGATTTTGTAACTAGTAATTGGAGAACCGTTAGCATTTGGCTTGCTCCAGGACAAGTTTACCTTGCCATCTCCTCTGGTTGCAATAAAATCAGTTATTGCATTTGGAATGTCAGTTGATGGTGCAGTTGACAATGGTTTTGCAGATGCTATGTTGGAGTCAGCACTTGAACCGATTGAATTTGTTGCAATTACCTTGAAACTGTAGGATACATTATTTTTGAGTCCCGTTGCAATGGCTTGTGTGGTTGTACTGAGATTTGGAAATGTTGTAAATACATCAGAGCCAGTCTCCCAACGAATAATTTTGTAAGATGTTATGGGAGAACCATTGCTATCATGGGCAGTCCAGGAAAGATGGATTTCACCATTACCTGGAATTGCAATAAGATCAGTAATTGCTTCAGGGGCAGAAGGCGTTTGAGCAAAGATGTCATTATTTGAAAACAGTAATGAGATAGAAACTGCAAATACCAGTATCAGAAAGTAATTTTTATTTGATTGCAAGATCTGTGGAGTCCTTTTTAGTATTAACACTTGTGAATAAATTGTACGGCATGGGATTATTACTTGTAGACCTCATACATGCTGCCATATAGCTGGAATTTGGCATCTCGGATTTCGTTTCGTAATTGAATGATTTTTGCAGATAGTTCTGATACCTTTTGCTCATAGTCTGCAGGTTTCTCTGACTGCACGACAAGCTTGTTTAATTCCATTTGGTATTTGCTTTGTTCTGCTATCAACGAGTCTATCTTTTTCTCAAGATCAGTAATCTTTGCAGAAATATCTGCCCTGTTTGCAATCTCAAGTGTTATAGATTTAGTATCTTTTGCATTGATTTTGACAGCAGACATTTGGCAAGAGTTAGCAATTATTCTCTCAGATATCCGAATTGTCTTTTCCTCGCTGTCTGAAGTTACTTTGACTTCAGGTGCCCTCAGCACATCCTTTCCGGTACATGCCTCAAAGACCACGTTATACAAATTCAAATCTCCAAAAGTACTGCTTTGATCCTTGGTGCCAGTAACTTGCTTTGTTATGCTCATTATATTGGCAAAAGTATCCTTTATTGGAACGCCTGTAAACGCTAGTTTTTGTTTTGTAAAGTCAGATGCCTTTAGTTGTGGCGGTGCATAAAGTGCAAACAGGTACTTGTTTAATTCACCCTTTGCCAAATTGAGTTCGGCTCGAAGCTTGATTATCTCATTTGTGGTATCTGTTGTCTTCTTTTTTGCATCTTCGCTTAATGTGGCAGCATCTTGTTTTGTTACATCAGAGAGAGTCTTTTTTAGAACTGCAAGTTTTTGTTGAATGTCTGCAATCTTTGTTTCAAGCTCAGTTAGTGTGTCTGATATTGCACCCTTGTTAGTCAAAGATGCGAATATGGACTTTGGATCTGTTGCCTTTATCTTTGCAGAACTGGTATAGCACTTGTCGGCCATAATTGGTTGAGCAAGTTTTACAGTTTTTGCCTCGCTGTCGGACTTTACCAGTACCTCTGGGGCCCGTATGATTTTGTCGTTGGCACATACCTCAAAGACATGAACATATTCTACCACTCTAAGGTTGGTAGACAGTTTTCCCTCTGCTCCAAACTGCTTTACTGTAGATAAACTAGTTACTGTTCCGATAGGGGAATTTTGTTTAAATGATTTTTTTGCTTCCAGATTGTCTTTAGGAATTTCTTTTGCAATTCCCTTGTCCATCAGTTTTTGTGCAGTTGATGGCGTGAAACAGTCAGTGCTGTCTGCGTTAATTCTGTATACCTTGACGAGATTTGCCTTGCAGATTATATCTGTCTGATCAATTCCAATTTTGGTCTGTTTTTTTGGAGAGGAAACATCAGCAAATACATCTGAGGATAATTGTGAAGCAAGCAATATCGTTAATGATGTAACGGCAATGATTAGAAAAATGGAACTATTCATCATCATTTTTTCCAATTGATAATTACTTAAGTGTTAATGATTTCAAGCACGATTCTTCATCTTGAAAAATCCATGTCAATCCCACCATATCCATTGCAGTTATTCTTGTTGGAAGGGCGTTTTTGGCATCACTTCCAACCAGAGAGACCGATGGTTTTGGGGATTGGTCATGTTTGTACTGGATCACAGTTGACATGACATACAATATGTTGAGACATATATCATAATAGCCATCTGTTTGTGGCATGCCTTAATTTGATAAAAATTGAGACATTTGATTTTGCTAGTATATGCGATTCAAATTCAAGGCTGTTAAATTAGTACATATGAAATTCTTATTTATTTAAAAACGGATTTTAGGATTCATTTGGTATATACCTGCTCCAAAATACTCATTTGAATATTGGCCACATTGTTTGCATGGATTTGAGTCTCATAATTCCTGCAAGAATTGGCAGGTATCTGCTTGTTACTTCCAACTTGAATTGCCTCTATTTTGGATTGCACCAAAACTTTGGCCTTGTCAATAGATTTGTCACCAGCACGGACAATAAATTTCACAAGAAATTTTCCCTGACCAATATCAGTTTTGGAAGTAATGCTCACACTTGGCTCATAGGATAGTTTTGGTTTTTCTTCTCTTATTTTTTTATCAAGTAGAGTAAATTTTTCACTTAATTTTTCTATCCTATCATCTCCCTGATATTTCCATATGGGATCCTGGTAAAGTAAAACACATGTATTGATGAAAGTAACATGTTTGTATTTTGAAACAAATTGTTGTTTTCCTACATTTTTGTATGCTTGATACAAAACTGAGCATTGGTTGATTCGAGGTTTTGATTCATCAACATTATCAAATAGAATGACAGGATCAAACACGTCTGTTTTTTCTTTCTCATTTAGGAACAGTATTTTGTTATCAAACAAGTATTGAAGAGCGTTTAAAAATTCTTGTTCAGATATGTTTCCCTGACCATACCAAAGTGCTGTATTTTTTATCCAATCAGGAATTTGGGATTAGGCAAATGTAAAAGATACACTCAAAGTCAAAAGTAACAATAAAGGAATGGCAAAAAATAATTTCTTCATTATTATTTTCTGGAATCTCAATTAATTAAACATAATCTGATTGTAGTTGTCCTGTAATCACAGAATAACTTGCAGTAAATGATGTCTCGTTCATTGTATGTACCGCAAGGGCATTGCCCGAGAACGTCCAAGAACCAGCTGACTTGTTTGGATCAACTAAGACTAGTCCATAGTGAATCTTTCCATCTACAGTCCAAGTAGGTTGTCCTTGCACGTGTTTTGGAGCTATCGGACCAATTAGAGAAACCAATTGTATTGGTTCAGACGCATCATATGTCAGATGACCTGAATATGGCTTGTCTCTGGATGGAAGAATTACTGCTAGCTGGTGTTGCTCGTGTCCCAATCCCGGATCCTGTTTTGAGGTAATTGTTACTCGAAGGACCTTTTCTTGGTCTGCCATATGTTCAGTGTATGATGCAGAATAGGTTACAGTAAATGGTTTTTCATTCATTGTGTGAACAGCCAACGCATTTCCAGTAAATTGCCATACACCTGCTGAATTTTTGTTATCTACAAGTGTCAGACCATAGATTGTTTTTCCATCAGGAGTCCATGTGGCAGTGGTACCAGTGACATCCATACCATCAAGCGTAAGACGCTATACAAAGGTACACTTGGATCAAATAATTGCAGATTAGTATATTACAAAAACAATTTCAAAAATCATCTAGTTGGTTGACAGCAATTACCAGTACGTCTTACTATTATCACATCTCAAAATAACAGGAATCTATTTGAAAAGCCTATTTTTTCATCTTGTCTAATTTTTTCTCAAATTCATCCCATTCTGCAATTATTGGTTTGAGTAATTTGTTTGTCTTGCCTGTCAACTCTTGGGTTTTTTCAACGATTTCCTTCTTGGTTGCCTCATCAACATCTTTTGAGACATCTAGAACTTTTCTTGTGACTTTATCCATTTTCTTCATGATTCCTGTCAGATGATCCATCATTTCTTGCAGTTCTTTTACTAAATCATCCACCAGATCACCAAGCTCTTCAATTAGTTCCTTGATTGCATCAATTGCACCTTTGAGACCTGACAAGAGTTCTCGCAAAGACACTATCATATCATCTAGAATGTCTTGGGGCAAATCAAGGATTTCGTCGATTAACTCATTTGCTTTTTTGATAGCACCAGTTACCGCACTTCCTAATTGACCCATGACCTTAACTCACTGTGGATTATCTATGGTTATAAACAAGACTGTAACATGCAGTAATTCTAGTTGTATGTGGGTTTGTTGTTTTTTAAAAAAAGAAACTTGGAGTTAACGTCTAATTATCAAGTATGGTTTGTGTCAAAAAAATATAGGATCATTGGAAAACTATTTTTTAACAGGATTAACTAGACTGTTACTGGGTTATGAATCCAGAAAATTCCATCCGTCATTAAACAATACGTAGCTGAGTAGTCAATTCAGTCCTTCCTTGCAGATATGCAAACTCACACCACTACGCTACTGGCATTACGTCAATATTGCTTATAGGGTTTCCTCAAATAATGTTAGAGTACAACAAATTAAAGATGCAGAATCATAATTTCACTCATTACAAAATCCGCTTCTTGGTTAGATTGGTCCACCACTACAGTATTCGCATATAACAAATTTTTCTCTTATTGATTGATCCAATGTGTCTGGAACAAACTCTGTCTACTTTTTTTACATAGTAGATTTTACATTCAGGTTTCATCATCGCCAAGTGATGAGCAACCATATTCAATTTATCCCCCAGATATCCTGTCATAATTAATTTAACGTGTATAAAAAAATGAAAATTATTGTTTTACCACAGTGCCATTGTGATGGCAATTGCCGATAATCCTATTACAAATGTAGTATGTTTTTCTATGTCTGGGTATACTAAGTTGTTTTAATTTCAAAATTTCTTTTCGCCTCCTTTTGATTTAGTATTATTACCAGACAATATTGTCTGAATACGGTCGATAATCTCATTTGGCTTGCCTACATTATCCAAGGTAACTACAAGAAGCATTGTATTACCAAATGGAAATATGGCTCTTATCAAATTATCATAAACCTGCAGAGTATAATGGGTATTTCCAATTTTTTCAGAAACAGAATTTCTAAAATTCCATGATTCAATGGTGTGTTTTAAAGCAATTTTGTTTTCTTCTTCAGTTAAAAGGTCTGTAATCCCATCCGTTTTACGTTTAAGGATGGTGTTTCCTTTCATATCGTAAATCACCACATATCGTATGTTTCCAGAAACATGCATAATGCTGTTTAGGAATTTTTCTTGATCTACAAGTTTTAGTTGTTGCATAAAGATACGTCATGTTAGTGTGACGATTAAGGGAACTGGAAGTTGATTTGGTTTGGTTTAAACTCAACTGCTTCGTGCCTTAATACATTGAAAGTAGTATAGTATGCAAGTGAATTCGTTATAAGACAGCTGTACACCCCTTAGTGTAGGTCTGCTTTCATTTGAATTCACTTAAAAAAATGAACAACCATGAACAACAGAATTATCAATACAAAGGATTTACTCAAAAAAACAAACTTGCTAGCAAAGTTTGGCAACTTTTTTACTCCAGTAAGTTTTGCAATATTGATAATAACTGCAGGTATAGCCATAATGGTTATCAAAATATTACTGGATAGCGTGTGAGTATTTTTTCTAGATTTGGATATGGTGAGATAATAACATGATACAAAATATTTTAGAAGATATTGATAATGATAAACTGGACTACAAATTACTTTGCAGACACGTTCAAGTTATTTCAGATGAGCAACGAGGAGAAGAAATTTGCGGTAGTTGTGCACAAGTTCTAGAAGATCATATTGTAGATTACAGCGGAGAAATATTTAGTGAAAACTTTGAACATTCTCAAATTGGACCAAAATCTACGTTAATGATTCATGATGTAGGATTATCCACTGTGATTAATACATCAAATGTAGATTCACAAGGAAAACCTATTTCATTTAAAATGAAAGGCGCCATGCACAGGGCTCGAATATTAGATTCTAGAAGCAGAACAAGAACTTCTGCAAGTAAAAATCTCCGTATTGCTCTGATTGAATTAGGAAGACTAAAAGAAAAAATGGCACTGTCAGATCCAATTATTGAAAGAGCTGCATATTTTTATAGAAAATCAATAGAGAACGGATTACGTGGAAAGTCTGTAAAAGCCACAATAGGTGCATGTCTTTATGCTGCTTGTAGAGATATGGGCACCACACGAACCATTATCGATATATCAAATAATATTCAAGAGAATAGAAAAACTATTGCAAAAGGATATCGTGATTTATTTCAACAATTATCTCTCAAAGTTCCTGTACCCGATCCTTTAGAGACAATAATTAGAGTTGCAAATAATCTAAAAATAACTGAAAACACAAAAAGAGAGGCATTTTTGATTTTAGATACACTTAGAAAACAAAGTGCAATTGCAGGCAAAAACCCTACGTCTGTAGCTGCTACGGTTCTTTATATGGCAGGTATCAAAACTATGGAAAATATGTCACAAGCACAAATAGCAACAGTTGCCGAGGTAACCAGTGTAACTATTCGCAACAATCTCAAAGACTTTACAAAACATGTTCCTTTAATTTAATGAAAATCCCAAACCTGCAAGCAAGGTAAAAACAATGCAGTTTACATCATTCTAAGTAAAGTCAACTTCTCTGTCCTTTATTATTGTAAATGACAGAATGTGTTTGATAAAAAATGAGATATAATTGTCGAAAATGCAAATTCAAGTGGGAAGGAAATTCTGATAAATTTTATACAGTATTAGAACATGAAAAAACTCACAAAACTTTGGTGGTGAAATCATTATGAAGACAATGATAATGTCATCTAAAATAATGACACAAGAAAATTGCTCACATGGCACCAAAGTAATGATGCCAGGTTACAAAAATCAATATGAATGTTTAACGTGTTACAAGTTTTTGGAAAAATGATGATAGCGGTTTTTAGTATGTCTTTTCATTAAATCATTCAAAAGGCAATACTTGTTCAAAGGAATTTATTTTGATGTTATCAAATAATTTCTCAGCTTTTTTAACTATTTTTCTATCATCGCTATCTTTCTTTGCAAAAATCACTCTTTGTGAGATATTTTGATCACTTCATAAAATTCCTGGGTAGACATAATCGTAAATGATTGAACCTAAAATATTAATGTGTTAAAGGCTCAACCACTATTGGTTTTTTCAAAGAAGGATTGTTTTTGAAATAACTTGCGGTGTAGAGAATATCGTCTCCTTCAGGCAAGGATTGACACACTGACCACATTGAGGAAGAATTACTTCTGCAATAGAATGGCCATTAAAATACAAAGATGCTTTTGAGTTTGCTCACGTAAAGCCTCCAAAGGGAGTATTGCTTTACGATCCAGGTGCATTAACTATTGCGCTAATATCGTTTCAATCCTCTGGAGGTCTAGTGACCTTAATTGCAATCCTGATTGTAACTGCAATAACATATCTTGTGTTACTGACTTCTGAACCTATTAACAAAATTCTTGGAAAACGTGGATCACTTATTGTGACTAGGGTCTTTGCGATTTTTCTGGCCGCTTTTGCAGTTCAGTTCATGATAAATGGAATAAGTGAAATCTTTCACTAGATTCATTCAAAAATTTTATTGAATAGATTTGTGAGATTTTCTTTTGTTAGTCTTTTTTTCAAGTTTTGGTTGTTTGTTAATTCCTGTTCTTGATGGAAATTCTTCGTCAGTTACATTCTCTTCTCTTGATTTTTTTAGTTTTTCTTTGGTTTTTTCATTTATTTTTTCCATGACATATCATGTATCATAGCGTATTAAACAATACCAATTTTGATTTGACAAATATGGATAAACCATGTCTATATCAATAATATAAGCAAGATTCATTATACTATTACATGACTGAGCCAAAAAAGAAGAAAAGCACCACAAAAAAATAAGAACAACAAAACAAAGCTTGAGAATCTAATGGAAAAGGAATATTTGGAATCATTAAAGGATCTGAAAAAAGAAATCAAAGAAGAGTAGAAAAAATAATCTAGTCTATTTTATCTCCTGACAGATAAAAAACATCACTGGCATTCAAGATTTTACCCTGAATTTTAATAATATAATAAACTAGTTTGACCATCCCTTGTTATTCATAATAAAAAAAAATCAATACTGTATTAAAGTTAAGGAAGCATTCGTCAAAAAAAGTTGGGAGCCCACAAGGGACACTCATTCATGTAGGGGAAAAATATTCTGATAAAACAAAAATTAGTCTGACTCAATATGCGGGAGAATATTGTAAAAAAAACCAGATAGAATCCGTAAGCGAATTCCCAAAATTAGATGATAACTCTGTATTCTGGCTTGATGTGGTAGGGGTACACGATGCGGAAATAATTCAGAAAATAGGGGATGCTTTTGGAATCAGTAATCTTACCCTTGAGGAAATTATGAACACTAGCCATCTTCCAAAAATTGAAGAGTTTCAAAACTATCTGTTTGTAATTGCAAGAACCTTTTTTTATGGTCAATCAAGCAAGACACCAAAATACAGTAACATCTCGCTAATACTTGGCAAAAATTTCGTCATTACGTTTCATGAAAAAGAGAATGATCTATTCAAACACATAGAAGAAAGAATAAACAATGAAAGTTCGCTTTTACGAAATAAAAAAAACGATTACCTGTTTTGTTCATTACTTGACACCCTTGTGGACCACTATTTCCCAACCATTGAGCACATTGAAAACAAGATTGAAAAAATTGAAGTGGCCATCACGGATAATTCAAATGAAAAATTACTGCATGATGTTTACCACCTGCGGCAAGAAGTGGTCATATTTTCCAAAATTGTTAGAACTGAACGAGAATTGCTAAACACCTTGTTGCATCAAGATCAGAAATTCATAGAGACTGAAACCATTCGTTATATCCATGATGTGTATGAGCACGTGATTCATCTGCTTGAAACACTTGACTCGTATCGGAGAATATCACAGGATTGCATGAGCTCTATCTTTCAACAGCTAGCAACAAAATGAATGAGGTGATGAAGACATTAACCATAATTGCCAGCATATTCATTCCACTCACGTTCATAGCAGGAATTTACGGAATGAATTTTGCATACATTCCAGAACTCGGTGTGCATGAAGGCTATTTCATTATTTTAGGCATTATGATATCAGTTGCAGCAATAATGGTTCTGTTCTTTAAAAGAAAAAGATGGATTTAGAATATAAAATGAATTGTGTCTGCTAATGCTAAAAGAACATTCAAAAAATTAACGTCAGATTTAGTTTTCCACGTGGATCTTAAAATAAAAAAACTAGGAATTTGCAGTTGCCCTTAGCATCCATGTCATCTTCTCATGGTTTTCCATCAAACCCGTAAGAAAGTCACTTGTACCTGCATCATGAA
>Ga0224512_10001939_pt1 | contig 19379 bp, 22 predicted proteins | sample SF_May12_sed_USG_4_FD_169103 | JGI IMG/M metagenome (GOLD analysis project Ga0224512, IMG submission 169103) | Sediment microbial communities from San Francisco Bay, California, United States - SF_May12_sed_USGS_13 | ecosystem: Environmental > Aquatic > Marine > Sediment | place: USA... | reverse complement strand
CCGGCTCGGCAGGCAGTCGCCCCGGAAATCGCGGCACTTAGCGCAAACATGGCCGGCGTTAATCAAATAGCGGCCGGGCAACGCGCCGAAGCCGGGGAGCACGAGCTGCAATCACCCCTGATCGCGCCGAAATCCGGGGGTATAGCGGCGGACGCCAGGGCAGGCGGCGAATCTGTAGCGACTCGGGACTCGTCGCCGCGGCCGCTACCGGTGACCGCCGACGGCCGCGCAACGGCCCCGGCGGTGCACGCGATGCGGATGCAGCCGCTCGAGGCGGAAGCGGCCGGTGCGGTGGTCAGCCCGAATGCGCAGAAGCCGCTTGAACGAATGATTTCGAGCAGCATCGCACCCGCGGAAACCGGTTCGGCGCAGCAGCCGGCAATCCCCCCCCGCGATGTCGATGGTGCCACCGCTGAAAATCTGCGCATGACCGATCTGCGAGACGCGTTCAAGCTGCCTCAGGCAACGCAAAAAACGGTTTCCGAAACTCCGCTTGCCGATGCGACCAGTGGCCGCGCGGTAGATCTGTCGGCGCAGGCAGCCGCAAACAACGCGTCGCAGGCGCCGACGGCCGCGCAACCGTTGCTGCACAGCCTGGCGGCGCCTGGCGCAGCGACACCCGCAGCGCAGCAGGCGGTCTTGCCCGGCCCGCTCGACGTGATGAATATCCCGCGCAATGCCGATTCATCGGACTGGGGTAACGGCCTCGGTGAGCGCGTCAACTGGATGATCAATCAGAAACAGAATAGCGCGACGATTCGGCTGGATCCGCCTTCGCTGGGCAGGCTCGACGTACATGTCAGGGTCGCCGACGACGCCACCACGATTACCATCCAGACGCAGCATGCACAGACCCGCGACCTGATCGAGACGGCCGCGCTGAGGCTGCGAGATTATCTGCAGGAAAGCGGTTACCAGAACGTAAACGTCGATGTTTCGCAACGCCAGGATCAGCAGCATACGCGGTCACAGACCCAGCACGGCTATTCCGAAGGCGGCGACGAATTTGACCCGGATCAGAACCTGGATCCCGGTCGGATTCTGCACAGCGGTTTTATGAGTGGCGAGGGCCTGGTCGATACTTTCGCCTGATTACCCGTTATTGCGGCCCGCGGGCCGCAATCTTTTTAGTCATTCAAAAAAATAAGGGGACACAATATTTAACTGATAAGTTAAGTATTGTGTCCCCTTTATGTTTTGGTCCCCTTAATCCTGTCATATTGTTTTTTTGACGCGTGCCGGCCGCCACGTCGGGAATCGACTGTCAAAAAACCGGCTCTAGCCCGGCTTGAACATATAACCTGTTGATATTCCTGACATTTTTATATTGGCACAGGAATTGCTCTCTGTATTGGGACCGGTATTTATTGGGGAACCAACATGGCAGCAGGCAACATGGCAGCAGAGCAACAGCAGGCGGAGCCCGAAGCGAAGGGCAGCAGGAAAAAGCTGATATTCATCATTCTCGGGGCGTTGCTACTGGTCGGGGGATCGATCGGAGGTACCCTGATGATTGTGGGTGGCGGCAATGAAACCGCCGAGTCCGGGGCCGAGGAAGAGGTTACGGCTAGCCGTGACGATCCGAGTTATATCGATCTGAAACCCGCCTTTACAGTCAACCTGGCACCTGAGGATCCGGTCGGTTTTCTGCAGATATCGATGCAGGTGCTAACTTTCAACGACGACGTCGCCGCGGAGCTGGAAAAACACAAGCCGCTGATTCGTAACAACCTGCTGGTCCTGTTCGGGCAGCAAAAATCGGCCGAGCTGCGCGCTCCCGAGGGTAAGGAGAGGTTGCAGAAGTCTGCGCTGGAAACGGTTCAGAAGGTTATCAACGAGCAGGGCTCGGGCGGTGAAGTCGACAATGTTTTCTTCACCAGCTTCGTCATGCAATAGGGGGCAGGCTTGAGCACCGATATCCTCAGTCAGGACGAAGTCGACGCGCTGCTCGGCGGCGTCGACGATGGCGCAATCGACACGTCGCCGGATGCGAACGAATTCGACGGCGAGGTCAGGCCTTTCGATTTCAATAATCAGGAACGGATCATCCGCGGGCGACTGCCTACGCTGGAAATGATCAACGAGCGTTTCGCACGTTATTTTCGTATCAGTTTCTTCAACCTGTTGCGCAGGTCGCCGGAAATCTCGGTCAACGGTATCGAAAAGATCAAGTATTCCGAATACGTTTCGACGCTGCCCACGCCGACCAGCCTGAGCATGTTGAAAATGGCGCCGCTGCGCGGCACCGGACTGATCACGCTCGATCCGAAACTGGTTTTCACTCTGGTCGATCACTTTTTTGGCGGCAACGGATCGATCCAGGCCAGCCCGGATGAGCGCGACTTTACCCATACCGAATTGCGCGTCATCGAGAAGGTCGTGCACATTTGCTTTGCCGACCTGGTGAAAGCCTGGGAACCGGTGATGACGGTTAACTTTAGTTTTCACAAGCACGAAGTCAATCCGCAGATGGCGCATATCGTCAGTCCCTCGGAGGTTGTCGTGGTGTCGAATTTCCATATCGAACTCGACGGTGGCGGCGGGGACGTTCACGTGGTTTTTCCTTATTCGATGATCGAGCCGATCCGCACTACGCTCGATGCAGGCGTGCAAAGCGATCACGGGGATATCGACGAGCGCTGGGCCATTTTGCTCAAGGAGGAATTAATGCATGCGAAGATCAATATGCAGGCCATCTTCGTCGAAAAGCGGTTACCGGTGTCGGACCTCATCAATTTCAGGGCCGGCGACATTATCCCCATCGATTTGCCCGAGCAGGTCATGGTGCTTGCCGAGGACATGCCTATTATCCGCGGCCAGTACGGCGAGCACCAGGGTAACGCCGCGGTCAAGGTCGAACAGATTATAGAGATCTACGATCCCGAAAACGAACAGATCAAGGGCGCGATCGCGCAACCCGAATAGTCCGCAGGAGACTACTATGAGTAATGAAACAGAACAGGCCGTGGAACAGGATGCGACAGCCGAGGATTGGGCCGCCGCTATGGACGAGCAGGACAGCAGCGGGAACGGGGGTGATGACGCCAACGGTGACGGTTTTCAGCAGGTCGCCGCAAAGCATCTGAACAAGGCGCCGAACGCGGGCAAGGGTGAGGTCAAGCTCGATGTCATCCTCGATATCCCGGTAACCATCGCGATGGAGATCGGTCGCACCCAGCTCAGTATCCGCAACCTGCTGCAGCTCAATCAGGGTTCGGTAGTCGAACTCGACCGCCTCGCTGGCGAGCCGATGGACGTGCTGGTCAACGGCACCCTGGTCGCGCATGGCGAAGTCGTCGTCGTCAATGAAAAATTCGGCATTCGCCTGACCGATGTCGTCAGCCCGGCCGACCGGATCAAGAACCTACGCTGATGCGCTGGATATCTACAGCCTTCCTGTTTGCGCCGGGCGCTGCGCTGGCGCAGGCCGAGAAGCAGGCGGGCATGGCGTTGGAGCCGTTTTCGTCGCCCTACTTGCTGAAGCTGACCGGCGGGCTGATCCTGGTCGTGGTGGTGATTTTCGGGCTCGCGTGGCTGGTAAAGAAATTCAATCTCAATCAGCAGTCGCATAACGGGCTGATCCGTATTATCGCTGGCCTTCCGATCGGTACCCGCGATCGAATCGTGCTGCTCCAGGTCGGCGAAGAACAAATCCTGGTGGGCCTGACTCCAGGCCGAATCGAAAAGTTGCACACCCTGTCGCAACCGCTAGAGGTCACCGGAGAACAGCCTGCCGGCGGCGCCTTCGCGGCCAGGCTGAATCGGTTGATGGGCGAGCGGGAAGAATCATGAAAGCGATTCTCGCCCTGGTGTTTATGCTGGTGATTCCCGAGGTGCATGCGCAATCGATCGGCATTCCCGCGATCTCGGTGGATGGTGGCAACGGCGATGGTCAGACCTATACCGTAACCCTCGAAATTCTTGCGCTGATGACGATGCTGACATTGTTGCCGGCGATCCTGCTGATGATGACTTCGTTCACCCGAATCATCATCGTGTTGTCGATATTGCGGCAGGCGCTGGGCACGGCGCAGACGCCGTCGAACCAGATCATACTCGGGCTGGCGCTGTTTCTGACACTGTTCGTGATGTCGCCGGTATTCGATCAGGTTTATCAGCTGGCGATACAGCCTTACCTGGACGGCTCTATGTCGGCGCTGGACGCGCTGCGCAACGCGACCGAACCTTTCAAGACTTTCATGCTGGCGCAGACTCGCGAAACCGATATCCGCATGTTCGCCGACATCGCGGGCGTGGCCGAAATCGAATCCCCGGAAAAAACGCCGTTGACGCTGCTGATGCCGGCTTTCGTCACCAGCGAGCTGAAAACCGCGTTCCAGATCGGCTTTCTGATTTTTATTCCGTTCGTCGTAATCGACCTGGTCGTCGCCAGCGTGCTGATGTCGATGGGCATGATGATGCTTTCGCCGATGATCATTTCGCTGCCTTTCAAGCTGATGCTGTTTGTACTGGTCGACGGCTGGGCCCTGATCATGGGCACGCTGGCCTCGAGTTTCCTGCTGGGAGCCTGACGTGAGCCCCGACACCGTCATCGACCTGTCGCAGCAGGCGCTTTACCTGATCGCGTTGATCGCGGCGCCAATGCTGTTATCGGCGCTCGCCATCGGCTTGCTGATCGGCATGTTCCAGGCAGCCACGTCGATCAACGAGCAAACCCTGAGCTTTATTCCCAAGCTCATGGTGCTGCTGCTGTCTATCCTGATTGCCGGACCGTGGATGCTGAACCTGCTATTGAGCTTTACGCGGCGCCTGTATATCGGGATTCCCGGCCTGATCGGGTGATCGATGGATTTCAGTTTCGCAGAGGCAACAGCATTCGTCGGCTCACTGGTCTGGCCGATGATGCGCATCGGCGCAATGCTGATGGCGATGCCGGTCATCGGAACCCGGCTGGTTCCGACCCGCGCCAAGATCATTATTACGCTGGTACTGTCGGCAATGGTCCTGCCGTTGCTGCCGGAGTTGCCCCGGGTGGAGGCGCTGTCGATAGAAGGCTTTTTTATTTCGGCGCAGCAAATCCTGATCGGACTGTCGATGGGTTTTACCTTGCAGCTCGTTTTCGGCGCGCTGATGATTGCGGGCGAATCGATCGCGATGACGATGGGACTTGGCTTCGCCTCCATGGTCGATCCGACCAATGGCGTCAGCGTTCCGGTGGTATCCCAGCTGTTCATTATTGTCGGCACCCTGCTATTCCTGTCCCTGGGAGGGCACCTGACGCTGATTCAACTGGTCGTGAGCAGCTTCGAAACCCTGCCGATCTCGGCGACGGGTGTCGGTCGCGACGGCTTCTGGGCCCTGTTCGCCTGGGGTAGCCAGATGTTTATCGGCGCGCTCTGGGTGGCGATTCCGGCGCTGATCTCGATGCTGGTCATCACGCTGTCAATGGGTGTCATGACCCGCGCGGCTCCGCAGTTGAATATTTTCTCGGTTGGCTTCCCGGTCACGATGTTCATGGGATTCGTGATCCTGATACTGGTGATGCCTGGATTTCTGCCGCGTTTCAATCAAATGATGCTGCAGGCGATGCAGTTGTCGCAATCCATGGTTACCCCCTGAGGGCTGGCGGATATGGCGAACGAGAGCGACTCAGGTCAGGAAAAGACCGAACAGCCTACCCCTAAAAAGCTCCGCGACGCGAAGCAAAAGGGGCAGGTGCCGCGCTCGAAAGAGCTCAACAGCATGACGGTAACGGTGTTCGGCTCACTTGGCCTGCTGTTCATGGGCTCTTACATGATCGGACACATCGCGGTTTTCATGCGCCAGGGTTTCACGCTGTCGCGTGACGACGTGTTTTCGACGCATGCCCTGTTCGACAAGTTCGATGCCGCGATAGGCGAGGCGCTGACCGCCATCGGACCGTTTCTGTTGCTGATGACGGTGGTCGCGATATTCACACCGCTCGCGATCGGTGGCTGGTCTTTCAGCGTCGAAGCCCTGGCGTTCAAGGGTGATCGCATCAATCCGCTGGCCGGCCTCAAGCGAATATTCTCTGCCAAGGGCTTGATGGAGCTGGTCAAGTCGCTCGCCAAGTTTACCGTCGTGTCCGTGGTCGCCACGGTTTTCCTGTGGAGCAAGGCCGGCGATTTTATCGGCCTCGGAACCCAGCCGCTGACACTGGCGCTGCAGAACGGAGCCTGGTTGCTCGGGCTCAGTTTCCTGGTGGTGTCTTCGACTCTGATTTTGATCGCGGCCATCGACGTGCCTTTCCAGCTCTGGGATCACGCGCAGAAATTGAAGATGACGCTGCAGGAAGTGCGCGACGAATTAAAGGACACCGAGGGTAAACCTGAAGTCAAGTCGAAGCTGCGCCAGGTCCAGCAGGAAATGGCACAACGCCGCATGATGGAGGCGGTGCCCAAAGCAGACGTCATCATCACCAACCCGACGCATTACGCGGTGGCGCTTAAATACGACCATGACAACATGGCGGCGCCGCTGGTGGTGGCTATGGGCAAGGATCTGATAGCGCTCAAAATTCGCGAAATCGCGATGTTCCATGGCATCGAAATTTTCGAAGCGCCACCGCTGGCGCGCGCGCTCTACGCCACCTGCAAGATCGATCGCGAAATACCGTCGCAGCTGTATTTTGCGGTCGCCCAGGTGCTTGCCTTCGTTTTTCAACTGCGCATCGCGCGCGAACAGGGGACAGAAATACCGCAGCGTCCCGATCCCTACATGCCTGCGGACGAGGAAGCATAGATGACAGCAGAATCAATAGCCGCTCAGCTCCGGGGCATTAATCCCCAGGGCCTGGGTGCACCGGTAGTGGTAATCATGATGCTGGCGATGGTAGTGGTACCACTGCCGCCGATGGCGCTGGACTTGCTGTTTACCTTTAATATCACCTTCGGCCTGGTGGTGCTGCTGGTTTCGGTGTACGCGCTGCGGCCGCTCGACTTTACCGTGTTTCCGACCATTTTGCTGATTGCCACCCTGTTGCGCCTGGCGCTGAATATCGCGTCGACGCGCGTGGTGCTGCTCGAGGGTCACACCGGCACCGCGGCCGCGGGCAAGGTTATCGAGGCCTTCGGCGATTTCGTCATCGGCGGCAACTATGCGGTGGGACTGGTGGTTTTCGCCATTCTCGTCATCATCAACTTTGTCGTGGTTACCAAGGGCGCCGGGCGCGTATCGGAAGTCAGCGCGCGCTTTACCCTCGACGCGATGCCCGGCAAACAAATGGCGATAGACGCCGATCTCAACGCCGGCCTGTGCTCCCAGGACGAGGCGCGCATGCGTCGTGCCGAAATATCCCAGGAAGCGGATTTTTACGGCTCGATGGACGGCGCCAGCAAATTCGTGCGTGGCGATGCCATCGCCGGTATCCTGATCCTGTTCATCAATATCATCGGCGGGCTCGCGATCGGCGTGTTTCAACACGACCTCGAGGTCGGGGTCGCGATGCGAAACTATACCCTGCTGACGATCGGCGACGGACTGGTGGCACAGATTCCGTCGCTGGTGCTGTCGACCGCGACCGCGATCATCGTAACCCGAGTTTCCAACTCCGAGGCCATGTCGAGCCAGGTTTTCAGCCAGATGTTCAACAACCCACGCGCGCTCGTGGTTGCTGCGACCATCATCATGCTGCTGGGGATGATTCCGGGGATGCCGAACGTCGCATTCCTGACCATCGCCGTGATCGCCGGGGGGCTGGCCTACGCGATTCACCGGCGCCAGCAGCGCGGCGAACTGGTCGAGGTCGAGCCGGATGAAATCGAGGTGCGTCCCGAGCAGCGCGAGCTGAGCTGGGACGACGTGCAGACGGTCGATATCATCGGACTCGAGGTCGGCTACGGCCTGATACCGCTGGTCGATGCGCGCCAGGGTGGAGAACTGATGACGCGGATCAAGGGCGTACGCAAGAAGCTGTCGCAGGAGCTCGGATTTTTGATCCAGCCGGTGCACATCCGCGACAACCTGGACCTGTCACCGAACAGCTATCGCCTGAGCCTGCTGGGCGTGCCCATGGGCGAGGCCGAGGTGCAGCCGGGCCGCGACCTGGCGATCAACCCGGGCACCGTATACGGCGAACTTAACGGCACCCCGACCCAGGATCCCGCTTTCGGGCTGGACGCCTTCTGGATCGACCCGTCGCAGCGCGATCACGCGCAAACCCTGGGCTATACCGTGGTGGATGCGTCCACCGTCATCGCGACCCACCTGAGCCAGTTGCTGCAGGATAACGCGCATGAACTGATCGGGCACGAGGAAGTCCAGGAATTGCTGGAGGTGCTGAAACGCAGTTCGCCGAAGCTGGTCGAGGGTCTGACGCCAAAGCCGCTGGAGCTCTCCATTATCGTCAAGGTCCTGCAAAACCTGCTGCAGGAGCAGGTTGCCATCCGCGACCTGCGCACGATTGCCGAAACTTTGGCAGAACACGGCGGCAAGAGTCAAGATGCCGGCGTTCTCAGCGCCCAGGTAAGGATCAGCCTGGGACGCCAGATCGTGCAAAATATCTTCGGAATGGCTTCGGAGCTCACTGTTATGACCCTGCATCCGTCTTTGGAACAGATTTTGCTTCAGTCTGTGCAAGGGCAGGACGGCAACGTCATGGCATTCGAACCCGGGATGGCGCAAATGATACACAGCTCGTTGAAACAGGCATCCGAGAATCAGCAGGCACGCGGCGAACCGGCCGTGCTGCTGGTGTCGCAAAGCCTCAGGACTTTCCTGGCGCGCATGGTGCGCCACGCGATTCCCGGATTGCAGGTTTTGAGTTATGACGAAGTCCCAGATGACAAGCAACTGAGAGTGGTCGCCAATATCGGCGCACCCGAAGCCCAGAGCGAAGTGAGGATCGGAAATGAGAATTAAGCGAACCTTTGCGCCCACCATGCGCGATGCGCTGCTGCTGGTCAAGCAGGAGCAGGGCGCCGACGCGGTCATCCTCGGTAACAAGAAAGTTCCGGGAGGGGTCGAAATCCTCTCCGCCATCGATTACGACGAAGCGGTGATCTCGAGCATGGCCAGCAGCGCGCCCGCACCCCGGCCCGCGTTGCACCCGCTCGAGTCGAGCGACGTCGCCACGGACGCCTGGATGGGTTCGATACTGAACGACGGGCGCAAGGAACCGACCCTCGGACCGGTGGTCGGCGGTGACGCCGGCGCGCAGGCGTCGGCAGCAGCGGCCGGCGATTACCAGCCGCGACCAACGGCCAGCAAGCCGGTCGTTCGGCAAGCGGCTGCGCCGCAAACGGTGACGCCGAAAACGGCTGCGCCAGAAGCGGCTACGCCAAAGGCGGTGGCGCCGCAAACGGTGGCGCAAAAACCGGCCGCCGAAACGCAGCGCCAGCCTGCGGCCCGGACGGCATCCGAGAAGCCGGCCATCGATGCGGTCAAGATCGAGCTGCAGAACCTGCGTGACCTGATGGAGAGCCAGCTTTCGGTGCTGCAATGGGATCGCTTCAGCCAGAAGCACCCGGTGCGCACCGTGCTGCTGAACCTGATGTCCGAGATGGGTCTCGGTGCGGACGTCTGCGAGACCGTATTGTCCCACCTGGACAAACTCAACGATGATCCGCACAAGGTCTGGCAACAGGCGCTCGGAATTCTCGCGCATTGCATCCCGATCAATCGCCGCGATCTGCTGGCCGAGGGCGGCCGCATCGCGCTGGTCGGTTCTACCGGGGTCGGGAAAACCACTACCATCGCCAAGATCGCCGCGCGCTTTGCGCATCTGCACGGCAAGCGTTCGGTCGCGATGATCAGCACCGACCAGTTCAGAATCGGCGCCCAGGAGCAATTGCAGCATTTCGCGCGGCTGCTCGAAGTGCCGATGCTGACCGCGAGCAACAGCGAGGAGCTCTGCGATCGTCTCGACATGTTGGCCGACAAGAAACTGGTGCTGATCGACACCGCCGGCATGAGCCAGCGCGACCTGCGCCTCAGCGAGCAGTTTCATCGCCTGCAGGCGGGCGCTCCGCAGATCAAGCCCTACCTCGTGCTGTCGGCGAACACGCAGCTCGCGGCGCTAAATCAGACAATACTGAATTTCGGCAAGGTGAAGCTGGCGGGCGCCATCGTCACCAAACTGGACGAGGCCGCCAGCCTCGGTGGAATCATTACCGCGTCGATCCGGCACCAGCTGGTGATGGCCTACTGCGGTACCGGCCAGAAGGTGCCGGAAGACCTCGAGCCGGCCAAGAGCCATCGCCTGATCAGCAAGGCGGTGGCGCTGATGCAGCGTTACGGCGAGCATTTCGACCAGGAGGCGCTGGCGCTACGCTACAACCATATCATTAACAAGAACCAGGCATAGGTATACAGGAATGGATCAGGCGCAAGGCATAAGACAGATGAAATCGCAACAACCGGTACGGGTGATTGCGGTCACCAGCGGCAAGGGTGGCGTCGGTAAAAGCAATGTAACCGTGAACCTGGCGGTGACGCTGGCGCAGGGCGGCGAAAGCGTTATGGTGATGGACGCCGACATGGGCCTGGCGAACATCGACGTGCTGCTGGGCCTGAGCCCTGGGCTCAACATGTCGCATGTCGTCAACGGCGAATGCTCGCTCGAGGAGACGATCATCGAGGGCCCGGCCGGCATCAAGATCGTGCCGGCATCCTCCGGGGTTGCTTCGATGTCGGACCTGACGCCGGCGCAGAACGCTGGCGTTATCCGCTCCTTCTCGGAACTGACCCTGCCGGTCGACACGCTGTTGATCGATACCGCTGCCGGTATATCCGATAGCGTCGTGAGTTACATCAGGGCTGCACGCGAGGTCATTGTCGTGGTTTGCGACGAACCCGCTTCGATTACCGACGCCTACGCCATGGTCAAGGTGATGAACCGTGATTACGGAGTCGAGCGGTTTCACGTACTCGCCAACCAGGCACAAAGCGTACAACAGGGACGCGAACTTTTTAACAAGCTCGCCAGGGTGTCACAGAAATTTCTCGACGTGACCCTCGATTACCTGGGCAGCGTGCCCTATGACGATTGCCTGAAGAAGGCGGTGCAGAAGCAGAAATCGGTGGTCGAGGCCTTTCCGCGCAGTCCGTCGGCGCTGGCGTTCAAGCAGCTGGCGAAGAAAACCCTGCAGTGGCCCACCCCGACCAGCATGGAGGGGCATCTCGAATTCTTTATCGAACGACTCGTCAGTTACAGCGCACAGGAAGAGCGCCTGTGAACGGGCACGCGATGTATGCCGAGGTCGAAAATCTGGGGGAAAACGACCAGATTGTTCGACATGCCTCGCTGGTCAAAAGAATTGCCTATCACCTGCTCAATAGATTGCCGCCAACGGTGCAGATCGATGACCTGATCCAGGCCGGCATGGTTGGCTTGCTCGAGGCGGCCAGTAATTTCGATCCCGAAATGGGTGCCAGTTTCGAAACCTTCGCAGGCATCCGCATCCGCGGCTCGATGATCGACGAAATACGCCGCTCCGACTGGACGCCGCGCTCGGTACACCGCAAGTTCCGCTCCGTCAGCGAGGCGATTCGCCGGATAGAAAATGAAACCGGTGAAGACGCCCGTGATGTCGACGTCGCAGCCGCTCTCGGAATCAGTATCAGCGAGTACCACCAGATCCTGATCGATTCTTCCTCGTCACGAATTTACAGCATCGACACACTCGAGGAAAACGCACAAGATTCGTCGATGCCGAGCGCAGCCGGGCGAACCCCCGAAGAAGCGTTAAGCGACGATGAGTACCAGCGCCAGCTGGCGGAAAGTATTCGACAGCTGCCCGATAAAGAGCAACTGGTGATGTCGTTATATTACGACGACGAGCTTAATTTTCGAGAAATCGGGGAGATTCTCGAAGTCACCGAGTCGCGCATCTGCCAGCTGCATGGCCAGGCGCTGCTGCGCATCAAGTCGCGCATGTCCGAGTGGAACGCGGGCGGCTAGATCGGGCCGTGCGACGGCCGCGATCAATTTTCCAGGCAGCGCACCGTAGCCCGGCCGGATCGGCCAAACCATCACCAGGGCTATCCCTTCGAAACAAACCCGTGCCGGGGAACCGTCGTCGCCGCCACTGCGTAATCTTTCCGTATATTCCCGGCGTTCTGCACCCTCGATCGACATCAACCCGGCAACCCGGATCAGGGGCGGTATTTAATCCTCATATAGATTATTAACTTTTTGCGCATCCGGTCGATATCAAAATATATCAGTAGCGGTAGAGTCCCATGACAGAGCAGCTTGCAGCTGGCGCAGAGGGCCAGATTCAATACACCGCTTACCGCGCGAACGCGGAAGTGGCTGGCAAAAACCCGAAGCGGTCTTGCGCGTTCGCAGGTAAAGCCGACAGCGTCGGGCCGCCGGCTGCAGCGCGTGGCGAAGACCGACGGCAGCCGATTGCGGGCCTGCCCAGGATTGGCACGGGGGTCTAGCGATGGCCGATGAGCCCCTGATCAAGTCGGTTAACCAGGCTCCGCGGGTGCAAGACGCGCTGAAGAAATCCGATCCTGCCAGAAAACAAAAACCAGAGCAGCGTAAAAAAGACCGCCGCAAAAAGGATTCCAGGCGCATCATCGACACCTACGCGTGAAACGCGGCACCGGCACGCAGTCCCCTCTAAAACACGGGCCTTCGGGCAGGTAGCGTTGCGCTGGTTACCGGCCGGATTTGTCCGGGTCGTCGACGCGACGGCTCGATACCGAAAAGGAATTGTTGAGCACTCGTACTTCCCGCTGCGGGAAGGGAATTTCGAAGCCGTGCTCCTGGATTGCCTCGAGTATCATTAGCAACAGGTCGCCCCCCACCCGATTCTTGCCGTCGTCGATTCCGATCATCCAGAATTCGACGAACATGTTGATCCCCGAATCGCCGAAACTGTCGATTTCGCAGTCCGGTCGCTCCTCGATCGGGACGTCCTCGCCGCTGATAACCTGTGGGTGGCTGGCGACGACTTCCTTGATGATGTCGACCAGCTTCCTGACATCGGTACTGTAGGCGACCGAGAAATCGACGCGGTAACGCTGGCGTTTGTCCTTGTGGGTCCAGTTGATGAAGGTTTCGACGATGAACTTTTCGTTCGGCACCATGATGTCACGTCCATCGTAGGTTTCCAGCGTCGTCGAACGCATGTTCATTTCGCGCACGACGCCGGCCTTGTCATCCTCGAATTCGACGTAGTCCCCGATCGACAACGATCGATCGAGCAGGATGATGATGCCGGAGATAAAATTCGACGCGATCGCCTGCAGACCGAAGCCGAGGCCGACGCCGATGGCGCCACCGAATACCGCGAGCGCGGTCAGGTTGATACCCATGACCTGCAGCAACAGCAGGAAGATGACGAAGAAAACCGTCACCTCGAGCAGTTTCGCCGCGACCTCGCGCGTGCGTATGTCGAGATTGGCCTGCCGGTTGATGATTTCGCGCCCGGTCCGGTTTGAAACCCGCCCGACCCAGAAAAGCATCGAGCCGAAGATTGCGACGCGGGCGACGCCGTAGGCGGAAATCTCGATGTTGCCGATCGAAACCGATATCGATTCGAGGATTTCGATCAGGCCGCCGAGAATCCCGACCAGGTGCAGAAATAGCAACGGTATGCCGAGGTAGCGAAAAATCCCGGCGATCATCGGGCTGGTTATGAAGTCGTTGATAATCGAATTGAACAGCAGCAGGATCGCGATGGTCAGCGCGGTTTGCACGAGCCAGCCCTGGTCCAGCAGGCTCTCGCTGATTTCGACCGAGACGCGCAGCATGAGGATCGCGAGCAACGGGAAGATCAGGTTGCCCAGTTTATTGATGACCTTTCTTATCCGCTGCCCTTCGATAGGCTCGGGGCTGACCTCGAAGAATGGCACAAACTTGCGAATGCGGTTTGCCAGCACGAACGCGACCGTGTAGATACCGAGGATAATGGCCAACTGGGTATAGGTTTCCGGCTGCGCGAGCGTTACCCGCACCGTTTCCAGGGCTTGCGCGAATAGCGGACTGATTTTATCTGGTTCCATACTGGATCACCGTTTTCATATCTGTATTGGCGTCAGGCGTACGTTATACCGCTTTCCGTGCTGGCCACTTTGCCGCGTGATGTGGCGACAGCGAGATCGATTGTATATCCGATAATACTACCAGGCCAAACGGCCGCGATTTTCCGCATGTTAGCCGATCCGCGGCTACAGGCTGCGATTTACTGATCATCGGGCACGTCGATCAGCCGCAGCCTGAACTCCCAGTTGCTGCGCTTCGGCAGGAACAGGCGAATCCCGACATTGTTGCCGTCGCCCTGCTGCAGAATATCCGCTTCTCGCTGTTGCTGGATCGGCTCGCCCTCAGGCGAGACTACCTCGATGCGGTCGACGCGCCCGGATTCGATCGGAATGCTGATGCCGATCGCCTGGGTGTCCTCGCCCGGCAGATTCGAGATATCCGTTATCTCGGCGCCGAGCCGGTCGCCGGTATAGCCGGGAACGGCTCGCAGGTTTGCGGTCTCGACTTCCGCCAGGCGCGGCGGCGGAGCATCGGCGTGGCCGGTGCGCCGCGCTTTGTGCCCGTAGCAGCTCGCAAGCAGCAGGCTGCACAGGGTCATGAGGCATAAAATTCGAATTGAAACCATGTCATACGCCACTCTTCGGAAACAGGATAGCCATTGTTTTCGGAGCATATCGCCTGCACTCAAGCCCGGCGGCTGCGGTACAAGCCGATATTAACTTTTCCGATCGACGAGGGTAAGCATTATGTCTTAACATTGCGACCTGAAATTCAACGCGGACAGGAGAATTAAATGGCAAACGAAGGATACCACGAACCTATCGACGAGCTCAGCGACGAGACGCGGGACATGCACCGGGCGATTACATCGCTGATGGAAGAGCTGGAAGCGGTAGACTGGTACAACCAGCGCGTCGACGCCTGCAAGGACAAGGAGCTGAAGGCCATACTCGCGCACAACCGGGACGAGGAAAAAGAGCATGCTGCCATGGTGCTCGAATGGATCAGGCGCAAGGATCCGCGGTTCGACAAGGAGCTGAAGGATTATCTGTTTACCGATAAACCCATCGCCCACGAGTAAACTCGAAGCATCGCAACGTAACGTGCGGTGACCGCTTCGAGCGCTGTAACCGACAACCGCTTCCATGCACCTGCGATCGTTGTGCGGCATCGCGGGGCAGGCGGGAATTCCCGCAGCGTCAACCGGGTTTGCGACTCGGCCACGGAGGGGCATCGCCCGCGCGCACCAGCGGATACTGGCAGCGATACAGTATAATATCGCTCTCACCATCGATGCGGGAGCCAAGCACATGTTCGACTGGATTGTAACCCCGGAAGCCTGGATTGCGCTCGGCACGCTGGTAGCGCTCGAGATCGTGCTCGGAATCGACAATATTATTTTCATCACGATCCTGGTTGGCCGCCTGCCGGAGGGCCAGCGCGACAAGGCCAGGCGGATCGGGCTGGGGCTCGCGATGCTGGCCCGGCTCGTGCTGCTGTTCAGCATCTTCTGGGTAATGGGCCTGGTCGAACCCTGGTTTACTATCCTGGATATCGAGATATCGGGGCGCGACGTGATTCTCATCGTCGGCGGGCTTTTCCTGTTGACCAAGTCCACGCACGAAATTCATAGCAGCCTGGAACTGACCGAGGATACGGGTTCGGTGCCCGCGCATGTCGGCTTTTTCTCTATCCTGGTGCAGATTGCCCTTCTCGATATCGTTTTCTCGCTCGACTCGGTGATTACCGCCGTGGGCCTCGTGCAGCACCTGTCCATCATGGTTATCGCGATCGTGGTTTCGGTCTTGGTGATGCTGTTTTCCGCGCGGCCGATCGGGGATTTCGTCGACCGCAATCCGACCATCAAAATGCTTGCGCTTTCGTTCCTGTTGTTGATCGGCTTCACGCTGATCGCGGAAGGATTCGACGTGCAGGTTCCGAAGGGTTATATCTACTTCGCAATGGCTTTTTCCGTCGGGGTCGAGTTATTGAACATGCGCATGCGGAAAAAGCGCAAAGCAGGCAGCATTCACCTGTCGAAAAGGCTCTCGCCGGGTGACGGTGCCTGAACCGGGGCAAGTCGCGGTTTGCATACGCGGCCTTTTTAGACATACTGGGCAGGCGATATTCGCTTCCGACCGAAAACTTAAATAAGCAGCGCAAAATGACTCCAGCCTCATGACGCGTACCTTAGCTCCCGTCGCCGCCCTGCTGTTCGCGGTCGCCTTGCTGCTGACCGGCAACGGTCTGCTCGGTACGCTGATCCCGGTACGTGCGCAAATCGAGGACTTTTCGATCTTTTCGATCGGGCTGCTGGGTTCGACCTATTTCGTCGGCTTTGCGAGCGGCTGTTTTTACGGACCGCGCCTGGTACAACGCGTCGGCCATATCCGGACCTTCACCGCCATGGCTGCGATCGTTTCCGCGGTCGTGCTGGGACATGGCATGGTCGTACTGCCTTTACCGTGGTGGGTCATGCGCGTCCTGACCGGCTTTTGTTTCGCGGTGCTGTACATCGTCATCGAAAGCTGGCTCAACGAGCGCTCGACCAACGAAACCCGGGGTACGGTGCTTTCCGCCTACCTCGTGATCAACCTGACCGTCATGACCGTCGGGCAGATGATGATTACGCTATCCGATCCGGCGGGCCTCGGGCTGTTTGCGCTGGCCTCGATCCTGGTGTCGATCGCGGCCGTGCCGGTCGCGCTAAGCGTGTCGACTGCGCCACGACCGATCGAAACGGTGCAGCTGCGGCTGAAAAAGATTTTTGCGACCTCCCCCGTCGCATTCACGGCCTGCGTCGCGGTCGGCCTGTCCAACGGCGCCTTCTGGACGCTGGGACCGCTGTTCGTGCAACGCGCAGGATTCGATGTCGGCGGGGTTGCGCTGTTCATGAGCGCCACGGTTCTGGGTGGAGCCCTGGGTCAGTGGCCGGTAGGTCGACTATCCGATAAAACCGACCGCGCGCAGCTCATCGTCTGGGTTGCGCTCGCGGCGGCCGTGCTCGGCGTCGCCGTGGTCGGTGCCGGGTTTCTGTCGCTGTACTGGCTGCTGCTGGCTGCGGCCTGCTGGGGTGCCGTTGCCTTTCCGTTATATGCAGTGGCGGTTGCGCAGGCCAACGACCACGCGCAACCGACCGAGTTCGTCGAAGTCTCCAGCGGCATGCTGCTGGCCTATGCCGCCGGTGCGGTTATCGGGCCGGTGATCGCGACGGTTTTCATGAAGCTGATTGCGATTGGCGGGCTCTACGTTTTCACGATCTCCGTCCACCTGCTGCTGGTCGTTTATGCCTGGCGGCAGCTCGCGCTCGAGACCCGCGTGGCGGCAGGCGAGCACCTGCTTTCGGCCTCGCAGGCCCTGCAATCGTCGGCGACTGTTTCTACCGTGTTCGATTCGCAAATGCAGGTATCCGAACCCGGGCCGTCGGAGCCCCGGCCCGACAGCTCGCACGATCCGGGATGATGTGCTCTACTGCAATCGGTCGAGCACTTGCCGCCAGCAGGAGAAACTTAAAATGATGGAATTCAAGGAAATCATCACCGTCGCAGGTTACGGAATCGAAAGTATCGGGGTTTTGATCATCATCGTGGGTTCGGCAACGTCGTCGCTACGTTTCCTGAACTGTTTTCGCAACGAGCCAGAGGGTTACGCCTACGGTGTGTATCGCCGCCAGCTGGGGCGCTCTATTATACTCGGGCTGGAATTTCTGATCGCCGGCGATATCATTCGCACCGTCATCGTTGCCGATACCCTGGCGAACGTGACGATACTCGGACTCATCATACTGATACGCACTTTTCTGAGCCTCACCCTGCACCTCGAGGTGGAAGGGCGCTGGCCCTGGCAGCCGGCGAAACAAAACGAAGCCACCGAAGCCTAGAGAGCGATCGCTGCGAACGATGATCTGATTTTACCCGCCAGCCAATTCTGCGCTGGTGCAATATGCAGACTAGAGTTCCGCCGTCTCTGTGGGTTGTGCGTGCTGGGCTTCGATATCGTCCATGAAAGCCTTGTGTTTGCCCGAGACCTGGTAAGCGAAGGCGAGGATTTCGGCGATCACGACGTACAGCGCCTCGGGCACGTGGTCGCCGAGATCGAGCTGGTCGAGCACCAGCGCCAGGTCGCGGTCCAGGTGTATCGGCACGTTGGCCTCCTGCGCTAACCTCAGGATCTGATTCGCGATTTCATCGACGCCCCTGGCGGTGACCCTGGGTGCCTGCTTGCCGTCGTATTCGAGCGCGATCGCAAACCTGGGGATCTCACGCATGCTCAAACCTCGATGTCGATCAGCGGTTCGCAAAAATCCGCCGCGCGCGGGGCCGGATCGGGCGCGGCCCTGCCGGGAAAGCTGTGGAAGTCCCCGGGTCTGAATCCGGCCGCGCCAAAACGCTGCCTCAATTGCGGTAGCGCCGCGCAGATGCGTTCCCGCGTTGGCTCCCGTTCGCTATAAAAACTGGCACCGATCGCGAGGCCTTCGAGAACGATATGGCAGGATACGGGACCCAGATCGTCAAAGTCGAAACCAATCCGGATATCCCAGCCCCTGTCGGCTTCCCGCTGAGCGCGGTTGCGTTGCGCGAGTTCGACGTGGAGAGGTTTGACCCGATGCGTTTCGAACAGCGGCAGCGCCAGGCTCAACGCGAGTGGATGCTGGGTTTCCTGTTGTAGTCCGAGCGAAGCTCGCTGCATCAGGTTATGTGCAAGGCTTTGCTCGATCAGTTTTACGCCTTCCCTGATTTGCGGCAGCATCGATTCCGCTAGCGCTTGCCTGCTGGCCGCGGCATCGGCATCGGTCGGTTTGCCGTCGCTGCCGCGCATCGATCGCACGAGCTCGCGTGCGAAGTTTTCCGGATCAGCCAGTCGCTTGAGCATTGCGCCGGTACGCATCGCCTCCGTGTCCGCCTGGTCCGGTCCGGATTGCCCGCCCAGTCCGGCGAACTCGAACCAGCTTTTCAGGCGCGCCGCGTTGATTTCGGGAAACCGGGTCACCAGCTGCAGGAGCGGCCACAGCGCGCCGTTCCCTGTCGCGCCGGGCTGAAGCGCGGCAGTTCGCGCCGGCGGCGCGGCGCGTTCGACCGCCGGCAGGCGTATATCCGGCGTGTCGTCGGAGGCCATGGCGTGATGGCGCGGTTGGTCCGGGATCGTGGTCGTTATCACCGTGGCGGATCGGCCGGTCGCAGCGGTGCTAGCCTTGGCAGCGCCTCGCGCCGGCTTTGCGGCGGCACTATCGAAGCCGGCCACGGACGCTGGTTTCGACGCGGGTAACGGCTGCGGGCTTGCGTTACCGACGTGCCTGGAAGCGTCCGGTTTGACGATATCGCGATCCGTGCCCGCGTGCTGCGGCCGTGGTGCGGGTCCGTCGGCGGGCCGCGCGCGGGATTGCAGACCGCCGCCGTCGATGCCGGAATCGATCGGCGACAGCTTGCGTGCCGTCGCCGGCGAAGGGGAAACGGTCGCGCCT
>Ga0224512_10001938_pt1 | contig 19379 bp, 19 predicted proteins | sample SF_May12_sed_USG_4_FD_169103 | JGI IMG/M metagenome (GOLD analysis project Ga0224512, IMG submission 169103) | Sediment microbial communities from San Francisco Bay, California, United States - SF_May12_sed_USGS_13 | ecosystem: Environmental > Aquatic > Marine > Sediment | place: USA... | reverse complement strand
CACCTGCCATCGGGGCTTGCCCTCCCCGTTCGAACACCCGCACCCGCAGGTCAGCGGCTGAAACCGGCGCCGCCAGGAGCACCGACAGGAACAGCATGAACAACATCATCAGAAAGCTGCTTGGCCATGCAGCTGCATCAGGGCCCTGCTGCCGAGGCAGTACCAGGGTGGAATAGGATTTTCCCGTCATTTTTTTCCCCTGCTTTTCCGGCTGACAGAACAGTCCGGTTCTTGTAATAACCACTCTAAACATGTCACGGATCAGGCGTCAATGCTTTGATCCAGTTCAAATGCTTGCAGGCAGGCCTTCAGGGCCTGTTCTTCGATAGGAAATGCCAGCGCCGCATCCACCGGCAGACGGGCGCGGAGTTTTTCAAACTGGGGCTGGTATTCCTGATCATAGAACACTATCACCCTGACACCCGGCAAGCGCTGCACCACGGCCATTAAAGACTCGAGACTGCTGGTCCGGTCACGAAAATCAGACTGGAAATTGAATTCCGCCACAATGACGGCGGGCCGCTGCTGCTTGAGGAAACCGATGGCCTTGCGCATGGAATGCTCGACGGCCACCTCGTAACCGAAGCCTGCATACAGGGGAGCGAAATTCGGATAGCCGCCGAGTTCCACAATCGATAACAGCAGTTTATTCACCGCAGCCCCCATCCCAGCCATCATACCGTCTGCAGCGGCGCTGGGTGGCCAGAATCGCCAGCACTTTGACCGCTGGAGACCCCTTTATTGACCGGATGACAAAGAAATAGGCCAGACGACACCCACCGATAATTTCATAACTGTTTGTTTATAATATATTTAATATATTAATACGAAATAATTCAGTATTTTATTAATTTAGTTATTGCTTATTTTAGAGATTGCTAATATTATTCTCCCCGTCATTGCAAAGACTACTTAACCCACTTTATTCAACTTTGCTTACTTGGAGATACACATCATGAAAACACTTGCTACTCTGATCACTGCCGCCACTCTGGCCGTTGCTGCTACCGCCGCTTCCGCCTGGGGCCCTTTCAGTAACGGTTACAACGGTTACAACGACGGCTACGGCGACGGCTACGGCGACTTCGACGGCGGCTTCAGCATGAACTTCAGCGGTCGCGGTTCCGGTCGCGGCTACGGTCGTGGCTACGGTCGCGGCTACGGTTATGACGCCCCGTACTACGGCTATGCCCCTTACGGGTATGCTCCGGTGGTTGCTCCGGTTGCGCCTCAGGCCGCTGTTACCGAAAGCAAGTAAGTCCAACTTACTCGCCAGAAAAGCCAAACGGGGGCGACTCTTTCGAGTCGCCCCCGTTTTTTTTGCCCTCCAAACAGCCGTCCCGCTACTCGGAGGACATATCATCCAGGTTCACATGGCATAGCACGGAACGCATCGTACCAATCAGCTCCAGCAGCTGCCCATTGCGCACCCGGTAATAGATCCGGTTTGCATCACGCCGTGATGTAACGATGTTCTTGTTGCGCAGCTGGTCGAGGTGCTGCGACACATTACTCTGCGAGGTGCCTATCTTCTCGACGATTTCCCCGACGGACATTTCATTGTCGCCCAGGGTACAGAGGATCTTCCAGCGCAGGGGATGTCCCATCGCCTTGAGTGCATCCGCGGTTAACGTGATGTCCTCTTCGGGTGTCTTGTCAGGTACCGAGTCTTCCATTTAACACTCCATAAATAGTCTGCCACGAAGTTTACCCTGCAGGTTCCGGCTTGCAACTATCCTGCACTGACACGGGCATAGCCGGTCATGTCCTTGGCGATGCATATGATATCAGTTATTTCGTCGTTATCGTTCTTGATGGCCGTCCTTGAAAACAGGATGGGCACCCTGCGCTGGTCCCTGGCGATAAAACTGGCCTCGATACTGCTGATCGTGCCGGTCCTGATCAGCGCCTCCAGCCAGGTCCCCATGAAGGCATTGGCTTGTTCCTGCTCTTCTTCCTCGAAGACATCCCCGATGGACATGCCGATGAGATCGTCCTGGTCATAACCGAGCATCCTGCAGGCAGCTGGATTGGCCGCTTTTATCTTGCCCGAGGGCTGCAGTAACAACAGTGCCTCGCCCATATCGCCAATGACATTTTCCAGGTAGCTCTTGGCCTGCTGCAGTTCCTGTGTGCGCTCCGCCACCAGCGCCTCCAGCTGGCGGTTCATGTCACGCTCTTTTTCTATCAGCCTGAGATAGGTGCTGATCTTGTTGATCAGCTGGTTGTCATCGATTGGTTTGAGCAGGTAGTCTGCCGCACCCACCTCGTAACCCTTCTGCTGGAATTCGTCGGTTTTATAGGCGGCAGTCAGGAAGATGATCGGGATATCCCTGGTTTTCTTGCGGACTTTGAGCATAGTAGCCGTCTGGAAACCGTCCATTTCCGGCATCTGTATGTCGAGTACAATCAGGTCGATACGTGGATCATTCAGGGCGATATCAAGGGCCGCCTGGCCAGAGTTGGCCTCGAGCACCTCTACGTCCATGTACTTGCTGATCAGTGCGTGTAGTGTGTACAGGTTATTCTCATTGTCATCGACAATCAGGATTCTGAATCCGTCATAGCGCTTCACTGCCCACCCCCGCTGTGTTCCCGCGACATCTTGCGCCTGCCTGTTCCTGTGAGGTATTTATCCAGCAATATCTTCAGCTCCACAAGATCAATGGGCTTGACCAGATGGTCATTGGCGCCTGCCGCGAGGCATTCGCGCAGATCCTCCTCTCCGGCCCGTGCCGTCAGCGCAATCACCGGCAGATCGGCATAGGCGGCCTTGCTGCGGATCTCCCGGGTCACTTCATAACCATCCAGTTCAGGCATCATTATATCCAACAGCACGATATCAAAATCACGCTCGGTTTCCAGTGTCTCCAGTGCCTCCCGACCGTCACCGGCTGCCATGACCTGTATGCCCCAGCGTTCCAGCACCGGGGTCAGGGCCAGCAGATTGCGCATATCGTCGTCCACCAGCAGTGCCCTGGCACCCGCGTAATCCGCCTCGGGCAAGGTGTCCTCGTGCGTCCCGGTTCCCGCCCCCGCCTCTGGCGCAGGCCTGGCGCCCCCCTCGGCAACCGGCGGCATGTGTTCGGGCAGGAGCAGGGAGAAGGTGGCACCCTGTCCCGGCTGGCTCTCGAGCCGGATGTCACCCCCTATGAGCTGGGTGAGCTCACGGCTGATCGTCAAGCCGAGCCCGGTACCGCCGAAACGGCGGCTCGTTGACCCGTCCGCCTGCTTGAAGGCCTCGAATATGACCCGCTGCTTGTCGGCGGGGATGCCGATCCCGGTATCGGCCACGCTGATGCAGACTGCAAATTCACCGCCAGACTGCCCTGCGTATTCCTGCAGGCGTATCTTCGCCCCGCCATGGGCAGTGAACTTCACCGCATTCGAGAGGAAGTTGATCAGGATCTGGCGCAATTTTTCCTTGTCGGTCTCAATGTATTCAGGTGCGTCCTCGTCGAGGTCGACCGTGAGGGTGAGTCCCTTCTCGTCGTATTGCGGCTTGAGCAGCTGCCGTATATCGTCCAGCAGCCGGTACAGGCTGATACGTTCCGGATGCAGGGACATCTGGCGCGCCTCGATACGCGACAGGTCGAGAATGTTGTCAATCAGTGCCTTGAGGTCATTACCGGCCGTATGAATCACCCGCGCCTGCTTGACGTCCTCCCCTGGCTGCCGTTCCCTGCTGTCATCAGCCAGCATCTTGGAAAGCAGCAGGATCGAGTTCAATGGCGTGCGCAATTCGTGACTGACATTGGCGAGAAACTCAGACTTGTAACGGTTGGACTCTTCCAGTTCGCGGGCATAGTCACGCAGGGCCTTGCTGTGCTCGGAATGCGTGTTGGACAGGCGGGTGAGATTTTCGCCCAGGGCATGAAGTTCCTCCGGCCGCCGCCAGGTGAAATTGACCGGCTGATTGCGTTCCATCACTCGCGAGATCCCGTCTGTCAGTTCGCGCCCCAGGCGTTCGGTGCGCAGTGCGATCAGACGCGCCACGATAAACACGACAATCAGCAGGCCAAGCACGATGGTCACAACGCGAATCTCGATCGCGTGGCGAAGTTTCGCAATCGGCGAAGGGTCGACACTGCGCCCGACCCACAAGGGGCCTGAATCCTCGGCGTTAAACAGCGGCACCCAGAGCACCTGCTGCTCGTCCTTTTCCCACAAGGCCAGCTCACCCTTGGTGAAGATATCCGCCAAGCCCGGAAAGTCATCGAAGGCCGAAAAGGCCTTCGACTTCGGCTCCTCCTGCACCAGGTAGCTGCCGTCATTCTGTACCCAGAACACGCCACGATAGGCGTTGGCCAGACCGCCGATATCCAGGTAGACAATAACAACGCCCTGCTTGCTGGCTACGCCTCCAGATTCGGGTGCAGCCGCGGTATAGACCGGGCTGACGAGACCGAGCTGCATGAACTTGTGAGGCGAGTCTCCCCCTGCCTCGCGATTGAAGACTATCGGTCCGGTTAATACACCACCCGGTTGCAGCTGCAAGCCGGCCTCGATGAATTGCCGGTTGCTGTAAGCGGCCGTGTCGTTGCGCGGTTCCAGTCCTCCGGAAGCACGACTCTGTTCCAGCCAGTACTGGACCTGACCGCCTTCATCCAGAAACAGGATCCGGACGACATCGAGCTGATCCAGGAGCAGTTGAGTGAGCCATTCCACATAACGTGAACGTGCCGCCTCCAGGTCGGCGGCGGTCGGTCGCCCTCTGCCGACAGGCAGCATGCCGGGCTCCGGGAATTTGGCAAGCAACCGGACCGTCTCGTGGCGCCGCGCGATATGCTGGTCCAGGTCGCTGAATCCCGCCCGCAGGTTCTGCAAATAGGCCTTGTGATAGAGCAGTTCGATGCGGTCGAATATCAGTGGCACATTGATCAGGATGGCCGCAAAAAGGGGAACCAGGCCGAAGAGAAACAGGAACAACGAGATCTGTGTGCGCAGCTTCATTGATAATCAAAAGCAGACTTGCCGGTTCTTACCACGATTACGAATTACCACTCTATCATGGCTTGCAGCTCACCGCCCGCTCATGCAGCGGCTGTACAGCGCCATCGAAGGATCACACACTGCAGGCCCCGAGGCGTCCGGAACAAGTTGCGTCACAGGGGTGCCCGCAGCCAGCGGCGGCAGGCAGCCCGTCAGATTGGTCGCTATCCCCGCCAGCAGCAAGGCATCGAAATTCTGCTACCGGGTCAGTCGAGGTAGCGTGATTGCCATTCCAGGAACTTGCCGTGAACGTATTCCGTGTAGGCCGCCTTGTCGGCAAACCGGCCCGGGTCGATGGCGTCATAGACATAGTAATTCACCCGGTTATTCTGCGTCGTCATCATATGCCAGAGCTTGTGCAACAAGGTCTGGGGGGTGCGCCATTCGAAGTCATCCTGTGCCTCGTAATGCAGGAACACGGGCAGGATGGGGATGCCGGTGTGCAGTGAGATATCAAAGGCACCATAGCGGAACGATTCAAAGATGCGCCGTCCCTTGCAACCCCCCTCGGGATAGAGCGCGATATTTTTCCCCTCCAGCAGCGCCTGCTCAATCTCTTCGGCGGCCTGGTTGCGGGACTCACGCGACTCCCGATGCACGTACAGGGTGCCCGCGGCCCAGCTGATGCGCCCGACAATCCACCAGTCCTTCACCTCGATCTTTGCCAGGGAATGGACCGCAAACAGTGCCGGTATGCCGATGTCCTCGAATGCCGAGGGGTGGTTCGAGACCAGGATATAATGCTCCGGCAGGGGCAGGGTATTTTTCTGGTGCAGCCGCAGGTCGACCCCCAGGGCACGCACAAAGCTGCGACACCAGAAGCGAAACAGGGGATAGTAAAAAGGCCGCAGCACCTCCGGCAGATAAGACAGCGCATACAGGATGACTGTGAACACCGCCAGTTCCACCCCGTTGATTACCCGCCAGAGCAGCACGGCAATAAATCGGATCACACCCCACCCCCGTTACGGCCCGCCACAGCCGCTCTGCGTGGGCCCTGCTGTCAGCTTATTTAATTTATAACTCAGCTAATTACGATAATCCAACAGAATACACCCGCACGCCGGACTGCGCAGCTGACAATACACAGCAACGGCAATGCCGGCCGGGAACTTCGGCTGCCGGCCAGTTATCAAATTTTCATGGACGCGCGCAAACCCGTTGCTGTATGAGTGGAAGGAACGCAACCCGGCAGGAGGACACTTACATGAAGGCCGTATGGAATGGTGTGGTGATTGCCGACAGTGACCAGACCCTCACAGTCGAGGGCAATCACTATTTCCCGCCGGACTCGGTCCGCCGGGAATTCCTGGAAGCCAGCGGGACACATACCACCTGCCCCTGGAAAGGCGTGGCCTCCTACCTGAACATCCTCGTAGCGGGCCGAACCAACCCGGATGCGGCCTGGTATTACCCGGAACCGAAACCGGCGGCCCGCGACATCAAGGATTATGTGGCCTTCTGGAAGGGTGTCGACATCATCCTCTCTGACCCGCCGTCGGCCTAGCTGAGACTGTCCAGCAGGGTGACGATCACGTTCCCGTCGAGCACGTCCAGGCCATGCTCCCTGGGGATCGATATGCGCGATGACTTGCCGCGCAACACCGGCACGTTGTTCATGTCCTGGCTGTAGCCCGGCACGACATAGTCACCCGACAGGACCGCATCATTGCCACGCACTATGGAGAAATACTGAATGTCGGGATGCGGTTCGTTATTGAGCCAGAACAGCAGGCTGCCCGGCCGCGGGCGGACCAGGTCCACATAGAGGCTGCGCGAACGCATGGCCGTGTCATAGGCCTCGCCACCCAGGACATCGGTCACAATCGAGAACGGGAACGGGATATCGGTCGCGTCCAGCGCCTGCTCGGCACGGTAGGTGCCAAGATGCGGCGTGGCGATGGTAATCAGGGCCTTGACGTTGCGGGCCTGACCACGCACCAGAGCCGCCCGCGCCACCACACCGCCCGCCGAATGCCCCACTACGACGATCGATTCACCGGCATGTAGTTGACTGACGGATTGCAGGATCTGGCGCAGTTGGAAGGCCTGCACTAGCACGGGGGCCTCGGAGGGCAGGTCAACGGTATAGAAGGTGTGATCCGCGCTACCGCGCTTCATCGGGATCAACTGGACCCCCGCCGGCCCTGCGGCATACACGCCCGCACGCTGCCAGCCATTACGTCCCAGCACGGCGGTGATGCCGCTCGCATCCCAGGACTGTGCGCCGCTCAGGTAACCGTGTACCAGCACCAGTACATCGGCGCGCGCGGCCGTATGGAACAGCCCCGCAATGATTAACAACAATGTGATCATTCCCTTTTTCATTGGTGAACTCCGCTCGATTCGATGTAATTTAGAGTCGCAAAAAAAACGGGGGTGACTCGTAAGAGTCGCCCCCGTTTGGCTTTTCTGGCGAGTAAGTTGGACTTACTTGCTTTCGGTGTCAGCGGCCTGAGGGGCAACCGGAGCAACTGCCGGAGCGAACCCGTAAGGCGCAACACCGTAAGGGGCATAGCCGTAGTACGGGGCGTCATAACCGTAGCCGCGACCGTAGCCACGACCGTAGCCGCGACCGGAACCGCGACCGCTGAAGTTCATGCTGAAGCCGCCGTCGAAATCGCCGTAGCCGCCGCCGTAACCGTTGTTGTAACCGTCGTAACCGTTACCGAAAGGACCCCAGCCCCAGGCGGAAGCGGCGGTAGAAGCAACGGCCAGAGTGGCGGCAGAGATCAGAGTAGCAAGTGTTTTCATGATGTGTACCTCCAAGTAAGCAAAGTTGAATAAAGTGGGTTAAGTAGTCTTTGCAATGACGGGGACTATAATATTAGCATTCTCTTAATTTAGCAATAACTAATTTAATAAATCTTTAAAATAGTAGCCATCATTTTTTTATTCATATAATTTTCAATAAGATATGAATTAACACTCGGGGATATTTTTTCTCGACCTGGGGAAAACTGGTATTTCCAAGTGGGCTTTCAGCACGGGAGCAAGGAGTTTGTGTGGAAGTTCAGCTACCGGATGCCCACTGACAGGACCCGGGGCCTCAGTCCTTGGGGAGTTCGCGGATATCTACCCGCCATCTTCGAAACCGTCGGCGCTGCCCACATCGATCCAGTCGGGCAGTCCCAGCACCTCCAGCCTGCCGAGGTCGTCTGACGGACTCTCCCGGGTAAGCAGGTTGTGGATCCCATGGGACAGCTGCTGTGTACCCCCCTGTTCCGTATCAGCCTTGATACCTGCGGTCACCACAGTGAGGCCGGATGGCAGCCATGGGCATGGCAGTTTGTCCTTGGCGACAGTTCCATGAAATTACCCGGGTCGTGTTTGTGATCACATGAAGAAAACTATTTATATTATTGATAATTATTGTTTTATTGTCGCCATATCCCGCTGGCCATGACCACGAAAAACAGAATGCCTGAGTAATTTAGTCGTGATTATTGAGGATAATTGCCGGCCTGCCCGGACCGTGTGGTTTACTGGCTCTCGCCAGATTTCTTATTGAAATTCAGAAACTTCGCACGCTAGCAGGGGATGTGAGTGGAGCGCATGCGGGCGTCAGGATCCATCCGTGGGTAGCCATTGAAAAAACACAAAATCACCATTCGAATATTCAAAAATTAAGCAAATCCGATATGCACGGATTTTCAGCCACCTACGCTTACACCCTCATTTTTAACAAAAAATTGCGTCAATCCTTTGTGGTTGACAGGTCTCGCGGATGGGAGCGTAATCATAGTCGTCATTGATCATGTCTTGCTAGGAGGAACGATCACCTTGGAAAACATTAGCCTTGATGTTGAAGAGTTATCGTGCCTGGATAAGATTGAACAGGCGCAACGTTTCGAAGCAGCAGAACGCCAGATCGATGAAGTACAACGCGCTGCTCCAGGCGACCCGGATTTTCAGCACTGGGTCGAGACACAACGACAATACCTTATGGAAATGCAGCAAGTGATATTCGAGTGTTAGCCCAAAACAAACCTCCTTTTCTCCCGCTCCTGCAGCGGGTTTTTTTTGTCCGCAGCGCAAACACATCCCCGCCAGGTAACACATAGAATCCAGTGCCCGCTCATTTAGAATAGACCCTGGTTCGGGACAAACGGCAGGCTGTCATGCGCTTTCAACTAATCGCGGAAATTGTACTGCTACTGGTAATCGCCAACGGGACACCCGTGATTATCAGGTTGCTGCTGGGAACACGGCTCGACCATCCGCTGGACGGGAACCTCCGCTTCCTGGACGGCAGGCCCCTGCTGGGCCCCTCCAAGACCCTCCGCGGGTTTATCGGTGCGATAACAGCCACCGCCCTGCTGGCACCCCTGTTCGGGCTGGCGCCTGCCCAAGGGGCGGCCTTCGGGCTGCTGGCCATGTCAGGCGACCTGCTCTCCAGCTTCATCAAACGGCGCCTGGGGATTGCACCGAGCCATTCGGCCCCGCTGCTCGACCAGCTGCCCGAGACGCTGATACCCCTGGGGATCCTGTACCCGCTGCTGGGTTCAACGGCCAGGGAGGCCCTGGTTGCCGTCCTCATCTTCATCGCAATCGACCTGACATTTTCACGCCTTCGCGACCGGGGAAAGCTCTAGCCCGCAGGTGGTGCAAGGTGATCTCCGGCGGGCAGTTCAGTCGGACATCCACGATACAGGAACCGGAACCGGCAGAGGTGTAACCGTTCAGCTGGTGATAGTTCCAGGCACCGGAACAGAAGGCCCGCGGGCAGCTGGTATTACACATCAGCGGCAGGCCGCCGGGTAGGCAGATCTGCCCCCCGTGAGTATGGCCGCACAGCATGACGTCGAAGTCCGCATGGGCGGCATGCCGGTAGACCTCGGGAGAGTGGGCCAGCAGGATGGAGATGCCGCCATCCGGGATCGGGTCGGCGGCCTTCTCCATGTTGTCAGCCCGGTAATAGTGGGGGTCATCGATTCCGGCGAGGTGCAGCTGGTCAGCGCCGCGCTCAATAACCACGTGCTCATTCAACAGCATGCGGATATCCATGGCCTCCAGCCCGGGCACCATCTGGATGGTGTCGTGGTTGCCCAGTACCCCGTAGACCGGGCCATTCAGGTGTTTGCGGACCTGTCGCATCCCGTCGACCGCCGCCTGGAAAGGACCGAAGGTGTTTGCCCGGAAATCCCCTGTCAGTACGCACAGGTCATACTCGACCCCGGTGACGGCCTCGATCAGGGCCTGCGGAAAATCGCTGGCCATGTCCAGGTGCAGATCCGAGATCTGCAGGATGGTATAGCCATCAAAGGCCGGTGCCAGCCTGGGCAGGATGATATTGTTATGCCGCAGCTCAATTTTGCGGGCATTACGCATGCCGCGCCCGTGCATCAGAAACAGGCGCAGGCTGTTCCTGATGACGGAATGGAGGGAATACCAGTTCTCGATATGAAAAAAATTGCGCCCCTGGCCGAACACCTTGCGCTCGTAGTCCTTCTCAATCCCGAGCCGCTGCTGCAGGTGTACCTTGCCGACCCGTTGCTGCAGCAGTTCATGCATGGCCTGATCGATCGAGTAAGTGGTCATAGAATTTCCACGCACGAATGGGTACGCACATCGCCCTTATCTGGTAATTGTTGTCCCGGACGGGCTATTTTACAAACCCGGGACCGCGCCGGGCATGGCTCCAAGAGTGGGATTTGTGATACAGCCCGGCCTTTGCTAGGTTTGGCACATGCGCCGATCCTGATCGCTATATAACACCACTAACAGCATCCAACGGAGGTTGATCATGAATCTGGAGAAGGTGTTCTTTGCATTTTTCATTGTCCTGTCATTGACCCTGAACTTCGGCTTCTTCATCGGCGAACTGGACAACCCCAACCACCATAATGTCTACGAGTTGTTTGCCGCCCTGACCGTCAGCCTGATTGCCACTATCATGAAATTCGGGGACCGCGCCCATATCGGGGCTGTGCTGCTGGCCACCAGCCTGGTCGCCGACCTGCAACTGATTGCGGCGGTGATCGTCTGGGGGATCTTCGTCTATGCCACCGACACCGGGCTGACACCGATGGTGATGGCGAGCATTGTGTCCCTGTCCGGCGGCGCCCTGCTGGCGAATATCATATCCGTGGTCATCCTGGTCACCGAGACCGTCATGTTCCGCCGCTGAGCCTTACCGGCCCGATCATCATGCACAACATCATCTATCTGTCGTTGCAGCGTATGCGTGCACCACTGATTGCGGTGGTCCTTGCCTATGCCATCTCGATACTGGGCCTGGTTCTGATTCCCGGGATAGATGACCAGGGCAACCCCTGGCGTATGGACTTCTTCCATGCCTTCTATTTTGTCAGTTTCATGGGTTCGACGATTGGCTTCGGTGAAATCCCCTACCCGTTCACCGACGCGCAGCGGCTGTGGACAACCATTGCCATGTATACCACGGTAGTTGCCTGGCTGTATGCCATCGGCTCACTGTTTGCCCTGATCCAGGACCGCGCCTTCCGGAACCTCGTCGATTACTCCGGCTTCACCCGCAGTGTCCGCGGCATCAAGGAGCCCTTCTACCTGGTGTGCGGGCTGGGAGATGCCGGGCGCCTGGTGGTGCGCGAGCTGGCCGTACGCGGTATACGCAGTGTGGTGATCGAGCAGACCGAGAACAAGCTGCACGCCCTCCATCTCGAGGACCTGCCGGTCTACGTCCCCGGCCTGTGCGCAGACGCCTCGGCCTCAAGCTCCCTGATTGCCGCCGGCCTGAAAAGCCCCTACTGCGCGGGAACCATCGCGATCACCGACAGTGACCACATCAATCTGACCATCGCCATCACCAGCAAGCTGCTGTCACCGCAACTGCAGGTGATCTGCCGCGCGGAGACGCATGATTCCCAGGCCAACATGGCCTCCTTCGGAACCGATTACATCATCAATCCCTACGACACCTTCGCCGACCGTTTTGCCATGATGTTCCAGTCACCCAGCATGTACCTCGTATATGAATGGCTGACCAGCATCCGGGAGGCACCTCTCAGGGACTTCGTGGCGCCACCCAAGGGGAGATGGGTCCTGTGCGGTTTCGGGCGCTTCGGCAAGGCGGTGCAGAAGAGCCTGTCCTTCGAGGGCATCCGCACCATCACCATCGAGTCCGACATCTCCGGTACGCAGGCGCCCGAAGGTACCATCGAGGGACGCGGCACCGAGGCGATTACCCTGTACGAGGCGGACATCGACAATGCCGTCGGCATCATTGCCGGGACCGATGATGACGCCAATAACCTCTCGATCATCATCACCGCACTGGGCCTTAACAAGAACCTGTTCACCGTCGCCCGCCAGAATCGTAGCCGCAACGATGCCATCTTCATTGCCGCTGACATCGACCTGACGATGCAGCCGGGCACCATCACCGGACGCCGTATCGTCAACCTGATCACCACGCCCCTGCTGAACGATTTCCTGCGGCTGGCACGGCAGCAGAAGGAGGAATGGGCAAACATCCTGGTCAGCCGGGTAGTCGGGGTACTGACCGACCGGCCGCCGGAATCCTGGACCCTGGTGGTCGGGCACAGTCAGACCCCGGCGATTATCGAGGCCATCAGCAAGGGCCACCCGATCAGCCTCGGGATGCTGTGCACCGATCCGCGCGACCTGGGCGACCACCTTCCCTGCGTGCCCCTGCTGCTCAAGCGCCAGTATGATGATTTCCTGGTGCCCGAAAATGACAGCGTCCTGCAACCCGGCGACCAGTTGTTGTTTTGCGGCCTCAAGGGAGCGGAAACCCACATGCGCTGGACCGCCTATGACTTCAATGCCCTTAATTTCATCTGCACCGGAGTCGACCGACCAAGTGGCCTGCTGTGGCGCCACCTGTCCGAACACAGGGCCAGCGAATAAATGGCATAACAAATGCATGGGTTTTTATGTGCCCCAAAGAAAACCCCGCTGCCTTGGCGGGGCACCGGGAAAGACGGAGGTCTTGACATGAAAACCCTTCAACTACAGATGGTTACAGTTGGGTTGGAGAACGGCGAGCAGGGTGTCTTTGTCGGCTGGCCACTGGTTTCCGAAACCAGCGATGTGGAAGACGGCCAGGTAGAAACCATCTGGTTTTCCAGTGTCCAGGAGGTCCCAGACGACCTGACCCTGAAGCAATTGATGGAACTGGTGCGGAAAGAACTCTGCGCCTGCATGTCGACGGTCCAGTAAGCCAAAAATGTCAATTTAATGGCGAATCGACCCTGGTCACCGCGTTCGAGCAGGCCTGCGGGGGCACGCCTTGGCCCTGGGGCTCTCGATCGCAGCCCACGGCAGTCCGGATTAAATCCAATCCGCGCAGGCAATGTCATAATGATACGGTAAACAAGCAGGAACACGGATGGGAAAGAACATGGTGGATACACTCAAGAAAAACACCAGCGCCAGCACGTCGGCCGGCCAGGCCCGGGGCTCCAGCAGCCCCGCCAGCAAACGACCGGACAGCGCAACCGGGCCAGACGCACGGCCACTAAGCGATGCTGCACTGAGGCAACCGGAACTCTATATTAACCGCTACACCAGCCTGCTCGAGTTCAACCGCCGGGTGCTCGAATACGCCAAGGACGCCTCGGTCCCACTGCTCGAACGCCTCAAGTATCTGTGCATATCGAGCAGCAACCTGGATGAGTTCTTCGAGATCCGTATCGCGCTGCTGAAACAGAGCCTGGAGACCGGCTCGATCCAGTCCGGCCCTGACAACAAGACACCCGGTGAAATCCTGGAGATCCTGTCTGGCAGGGTGGAGGAATTTGTCGACGAGCAATACCGCATCCTCAACGAAGAACTCATCCCGGAACTCGCCGACAACGACATCCATTTCCTGAAGCGCACAGAATGGAGCAAGTCCCAGGAAAAATGGCTGCGCAGTTTCTTCAAGAAACAGCTGACCCCGATACTCAGCCCGATCGGACTGGACCCGGCCCACCCCTTTCCGCGGGTACTGAACAAAAGCCTCAATTTCATCGTTTCCCTCAAGGGCAAGGACGCATTCGGGCGTGATTCCGTACTTGCAGTGGTCCAGGCACCGCGGGTGCTGCCGCGGGTCATCCAGTTGCCTCAAGAGGTATCCGACGGTCATCGACATGTCTTCGTGTTCCTGTCATCGATCATCCATGCCTATGTAGACGACCTGTTTCCCGGCATGAAAAGCACGGGATGCTATCAGTTCCGCGTCACCCGTAACAGCGACCTGTTTGTCGATGAGGAGGAGATCGACAATCTGGCCCGGGCACTGGAGGGCGAACTCAGCGCACGCCGCTATGGCGCTGCCGTACGCCTCGAGGTAGCGGACAACTGCCCCGAGAAACTGAGAAAATATCTGCTGCAACAGTTCGAACTCGGCCTCGAGGATGTCTACCAGGCCAATGGTCCGGTGAACCTGAACCGGCTGCTGGCCATTTACGACCTGGTCGACAAGCCGGGCATGAAATACCCGGGATTCATTTCAGGGCTGCCGCCCAGGGTGGCAGGCAACAAGGACATCTTCGACGCCATTAACCAGGGCGACATCCTGCTGCACCATCCGTATGAAGCGTTCCTGCCGGTGCTCGACCTGGTCAAACAGTCCGCCAGCGACCCGGACGTGCTGGCGATCAAGCAGACCCTGTACCGCACCGGCCCGGACTCCGCTGTGGTCGATGCCCTGGTTGAAGCCGCACGGGCCGGCAAGGAAGTCACCGTCATAATCGAACTGCGGGCACGTTTCGACGAGGCCGAGAACATCGAACTGGCGAACCGGCTGGACCAGGCGGGCGCCCACGTGGTGTACGGGGTCGTTGGTTACAAGACCCACGCGAAGATGCTGCTGGTCATTCGCAGAGGCCCGAAGAAATCCCTGCAGCGCTTTGTGCACCTGGGAACCGGCAACTATCACCCGAGGACCGCACGACTGTACACTGACTACGGCCTGCTGACCTGCGACCCGCTCATCGGGGAAGACGTGCACAACGTATTCATGCAGCTCACCAGCCTCGGCAAGGTCCCCACCCTCAACAAGCTGCTGCAGTCGCCCTTTACCCTGCACCCAAAACTCATCGAGTGGATCAACCGGGAGGCACAGTACGCGGCCGAGGGGAAGCCGGCGCGTATCATCATCAAGGTCAACTCGCTCACCGAGCCCAAGGCCATCAAGGCGATGTACCGTGCATCCCGTGCCGGTGTCAGTATCGACCTGATAGTACGCGGCATGTGCTGCCTGCGGCCCGGCATTCCCGGCGTGTCAGACAATATCCGGGTACGCTCAATCATCGGGCGTTTCCTTGAACACACCCGCGTCTACTATTTCCACAACGACGGCAAGGAAGCGCTTTACTGTGCCAGTGCCGACCTGATGGAGCGCAACATGTTCCGGCGCGTGGAAGTGGCCTTTCCAATCGAGAACGAGGAATCGAGAAAGCAAATCATGGAAGAGCTCGACACCTGCCTGAAAGACAACACCCAGGCCTGGATACTGGACTCGGAAGGAAACTATGTCCGTGCAAGTGCCGGGGGCAGTAAACCGGTCACTGCACAGATGGTGTTACTGGACAGGCTGGCGGAATCCAGCTAGCCGTCCGGCCAACAGCCAGAATCCGTGTCCCTACTTCAGGATCAGCTTGTAACCGATAGCGGACAGGTAGTCCGCCTCTGAAAGCAGATCGGCCTTTGTCAACGGGTGCAGGTCAAGCCACTCATCGGGTACGCCCAGGGTAATGCTGTTTTTGCCGCCCTTGACCTTCATCGCGGGAAGCTGCATATCCACACGCCCGCGATTCAGGGCGAACGCTATGCGCAGCAGGATCGCAAGCCGCACCGCCTGTGTCTCCCAGCGTTCCGGGAGGGCATTGAAAATTGTGAGCGGGAATTTGCGCCGGTGCGCCCGCACCAGTACGGCCAGCAACTGCTTTTCCTGCTGAGTGAAGCCGGGCAGGTTGGCGTTCATGATGATGTACTCGCCGTGCCTGTGATACTGGTTATACGCCACCATCATGCCGGACTCGTGCAGGCGGGCTGCCCATCCCAGCATCTGCTCCAGTTCCTCATCCTGGAACTTCCATGCCCCGGCGACCATCCCCAGCAACTTAACGGCGGTTTCCTCCACACGGGCGGCCTGCTGATCATCGACGCCACAGCGGGAGGCGAGCGCCTGCACACTACGGCCGCGCACGTCTTCATGCAGTATCCGGCCCACCAGGTCATGCAGGAGACCTTCTCGCAAGGCGCTGGTTGCAATGCGCATGGTATCGATGTTGAGCACGCTGAAAACCGCGCGCAGTATGGCAATACCGCCCGGCAAAACCGGCCTGCGACTGTCACTCAGGCCCTTGAGCTCCAGCTTGTCGATGTGTCCGGCGTCCGTAAGCGCCTTCCTGATCCGCTTCAGGGCATCCGCGGTGATTACCCCTTCCTCTTCGCACCAGCCGCATTCCCGGGCAATCCGGGCCGCGGCCTTGATGGTGCCTGACGCACCCAGGGCCACGTCCCACTCGCCGGAGCGGTAGCGCTTCTGCAGCGGCTCCAGCTCCTGCTTGGCAATCGTCTCGGCATTTGACAGCGCCTTGACCGTGATCTTGCCATCGGCAAAGAAGCGCTTGCTCATGCTGACACAACCGATAAAGAAACTGTTCACCTGCAGGGCTTCCATCTGCTGCCCGATAATCAACTCCGTGCTGCCTCCGCCGATGTCGACCACCAGGCGACGCTGGTCATCGTGAGCCAGCGAATGCGCCACACCGAGATAAATGAGGCGTGCCTCTTCATCTCCGGAAATGATATCGATCGGGTGTCCCAGGGCGTTTTCACCCTGGGCGAGAAAATCAGCGGCATTGTCTGCCGCCCGCAAGGTGTTAGTACCTACTGCTAGCACATTCTCGGAGTCCAGGTCTCGCAGACGCTGGCCAAAACGGCGCAGACAAGCCAGCGCCCGCCACTGGGCATCGATGGACAGGCGTTTCTTTTTGTCCAGCCCATCCGCAAGCCGGACAGGTTCGCGAATATCATCGATGATACGCAACACCCCGTTCTCGAGGCGGGCAACGACCATGTGAAAGCTGTTGGAGCCCAGATCAACGCCGGCAACAACCCTTGCAGCCTTTATGCCGACACCTGTCTTGTTTGCGGAGCTGAACAGAACTACATTCCTTTTAGCGGGCAGAACACAGCGATCGGGTTGAAGCAGGTGAGATCGGTTATCCTGCAGCAGGACCTCACGGCTATTGATACCACGGAGTTTTACTGTACCTATACATTCCATTGATGACAATACAAAGGACATTACTGCTGCTGCGTCACGCCAAGTCCGACTGGTCATCCAGCGCTACAGACGACTTCAGCCGACCATTATCCAGGCGCGGCAAACATGACAGCCCGCGCATGGGACAGTGGCTGCAATCACACGGGTTGCTGCCCGATTATGTGGTCAGCTCGCCTGCCAAACGGGCACACCAGACCATCAAACGGGTAGCCAGGGAACTCGGTATTGATTCTGCCGACATCCACTGGGATGAACGCCTCTACCTTGCCAGCCTGTCAGATCTGCTCGCGGTGATCGCCGACTGCCCGCTCAGCACCAGGTCCATCCTGCTGGTGGGCCACAATCCTGGCCTGGAATCACTGCTACGCCACCTCGCCGCAGCATCGGTGTCTGAGCCTGCTGACGGCAAGCTCATGCCAACAGCAGCACTGGCAGTACTGGAAACCCGGGCAGACTGGCAACACCTGCAACGGGGCTCCGCACAGCTTAGGGAGCTCGTGCGACCCCGCCACCTGAGCCTATGACTGTCTCTGTCATCATCCCGACCTGGAACCGTGCCGGACCCCTGGCCAGGGCACTGGAGTCGGTCCTGGACCAGGCACAGCCGCCTGACGAGATTATCGTGGTGGACGACGGCTCAACCGATGACACGCGGGCAATGATCGAACGGCACTTCGCCGGCGTACGCTATCATTACCAGCCCAACCGCGGAGTGAGCAGCGCGCGTAACACCGGCATTGGGATGGCACGCAGTGACTGGATCGCCCTGCTGGATTCGGATGACCAGTGGCGGCCACAGAAACTGCGGCTTCAGACGCAGGCATTGGTGTCCCACCCCGAGTACCGGGTCTGCCATACCGACGAGATCTGGATCCGCAATGGTCGGCGCGTGAACCCGATGAAGAAGCATACAAAAAGAGGTGGTTACATCTTCCAGCACTGCCTGCCACGCTGCGTCATCTCACCCTCGTCCATACTGATCCACAGGGAGGTATTGTCATGTATCGGGATGTTTGATGAGTCCCTGCCCGCGTGCGAGGATTACGACCTCTGGCTGCGCCTGTGCGCCCGCTACCCGGTCCTCTACCTGGACGAGCCGCAGGTCATCAAGCATGGCGGGCATCGTGACCAGCTCTCGCGGCACCACTGGGGCATGGATCGTTTTCGCATCCAGGCACTGGAGAAACTTCTCCAGCACACCGATCTGACGCCGGCCGACCGGCGTGCCAGCGCGCAGATGCTGCTCGAGAAGGCCAGCATCGTGGTGCAGGGCGCGGAAAAGCGCGGCAACAGGCAACTCGTCCGGGAATACCGCAGCAAAATGGAATACTATGCGGCGATGAATATGCCCGCGCACAAAGACGCATCCACCATGTCACGGCGACCATCCCGGGGGAGCACCTGATGCTCTGCCTGATCGTCGCCCTGCCGGCCGAGGCGCGCCCGCTGGCCGGACATTACAAGCTCAGGGACAAGTCCGCCAGCGGTCCGTTCAGCGTCTTCCGCAATGACACCATGGCCCTGGCGGTCAGCGGCATAGGCAAACTGGCAGCGGCAGCGGCAACGGCCTACCTGCATGGCAGACTGCACCGGGATGGACCTGCGGCCTGGCTCAACATCGGCATCGCCGGTCATACCAGCCGCACGCTTGGCGACGGCGTCATCGCGCACCGCATTACCGACCACGCCAGTGGTCAGAACTGGTATCCGCCGCAAGTACTGGGACTGGATCTCGCGACAGACAACCTGCTGACCGTGGATTCACCCCAACTCGACTACCGCGATGACCTGATGTATGACATGGAAGCCTCCGGCTTCTACCAGACGGCATGCCGATGCACGACTGCGGAACTGGTACAGTGCTTCAAGGTCATCTCGGACAACCGCGACCAGCCCGCGACCGCAGTGACCGCCAATGACTGTGCCGACCTGATCAGCAGCTGTCTCGACAGGATCGACAGGGTGGTGGACACGCTGCAGAGCTGCGCACAACAACTGGCAGCGGCGCATGCGCCCTCTCCGGAGCTCGAACAGCTCACCCGTCACTGGCACTTCACTGCCAGCCAGACACACAGACTGACAGAACTGGTCAGACGCTGGAAAACCCTCGCGCCGGACCAGCCCGTCTGGTGTAGCGAGCTAAAGGCGCAACAGCGGGCCGGCG
>Ga0224512_10001937_pt1 | contig 19380 bp, 12 predicted proteins | sample SF_May12_sed_USG_4_FD_169103 | JGI IMG/M metagenome (GOLD analysis project Ga0224512, IMG submission 169103) | Sediment microbial communities from San Francisco Bay, California, United States - SF_May12_sed_USGS_13 | ecosystem: Environmental > Aquatic > Marine > Sediment | place: USA... | reverse complement strand
ACCGCGACGTGCCAAACCTGTGCTCTTCAGGTCTCTACGCCATGGATCAACAGAAGCTGCGCGCCAGACTGCGTAGATCGCAGCTGATTCTCGGAGACATCAGAAATACGGTCGGCGCATTTCTCGCGTCGAATCCCGCGCCTCTTGTATTCATGGCATGTGACTTCGTGCTTTACAGCTCGACGGCCCACGGTCTGCGGATCCTGGATGCCGGAGAAGACCTGCTCCTGCCGCGGATACATTGTTATTTCGACGACGTTTTGGGTTTCACGTACGGCGATCACAACGGCGAGCGGCTTGCCATACACGAGTACAACGCCGCGCATTTGACGCGCAAGATCTCCCCGATCTACGGCTTGAAGTATTACGTGCCCACCGCGTTTTCGAACGAGATGTGGGTCGACAAGTTTTGGATCGGCCACATCTTCGATCATTCCATGTATGGCCGCAGGGATCCTCTAGTACAGGGCCACAACCTTGATCTGACGGCGAACTGAGCGGCACCATGTCCCGAGGAATCAAACTGCGTCTGCCGATGTCTGTCGTGACGGTTGGAGCCGCGGTGCCGCGCATGGTCCGCGATGCCGTGTCAACGGCCATCGAGAACCTCGGCGAAACTCTGTTTCATATCTCGCCGAAGCGGCGAGAGAAGCTGCAAGAGCGCAAGAAGGAGCATCCGCAGATTGAGGGGCGATGGTTCACGGCCGATGAAGGCAAGCTAGTAGACGTTCTCGCGTCATTGATTGTTCCGTCCGGAGAGACCGCACCGGGGACGAGCGACATCGACGTGCTGGGCCCGTCGGCGCTGCAGCAGATCGATGGTTGGGTGGCCTCTCACTCCGCGAAGCAGGCACTCTATGCCCGCGGTCTCATTGCACTCGATGAGATGGCGTATAAAGCCGGCGGTGCACGATTTGTCGGACTTCCCCCCCGCAAACAGACAGAGCTGTTGCGCGTTGTGGAGGCGCTACACCGCGAACAATTGGACCCCAGCGCGACATCGCCAGTCAAAAAGATTCGGAGGAAACTACGGCACCTCTACGGCATGTGGCAGGGGTGGTCAGCCGCGGTCCGACTGTTTCCGATCATAGTCTCGGACACGTTCAAGGCGTTCTACACGAGTGAGGTCGCGTGGATCTGGCTCGGTTACGACGGGCCGCCGATGCCGCTTGGATACGAGAAGCTGACTACCGCGCGGCCGCCCAAGAGGGCGCCGCCCCTCACAGCCGCTCGGCCGTCGTCGCCCCGGCGACTGGCGGATCGCGCCCAAAGTGCGGATGTCGTCATCGTTGGGTGCGGAGCCGGGGGTGCGGTCGCGGCAAAAGAGTTGTCCGAAGCGGGACTTTCCGTCGTCGTATTGGAAGCGGGAAGACGTTACGAGCCGCTTGTCGACTATCTCACGGAACGCACGGACTTCGAGCTTCGGGCGAAAGCCACGTTCGATCCCGCGGACGAGCTGCGCGACCTCTATACGACCGGTGGATCGAAAGGCTTCTCCTACAACCGCGTCAAAGGTGTCGGCGGTTCGACGCTCGCGTACGCGGCAATGTCGCCGCGTTTGCACGAGTCGGATTTCCGTGTGCGTAGCGAAGACGGGATCGCGGACGACTGGCCAATCAGTTATGCCGACGTCGAACCGTACTACACGCGAGTCGAATATGAACTCGGCGTGTCGGGACCCGATGGGGCGAATCCGTTTGAGCCTCCCCGAAGCCGGCCTTATCCGACGCCGCCCCATGCGTTCAATTTGGCCAGTACCGCGGTAAAGCGAGGTGCGGACAAGCTCGGTCTGCACATGGTCCGCGAGCCGCTCGCGCTCCCGTCCCGTGACTGGCAAGGGCGTCCAGCTTGCGTCGGTGCCGGGACCTGCCATCTGGGCTGTCTGATCTCGGCCAAGTCGAGCATGGACGTGACCTATGCCCGCAAGGCGGCGGCCACTGGTCGAGGTGACATCCGTACCGAGTGCATGGCGAGCGAGGTCGAGGTCGACGGCGCCGGGAAAGCGCGTGCGGTCGTGTATTTTGATAAGGACGGTCACCATCAAAGAGTGGCCGCGAGAGCGATCGTGCTTGCGGGCAATGCGATCGAGACTCCGCGACTTCTTCTGATGAGCACGTCGAACCGATTCCCCAACGGAGCCGCGAATTCCAGTGGTCTCGTGGGCCTGAACTTCATGGAGCACCTCGCGGTATTCGCGTTTGGTCTGTTCGACGAGCGCATTGATCCCTGGCGAGGAACTCCGACGGGCGGAATGCTCCAGGATCACTACGCGACCAGATCCAGCAACAATTTCGCGCGCGGCTGGACGACCCTCGTGTCGAGCAATTCTCACTGGCCACTTGCCGTGGCCGGCCGGATCCCCGGCTGGGGTGATGAGCATAAGCGGACTATGCTCGAGCGCTTCGGCCATTACGCCTGCGTGACGACAATCGGAGAACAGTTGCCGGATCGACGCAACCGAATTGTGCTGGACCCCTTTCGGAAGGACCTCTACGGATTGCCGGCGCCGCGCCTGCTCAACGAAGCGCGCGAGAATGACCTGGCAATGATCAGTGCGATATCGGCAGAGATCAAGACGCTGCTGGAGGCCGCCGGAGCGCGCAACGTTTGGGGCAATGAATACAGCCCTGGGATGTCATCGCACTACATGGGCACCTGCCGGATGGGCAACGACCCCGGTACCTCAGTCGTCAACGCGTGGGGCCGCACTCACGATGTACCCAACCTGTTCATCGCGGATGGTAGCGTGTTCGTAACTGGCGGGGCTGTAAATCCCGCTCTGACGATATCCGCCCTTGCCCTACGCACGTCCGTAGCCATCGTGTCGGCGTTCCGGAAAGGCGAGATTTGATGCTGATGGCCGACTTCCGCAGTTGAAAGTTCAGACGGACTGCCGTTTCGAACCGGAGACGTTTGCGTTCTCCGGACATCGCGTGCGAGTCTTCAAAGGGGCTCGCAAGACCTGCAATACGATCCACAAGACGGGCGGCCGAAGGATGGGATGCGCGATACCGTGCATCTCGAGGACGCTCACTGCGACGGCTTGGAGCATGGCGATGGAGCATATAGCCGGCAAGCGCCTTTCGCCCCTCGGCACCTTCGGCCGCCACCCTCACCTCGTTATGTGCCGAGAAGTCGGAACGACCCCAGCCGAGCATGTGGGCTCGAAGCTCATCCGAAGGCGCTTGGTTCGAACCGATTCACTTGCCCGAGCCTTCGTGCCTGATTTGACGCCCCGCTCGTCCGTGCGCAGAGTTTTTGGCCACACTGGGGATAGACCAGGAGCACACAGGATGACCATGACCGCACGGATCCAGCGGCCGCGACCTCGATGAAAACGGGGCAAAGCGGCCGGTTCGAGGAGATCGACGTTCTTCGCGGCTTGGCCGCCATGTGCGTCGTCCTGTCCCACTACTCGACGCACGGTGTGAAGTTCTTCCGGGAAGCCCCGTTCGGCCTCGATCTGGATACGATCTACGGGTTCTACGCGGTACAGCTTTTCTTCATCATTTCTGGCTTCGTGATCTCCCTCACGCTCGAGAAGAGCAACAGCTGGCGGGATTTCGCATTCTCCCGGCTGAGCAGGCTCTATCCGGCGTACTGGGCGGCCGTCACCCTGATGGTTGTCGTGGAGTTCCTGGTCTTCGGGAAGGCACTGTGGATCAGCGGCTATCTCACCAATCTGACCATGCTCCAGGAGTTCATCGGCTTCACCAACCTCGACAATGTGTTCTGGAGCCTGACCGTTGAACTGGCGTTCTACGCGATTATGGGCATCCTCTTCGCGACGGGACTCTGGCCGCGAATCGAGGTGGTGGCCGCGATCTGGCTGGCGCTGGCGTGTCTGTGGTCTCTCGTGGACCAGCATCTTGGGATCGGATTGCCCGCGTTTCTTCCTCGCTTTCTTATCTTGCGGCATGTGCCGTTCTTCGTCGCAGGGATCATGTTCTACCGCGTCACGGTAAAGGGGCTGACGCCACAGCGTCTCGCGCTCATCCTCGCGGCTCTCGCCGCTACGGGCTGGATCGACGCAGTCCCGGGTACGAATGCCGCCGCTCTCGGGTGGATCGACGCACTCCGGCGCGTGGGCGTCGCCGTGATCCTGTTCGCGATCTTCAGCCTGGCCGTCACCGACAAGCTCCGCTTCGCCGTGTCACCAGTGACGCTCTGGCTAGGGAGGATCTCGTACCCGCTTTATCTCAGCCACCGCAACCTCGGCTTCTCGACAATGTTTCGCCTGCACGAGCTCGGCGTCCCCGTGTGGTTCGTCTTCACGGTGACGCTCGTCGGGGCCCTGGTCCTGGCAACCGCCCTCGCGTATCTGGTCGAACGACCCGCCATGCGAGCCCTGCGGCAATGGTACCGGATGCGCACGGCGGTGGTCGGTCCCTGATCTCAATTGGCATTATTCGTGCCTTGGCTAATCGGCTCTCAGGCGCTCGCCCGTGGATTCCATTTCCATCACCAAAGCAACACCCGCCGCTCGCGTCCCGCGCCCCCCCTCTTCAACCTCGCTTGGCCGCATGGCCAAACGGACTGATGCGCCCACCTTGCTCAGGCCGCTGCTGAAATCGAAAAACGAAGTGTCTTCGCTGGAATCCTTCTACGATGCTTTCCTCGCGGTATTTGAACGATTCGCGAATTTGCGTTTATCTACGGGGAAACTGCGGAGACCCCATATCGCCATTGCGAGCGGTATGGGACCATCATTCACCCCAACATTGAGTAGATCATCCTGAGGTCCCACTGGTTGGCGTCATCCAGACGACGCCCACCCAGTATCCAGGGCGCGTTCAGCTCATCGTCGCGCACGGACCGAACCAGAACAGAATGTTCATGGGGTGCAACGAGTGACTTGAATTTGTGGCGCTCGAGCACTCGCGCGGTCGAGGGCGAAACTCCCAGCTGCCAGATGCACATTTCCGGAAATTTTCCGTACCCGATTGCCGCGGACAGGAGCTCGGCTCGCATCAGCTCGCTCTCTGCTTCCCAGTCGACAATGCATGCGCGATCTCCGCTGACGCTCGGCGTCTGTTGCAAAACGAGATACCCGCGGAGCTGCTCACGCCCGCCGTAGAAGAATCTGTAGTTGTGCAACGGGTTGCCGAACCGCCAAGCGAAGAATGCCTCGTCGCGCACGTGGCGAATGCGCCCGTCCCGTGGCAGGCGCGCCACGAGCTGGGCCATTTCGCGAGTCAGAGGCGTTTTCTGCGCGAACAAAGATCGGGAGTCCCGCCATTGATCCAGCGCCGAGAAGCGTGCGTCAAGCCGGTCGAAAAGATGATCCCCGGAACGTCCGGAGAGAGCCGAAAGGTTGTCTGCCCAACGCCACAGGAGCGGCAAGCGCCGAACCCGATTGGCTAGAAATTCAGCAGTAGTCTTGCGTATTGTGCGGTGATACAACGATCTTACCCTCCCTGCATTGCGCCACCGCATATTCATTGAAGCCTCGAACGTTATTCGGCTGGCACTCAAGTTGACCACGAAACGATAACCGCGCGCGGCCAGGTCGCGCAGAGCGAAATTCATGATAACGCGATGGAGACCCTGTCTGCGGTACGCCGGATCGATGACCAAGTCGTCCGCGTACGGCAGGGTGAAGAATTCGGTGGGATCGCCGACTTCCCATCGGGTCCCGAAGGCGCCGCGCATGCCCACGAGTTGGTCGCCGACAAACGCGAGGTAGATCAGCGGATCCCGAATGTACGGGTTCTGGTGGTATTTCCACTCCAGATAGGACGCGTTCAGCCGTGCGTCCGGGCTCCACAGATGCCGCTGAAGCTCGGCGACAAGTGTCTTGTGCTTGTTGGAATAAGGAATGATGCGGCAGGACAACGCCCGCGGCGGCGTTCTCTCCCTGTCTCGATAGTCGAGAGATTGTCGCCGATTACCGAATATACTTCTTCGCATCAGAATACCAGGAAAATCTGCTCAAGTCCGCCTCACAAGCATACGGTCTACCGTGACGGAGATGCCACCTCTCGAGCATCCAAGAATGCGGACAGAACTGCTCCGATTCTCCTCCGACGGGATCTTAAACGCCCTATCATGCTGTTTTACGCAAAGGATGTCATTAGAATTTGAGAAGCTTATGGAGAATCTTTGAGGTGATTCGGCTTTCGCAACCAGGCGGCACTTTCCCGGCTACGAGTCTCGGAACCAGAATTGCCGCAGGCGCCGCATGGATGGTCGTGTGCAAGCTTCTCGACCGCTCGATCGGGATCGTGAGCGTAGTCATACTCGCTCGCTTGCTCGTGCCCGCCGACTTCGGCCTCGTCGCGATGGCGACCGCGATAATCGCTATCATCGAATTGCTCTCGGCGTTCAATTTCGACATGGCCTTGATTCAAAGCCAGCAGGCGACGAGAGCACATTACGACACGGCCTGGACCTTGAACGTCACCATGGCTGCCGTATGCGCACTGCTAGTCGCGGCTGCGGCGTTTCCCGCCGGAGCTTTCTACGGTGACTCGCGCCTCGGTCCCATCATGCTATGGCTCTCGCTCGCAACCTGGATCCGAGGCTTCGAGAACGTCGGCGTCGTCGCGTTCCGCAAGGAGCTCAAGTTCAATCGCGAATTCCAGCTGCTCCTGACCAAACGGATTGGCGTATTCCTGGCGACCATCTCAATCGCGCTGGCGACTCGAAGCTATTGGGCACTGGTCCTGGGAACTCTCGCAGGCAGTGTGGGCGGCGTCGTGGTGAGCTATCTGTTCCACCCTTTTCGTCCCCGCTTCGACTTGACCGCCCGCGGCGAGCTGCTGCGCTTCTCGAAGTGGATGGTGTTAAGTAACGTCATCAATACGCTCGCCTCCCGCGCGGCGGATCTCATCATAGGGAAAAGTCTCGGCCCGGGTCCATTGGGGCTGTTTAATCTCGCGCACGAGATCTCGCACCTGCCAAGCACGGAGCTGTCAGCCCCAATCAATCGCGCGGTGTACCCGGGCTATGCAAAGGTCGCGGCGGATCGGGCCCGGCTCACAGCGCAGTTCCTTGACGTCCTCGGGCTGACAGCGTTGTTGACCGCGCCAGTTGCCGCCGGCATTGCCGTGGTTGCTCCCTTGCTCGTACCTCTTCTGCTGGGCGATGCGTGGCGTGAGGCTGTCCCGCTCATGCAGATTCTCGCACTGTCGGGCTTGTTGACGTCCCTGCGCACCAATGCGGGTTACGTCTTCCTTGCTTTGGGCAGGTCCGAACTCCTGACGGTTATGACTGCAGTGCGATTTGCGGTCGTCGTGCCCGCATTGGTCTTTGGAATCATCTATTTCGGCGCCAAAGGTGCGGCTTGGACGATCCTTGGGACGTCCATGGTGATGCTTCCGGTTACACACTGGTTCATGCACCTCGTTCTTCGCATCCGCTTGGCGGAGCATGGCAACGTGCTTTGGCGACCGGCGGTCGCAACCATCGGCATGGCCTTGCTGGTGAGAGAATACCTCGCATGGACGGAGCATGGGTTCGCGGCAAGTAACCCGGTTCTGGCGCTCGCCTCGGCGGTCGTTCTTGGTATTGCGGTTTATGTTTCATTTACAGGTTTGTTATGGGCTGTTTCGGGATTCCCGCGATCCGCTGAGGTCCGCGTCGTGACCGCGTTGGACCGCTTCCTTGGCAACTTGCAGGGAAAGATTCAGGTCAGGCGTACAAAGTCGGGAAAATTCAACCAATAAAAAAGAAGACATAGGGCATGACCATCGGGTCGGGAGCGAATCTGATTGCCGCGGCCATTCGTTCCGGCTGCCCCGGTTGCGGCAATGGAGGGGCAAGCGCGACACCCACCGACACCTTCGGCGGCTAATCTGTTCTTGAAATCGCCTCGATGAAATTTTCCGCACGAGCAGCGCGCTGCCCGCGAGTGACGCCGGGCAGGCCGCACGTCGCTTGCCTCTCCTGATCATGGGACACGTTCTACTGGCTCACTGCGTGCCGCGCACTCAAGAGACGTTTTTCCTAGCAGGATTTTTGAGCATACAATTCTTGTCCCCAAGCCTGTGGGCGATCGTAATACTGCAAGTATGTTGTTAAGTAAAACAACGGATCTTTCCGCAGGATCCTGCATTTCGAGTCCATTTGGACTTGCACTTTAGAAATACTTCATCATAGTTTCCAAATACGCCAATGTTCTCTTCCTGACGATAGTAATGAACTCGCGAATCCCGGGTAACATATTTCATACAATAATCGCGAGTTCGATCATGCGACGCATTGTCCAATATGATCAGTGACAAATTCGAGTGGGTCTGACTCAGTATCGACTCGATTGACTGACGAATAAACGCTTCACCATTGCAGGCCGGCATTCCGACGGTTACCGACGGCTGTTTCTCAACTATCTCTGTGCTGCCACAGAATTCTTGCGCCCGATATGAATGGCGGCATATGGCTTTTCAACCCCGCAAATTTCGTGTGGTGCACTCAATGATTTCGACCAGCGCTCCGCAATTGTCTTTTCTTCTTCTCTAATCGTATCGTCCAACAGAATCGTGCAGTTATTTGCTAGACGATGTCGCATGATCGGCAGAAGTCCGTAACGACCACCATGCCCGTGCCCAGGGGGGCCATCGCATATGACCAGACCGAAATTATCTGGCATCGTACCAAGCGGCGGGTCATACCAAGAAAAATCTCCATAGTTCCTCAATGGCCTTACGCAGAGATGAACTGCGGTAATCTCAAGTTCTTGCAGGAATTGTGATGTGTTGGTTCCCCAGTGCTCACTGTGCTCCAATGCCCAGATCTCTCGACCCGTCTTTTGGACGATGACACCTAAGACAATCGTGGTCAGGCCAGAACCGCATTCCAATACGGGGCCATCTGTTCGTGCGAGTTCGTCGATCGCTGCCGTCAGGAATTCATAACCCGCTGACCAAGCCGGATTTCCCCAGGCCTGGATGAATCTTTTCAAGGCGTCGCTGTTCGTGTTCAGCGCGCTCCATGGATTTCGTATTAGTTTCCGAAGCGCATAGATAAACAAGAAATGTCGATACCTTTTTGCGATTTGATCTTGTATCGATTCAATCCGCAAAACGCGCTTCCCAAGACGCCCGAGTTTGACTGCCGAATGTCTTATCCTCAACATGAAAATTCAGGTTTCCGAATCTCTACGATACGACAATTAGAGTTCCGCCGATTCTCCCGACACTTCCGATCCGGCGGCATAATCGCATTAGAGGTGTCAGATCGCAAGGCGAAGGCACTCGGCGCAATTTGGGCCCAAAGCGGTGATTACGCACCGAGAATAGGCGACTCCAACGTTTTCGAGACCCTGCAGCGCCCATCGCGAAGCAATCACTTAAGCAAGTGCGATAAGGTGCGGATCGGACTAGAAGTGAACTGATTAACTTCGCGCGCAGCTTATCGAGAGTCGACATGAAATGTCCGGTAAGAGAGTGTGAATCAAGCATCGCCGATCAAGACATACTCTGCTGGCAAACACTGATGCGCTTTACTCCGGTGCCCTCCAAGACGATCGCTTTTGGTGGCGGAAAGGGAGTCGCTTTGCAGCCCTAGAACTGCCAGTAAAGGAACTCACTCTTTCCCCCGAGCCTCATGACCACGGCAACAACCAACGAGGACATCGCGACCGCCCAGGGAACCGTGGGAGCCCAATCGAGGGCACGCAACAGAGCGAGCGGTGCGGCCGGCTTTGAGAGAACGCCAAGCGCCGGCCCGTAGCGCGCGGTCAGTTGCAGGGTATTCGGAAACAAGACCGCGACCAGAAACAACACGCCGACCCAGGCCATCGCAAGCACAAATTCCTGCGCTGACATAACGGTAGAAGCAGAAACGAATGACTGTAGCAAGCCCTTCAACGGCCCGAGATGCGCGTAGATCTGTTGCGGCAGGCTGATGCCGTTCAGGCCGACGATGCCCTGCAACAACTCTCTGGCGGCACCCGCGTTCGCGGATCGAAAGAGAACCATCGCAACAGCAACCGACAGGAAGGTGAGCACGAACCCCGCCGGCCGCATCAACCGGTCATAGGTTTCCTTGTTTCGCCAGATCCTGGGTCCGATAAGGCGCCACGCGTGGTTGAACGACAGGTAGACGCCATGCAGCAACCCCCACAGGATGAACAGATAACCCGCCCCGTGCCACAGTCCCGACACGAACATGGTAAGCACCGTGGGCCCGGCCAGCAGCTGGAAAAAAGCCCCGACACTGGGCGCACGGCCTCCAAGCCCCGGCAGCCCCTTGGCCATGCGCCATCGCGTCAACCAGAGCGCCAGCGGGTTATAGAGATACGCCGTCAGGAAGCGCGTCAACGTCATGTGCCAGCGCAGCCAGAAATCGATGATATTCGTGGCTTTCAACGGCGAATCGAAGTTGGCAGGCAGGCGCACCCCAAAGAAACGACCCAGGCCCAGCGCCATGTCGCTGTAGCCTGAAAAGTCGAAGTAAATCTGCAGAGTGAATCCAATCGCGGCAATCCAAGCCGGGAAGAGCGTGATTTCGGAGCCCGAAGTGGCCATGTCGTAAATGGGCGATACATGCTCCGAAATGCCATCGGCGAGAACCACCTTCTTGAATAGGCCGAATACGAACAAGGAAAGACCGACCGCGATGTTCTCTTTGTCCCACCGGCATCGCGCTTGCTGGAATTGCGGCATCATTTCCCGGTAGTGAACGATGGGTCCGGCGATGAGCTGCGGAAAAAACAGCACGAACAATCCGTAGTCGCGCAGCGTGAACGAGGAAACGCGCCGGCCGTGAACATCGATCAGGAACGCGATCTTCTGAAACGTGATGAACGATATGCCAAGGGGAAGAACGACCTGCGTCAGCACGAAATTGGTTCCGACGAGGTCATTGGCTGCCGTTGCGAGAAAGTTGACGTATTTGAAGTAGCCCAGGAAGGCGACATTAAACGCAATCCCGAGCAATAGGACCAGCCGCGCAAGGCCGGCCCGGGCCTTGTCCGCGGTCAGGCGTAGCAGCCAGCGCGCAAGGACGAAATTGACGAGAATGGAGGGCGCAATGATCAGCACGTTGATCGGTCGCCACCAGGCATAAAAGGCCAGGGATGCCGCGATGATCCAGCCCAGCGCCAGACTGCGGGAACTCAAGCCCAGCAGAAAAAAGCCGGCGAGCGTCACCGGCAGAAAGACAAAGATGAATTCGTAGGAATTGAAGAGCATCGGCTGAGCGTCTCGTAATCGCCTAGCCGAGGAGCGAGCGCGCTTCCGTCACGATGTCCCCAATGGTTTCGAAGGATTCCACGCCGGCGACGCTGAACTTGATCTGTAGTTCCAGTTCGATGGCAACGATGAAGTTCACATACATCAAAGAATCCCAGCCCTCCACGTCGCTACGCCGGGTGTTCATGGCGAGCACGATCGAGTCGTCGCCGAGGAGGTCGCGGAGGGTCCGTGTGAAGACGGTCAAAAGGTCCTGGTCGGTCACGGCTGCGGTGCCCTTCGCGTTATGAATGTTGGCGGCGCGACGTACTCGGCGGTATTCAGAATCCACCGGCTCGCGCCGCTTGGTTCAGTTCCCGGTACCGGAGCAAAGCCGAGACCCTTGAACAGGCCACTCACCACGCGGTTGCGCTCGGTCGGAATGTAATCTGCGCGCAGAACCCGAATCCCGCGACCGCGCGCGGCCGCCACGGCGATGCTCATCGCCTCGTTCTCGAGCTGCCGCCCGAAGACGCGACAGCTCATCACCCAGGTGTCGACGTCGAGAACTCCGGGGTCGTCGGTAGCACGGAGGATCATCACGCTGACCAGCCCATTGTCACCGAACCGATCGGCCAGGCGGAACTGCAGCGTGATGTTTTCCGGGGCCGCCACGAGGCGGGCGACCTCCTCGGCCGAGTAGCGCCGGGTCGTAGTGTTGAATTGATTCGTCTTGTTGATAAGTTGGGTGGCGCGCGCCAGGTCGACCGGCCCGACCGGCCCGTAGGTGACCGACATCTCCAGTCCACGCAGGAAATCGTCGACGTTCTGCGACACCCCGCGCAGCGCGTCGCGCTCCGCGTTGATCGCGTACTGTTCGCCGCGGCGAAGATCCTCGTCGGTGAGGCTCACCGCCTCGAAGTAACCGGCGTCAGCGATGCAACGCACGTACAGCGCCGGGTCATTCGGGAGCTCGGGCACGGCCACCATCGGCAGGCCCTCGCGCACGCGCGCGCGCTCGACCGGGTTGTCGTCGACGAAGACCAGGCTATCCAAGCCGATGTTGAGGCGCTCGGCAATGTCTTTGAGGTTCTCGACCTTATCGTTCCAGTTCGCGACGAAGGCCGCAATATCGGGGCGCCGCAGCACCATTTCCGGATGCTCCCGAAAGGCTGCGTCGGCCAATGCGTGTTCGTTCTTCGAGCAGACCGCAAGGATCACGCCACGGTCCTTAAGCAACTTGGCGTATCGCTGCAGGGCGAGGTGCGCCTCGCCTTGTGCGCTGCCCTCGCCCAGGATAATGCCGGCCGTTCCAACGTCACCGACGACACCGCCCCAAAGCGTGTTGTCCAGATCCAGGACAAGACACTTCCTGGACTTCCCGCGCTGCGCACCGATGAGCCGGGCGATCAGCTCCCCATAGCGCGGCGCTGCATGGGGCGCGACTTCCATCTTCCCCTGCAGCCAACGCGCGACGTCGAACCAGGCATCGATGCCATCGCGAGCGCTCGCCTGCGCCAGATCCAGCAGCAGCACGCTTTCTCGCGCCGCGGCGTGAGCAAGCAGATCGTTCAGACGAGCGATCAGCCGGGATGGCGCCGCCGGAACCAGCCGGTCGTAGCTGCCGAACAGCGGTTCCGACACGTCGAGGTAGGACTGCTGAATCACCGTCGCGTTGAAGGTGCTGCGCGCATGCCGCCAGAGCTCGCAGAGCTCCTCGACGGCGCGCGACAGCGCCTCTTCCACTTCTTGCGCCGTGGCCGCGATCGGCACACCCGCAGTGGCCTGTCTCGCGTTAAGCGAAAGCAGTATCAGGTCAGGCCGAAATTGAAGGAGCGGCGAAGCCGGATCGAGCAACTCCTGTCGGTACTGGCCGAACGAGCCCGAAAAAACGTCGAGTCGCAGTTTGTAGCGAAGACCGGCGACGCGAATGGCGGGCAACAAGTGGTCGATCGTGTTGGTGGATAGAACCGCGAGACGCACGCGTGCGTAGCCATCGATCGACTCGGCGGCGCTGCGCACGAGCGCCCTGTCAAGCTGGATCGTCTCGATGAAGCCCAGCCGGGATTGCGCCAGCCTTGCCAGGCCGTCGAGGCGCACGCGCGTATTCGTCTCCGCGCAGGCGGCCTGCAGTTGAAGGCGGAAATCCCTCTGGCCAACGGGCTGTTCCATAAACTGAGTATCGAGGCGATGCAGTGAACGAAGCGGGTGAGAGCCTGGTCAGCCTGTCGAAGCCTGCTCTGCGGCAACGCACCTTCGAATCCGCGGTCCGGCCTCCCGAAGGAAAGCCGCCGACCAGCGTTCCGCGCTGGTCTCATCGAGGTGAGAGCCATCGAACGTGCGCAGACCCTCGATCTGTGGCGCCAGCAGATCGTGCCCGAGTCTGGCAGCGATTGCCATCGCTTCGGCCCGTTTCGTCTCGACCGTCGGAACAATCGTAAGAATCACGCAGCTGCGATCGACAGGCAGCTGCGCAAGGAACTTCTCGCCGAGCCTGGCATATTGGTCCCAGCGTTCGACGTTGCTCGGCGGACCGTCAGATACTTGCCTGGTCTCGAAACGCCCGCTTCCCCTCCGCTGCCACACTCCCGTTTCACGCGCACGGTACACGGCAATAGCGTTTCCACATGCGACGGGTAGCGCAGCGCAAAGTCCCTTGTGCAGCGACTGCCAGGTCCGCTTTTCCTTGTACCGTGCCAGGATGTCGCGGCCTTGAAGAATCTGCTCCGTAGGCGGCGACACGCGGTCGTCGAAGAAACGATCGACATTGATCACGTAGACCCTCGCGCGTGGGCGGATCTTCAAAAGCAGCGGCCCGAAGAAAGCGATGGTCTCGCTGTGACTGAATCCGAGCAGGTAGTGGCGTATGCCCGGCGCGGAAAACCAACTGGCGGCCGCCGGGCCGGCGAATGCAAACTGCAGGCGGCTACTTCCGATGAGCAAAACGTCGGCTTCGGCCGCTGCACGTTGCGCCTGCGGTTCGAGGCCGAACCAGAACGCACCGTGGTCGTAGTCCCCATAGGTCCTGGCCGTGCAATCGGACAGGTAGGCGTTCGAACCATAGCCGCTCGCTGGGCAGGCGAAGATCCCGTCGACGCGATGCTTGTACACGAATGCCCCCCCGAAGCTGCAAGCGGTCAGCAGCACAAACAGCGCCGGGACGGCCTTTCGGTACCAGGCAAGTTGCCCCGGCTCGATGACATCGGCGGTAGCGGGCATCTGCGCGCCTCGAACTGAACAAGTGCAGGAATCGGACCAAGCAGGAAAGGCGTATGTGCGAGCGCGCAAGCCGGGGCATGCGAACGAGCAAACGCTGTCAGAAACGCGTTGCCACGGGGCTGTTCCAGTCGGGCCGCTCGGGGACCCGCGACCAGTCAGCTAACGCACCGCCTGTCGACATCCTGGTCCATCGGAGGCTGTGGCACGAAAGGCGCTCGAGGCCGCAACACCATGCGATGATACGCCTGTCGTGCGAACCGGCCAGTGCGCCGATGCGTGTTCTGATCTCTCCTCTCCGCCGCGTCTTCTCGACTCCGTTGAGTCTTCTCGATCCGGATTCTAGCAGAACGCCTTGCCTTTTGGCAGAATGTGCCATCATGCATTCCGTCCGCCCTCTCAAAACCGGCCGCCGTTTCCACATTAGCGAGCCGCTCGTTTTACCCGCACCCTTTGCGTGCCGGTCATGAAACTTCGACGACTCGCGCTCACGTTAAGCCTCGGGCTGATTGTGCTTGCCGGAGTTGCCTTCGTAGCGGCGCGATTTGTCGCGCCGCCTGAAGTGCAATGGCGTTTGCGAGTCGTGGAAGCCAAAGTTCGTGGTGATTTGGGGGAGATCCCACTTCGCAACCTGATCGCCTGGCTGGCGCCGGGTAGCCCTGTCTATCTGGCTCCCGTTGCGGACAATCCGAACCTTCACGCCTCCATCAAGAACCACTTGACCAAGTCCGACGACGCAGCGCAAGGAAAGGCCTTGTACCGCAGGCACTGCGGGCAATGTCACGGCGAAGGCGGCCAAGGCAACGCCGGCCCGGGTCTTCTCAGTGCGGTGTCGAACAAGTCGGACTGGTCGTTCTTCTCGACTTCCAAGTGGGGCACGGCGGGCACATCGATGCAGGCGCAGCCGTTGAGCGAATCTCAGATCTGGCAGATCCATGCGTACTTGCGCAACGAAGTGCTCGCGGCTTTCGGCCAGCCGAACACCGCTGGCGGGAAAGCCGCCGCCCATCCTGTCGTCGAGGTCGAGATGCGGCGGATTGTCGAGACCGACAAGACCCCGGGACAGTGGCTGACCTATGCCGGAAACTACGCGGGGCACAGACACAGCCTCCTCCCCCAGCTGACCAGGAGCAATGTCGGGAACCTTCAGCTTGCGTGGGTCGCCCAGCTGCGGCAGGTCGACCGAGAGCTGCAGGTGTCGCCCATCGTCGCCGACGGCGTGATGTTCGTCTCGGAATCGCGCGATGGCGTGGTCGCGCTTGACGCGAAGACGGGCGAAGTGATCTGGACCTATCGACGGGCCGTTCCTGACGGGCTATCCCTGTGCTGCGGCATGCCGAACCGCGGGGTGGCCGTGCTTGGACAGACCGTTTTCGTGGCCACGATCGATTCCTTTCTGGTCGCGCTCGATGCCAATACCGGCAAGCAGCGCTGGATCGTAAAAGTCGCCGACTATCGCGATGGCTACACCATGACCGGCGCACCGCTCGCGCTGGGAGATCGTGTCGTCGTCGGTGTCGCCGGGGGCGAGTTCGGAGTCCGCGGGTTTCTGAGTGCATTCGACGCCGCCGAAGGACGGCTGCTCTGGAAATTTCACACCGTTCCGGGTCCGGGCGAGACGGGCCACGACACGTGGACCGGCGACGCCTGGAAAACCGGCGGCGCGCCCACCTGGACGGTCGGCGCCTACGATCCGCAGGAGGACGTGATCTTCTGGGGCACCGGTAACCCTTCGCCGGTATTCCAGGCGGGCGCGCGGCCCGGGGACAATCTCTTCAGCAATAGCGTGGTCGCGATCGAGGCGAAGACCGGCCGGCTGAGGTGGTTCTACCAGTTCACCCCGGCCGACGAACACGACTGGGATGCGAACCAGCAACCCATCTTGGCCGAGATCGACTGGCAGGGCCGGAAAAGGGCGGTCGTGCTCTGGGCAAACCGGAATGCGTTTTTTTATGCGCTGGACCGAAAGACCGGGGAATTTCTCTTTGCCAAACCCTTCGTAAAGCAGACCTGGAACCTGGGATTCGACGCCAAAGGCCGTCCGCGCGTAGCGGACAGCGCGAGGCCGAGCGCATCGGGAACCCTCGTTTGGCCTGCCATCATGGCGGCGACCAACTGGTGGTCCCCGTCGTACGATGGGTCGAGGCAGCTGGTATTCGTCCCTTGTTCGGACGCCGCCGGGATCTATTTCCAGTCCGAGGAAGTCAAGTTCAAGAGAGGCGAACGCTTCGAGGGAAGCGCCGCTTCCGTCTACGCGCAGAATCTCCCGTCAACGGCGTACGTCAAGGCCATCGACGCCCGGACCGGAGACGTGCGCTGGCAGACCGCCCTCGAATCGGGTTCGAAGGATTTCGTATGGACCGTCGGCGGCGTGCTCTCAACCAAGGGCGGCGTCGTCTTCGCGGGCTATCGAGATATCTTTCGCGCCTTCGATGCCGATACCGGAGAGGTACTCTGGAAGGTCAATCTTGGCGGGCGCGTTCGCGGCTCCCCCATTTCCTTCCTGCTGGACGGCAGGCAGTACATCGCAGTTGCGGCTGGACACTCGATGTTCGTGTTCCTCGTGCCAGGCTAGTAGCGGCATGCGTGATTTCGAAACCGTGCCGTCGACATTTCGCGGCGCGTCAGGGCGAGCGGATCAGCTTTTCATACTGTTGCAAGCTGGAGGCCCAGGTCAGATCCTTGCGCACGTGCGCTCTTAGTTCCGCGGCCATGCGCGCGGCGGCATTCGGGTCATCGAGCATCGCGGCGATCGCATCCGCGCATGCGAAGGGATCGCCCAATGGAAACAAGCTCCCTGTTCGGCCGTTGCACACCACTTCCTGGTGACCCGGGATGTCCGAAGCGACGATCGGGATGCCCGATGCGCCTGCCTCGAGAATCACAAGCGGAAAAGATTCCGCCAATGATGTCTGAACACAAAGAGTCGCCTTCGACAGAAGCAGCGCCACCTGAGTTTCATCGAGCTCTCTGAAAAGATGCACACGCTCGGAAAATCCATGCGCCCGAACGGCGTCTTCGACAGCTCGCCGCTCATCGCCTTCGCCGCCTGCAATGCATAGGTGCAAAGCGGGGTACCGGTCTTTCAACAAAGCAAACGCGTGCAGGAGCAGCGTGTGATTCTTCCGTGAAATGAAAGCACCCACGCTTACGATGAACGTCGAGGGCAGCTGGCGCGGCAGACTTGTGTCGGGTCTGCCGATACCGTCGAAGACAGACGCGTCGACCCCGTTGACAATGACATCGATTGTGGAGACGGGAATGGCGAACTGCGAGGACATGCGCTCAGCGAGGCCGTTGGAACAAGCGACCAAATGGTCTGCCGACCGGCGCACGAAAGCCAGAATCAACCTCTCGATGCGACCACTGGGCTGCGCAACATCGGTGCCATGATAAGACAGAAGAAGCTTGCCGCGAAATACACCGAGGCGCTTGAGCACCGCTATTCCGAATGGGGCAATCCCGGGAAAGTGAAAGTTCACGACCTGAACGTTGTAGTCTTGCAACACACGGAACGTGTGCCATAGACGTAGCGGCGTTGCGACGATTGCCTTCAACACTCCCAGTGCCGACGTTGCCCCAAATATGGAAAACTTGAACCGGAGGATGCCCGTCGATTGCACGGGCGATGAGTGTTCCCACGAATTGATTACAATCAATGGTTCCAGAAATCCTTTTTCCATCATCGCCTTTGCCAAATTTCTCACCACAACGGTGACGCCACCACTGAACCTCATCTCCCACGGCATTATCAATAGGTATGAGGACCTTTGACTTGCGCTTTGCGTCAATATGGAACTTTCCCGGCCCTTGCCCGAATGTTTCATAAGCAGGGGATCCGAGGCCTCACTGTCCACGACTATCTGTTGACGCAAAATGACGTCGACCGGGTCGATGCATTGGCCAACGAATAGGAAAATCAATCCGGCTCATTTTCGGTGCTTCGGCAGTCGCGCGGTTTTGCCTGGAGTTGCATTGAGTAGAAGCCGAGCGTGCGCGCATTTTACTCTTGGGCTCGCCAGATTTCCAATAGCCCGCCGCCAGCTTGTGGTCGATCCTGCCCAGCGGGATGAACACCACGATCGTGACCGGCAGGAATCCGGGAAGGAACATATGCGAATTGAAAAGCAGGATATGCCGAACTTCTAACGCCGGGCGGTACCCCACTCTCAGTTGCAAGTTTTCCGGTGGCGTGGGCATAGGTGTCTATCCAATGCAGCACCACCAGCCTGACCGAAGCGGACGCGTTCACCCTTTGCCCCTCACAATCGAGATCACTTCGAGCAGCAGCGCGCGGTTGATCGCCCAGGAACACGCGAAGTAGACCACCGCACCGAGCGGCACCAGAAGCGAAAGCGTCAACCAGCCGGGCACGTCCGGCGGCGACCACAACGCCGTACCCGCCACCACCGCGTACATCAAAAGGCTGCACGTCGCAGGCCGCCACAGCACGCCGCCCAGGTCGCGCACCCTGAGGCCGATCAGGTGGAACGGGATGGCAAACGCCGGATACGTCAGAAGCAGGAACATGATCGCATACGAAGCGGCCACGCCGAGTATTCCCCACGGCAGTCCGAGCACGAACGACAGCACGATGAGCGACCCTGCGCCGATCGTCCACCACAGCGCCCAGTCGGTGCGCCCCTTGGCCATATAGATAGAACCGACCGTGGTTGCGATCGACTGGACGGCGCCGAGCGGCGCGAGGATCAGCAGCAGCGGAATCACCGGTATCCACGCCAAACCGAACAGCGTCAGCACGAACGGCCCGGCGAGCGCCGTCAGCCCCAGCATCAGCGGAAACGAGATCAGCGCAATCGCGGCAGCCACCTTGAGATAGGTCCGGCCGAACTGGCCTGCGTCATCCTGCATGCGCGAATAGAGCGGAAACATCACGCGGCCGATCACCGCGGAAATGCCCTGCAACGGGAACTGCATCAGACGGTACGCAAGATCGTAGTAGCCGAGGTCCTGCGAACCGAGATAGCGGCCGATCAGAAGCTTATCGGCATTGCGAGCGAAATAGTTGAAGCTACTCGCACCGGTCAAG
>Ga0224512_10001936_pt1 | contig 19388 bp, 14 predicted proteins | sample SF_May12_sed_USG_4_FD_169103 | JGI IMG/M metagenome (GOLD analysis project Ga0224512, IMG submission 169103) | Sediment microbial communities from San Francisco Bay, California, United States - SF_May12_sed_USGS_13 | ecosystem: Environmental > Aquatic > Marine > Sediment | place: USA... | reverse complement strand
CCTGGTCGTGCTCGACGTGCCGACCCAGGACGTGATCTCGCGCGACAACGTCTCGGTGAAGGTGAACGCGGTGGTCTACTTCCGCGTCGTCGACCCGCAGCTCGCCATCATCCAGGTGGCCAACTTCCTCGACGCCACCAGCCAGCTGGCGCAGACGACGTTGCGCTCGGTGCTCGGCAAGCACGAACTCGACGAGATGCTCGCCGAGCGTGACAAGCTGAACGTCGACATCCAGACGATTCTCGACCAGCAGACCGATGCCTGGGGCATCAAGGTGGCGAACGTCGAGATCAAGCACGTCGACCTGGACGAGTCGATGATTCGCGCCATTGCGCAGCAAGCGGAAGCCGAGCGCGCTCGGCGCGCCAAGATCATCCACGCCGAAGGCGAGCTGCAGGCCTCGGCGAAGCTCCTGGAGGCCGCCAACATGCTGTCGCAGCGCGCCGAGGCCATGCAGCTGCGGTACCTGCAGACGCTGACGCAGATCGCGAGCGACAAGTCGCACACCATCGTCTTCCCGCTGCCGATGGACGTTCTCGGGCCGATTATGGAGGCGGCGAAGAGGCTTAAGGGCGCATGAGCGGGGCGGCACGCCCGCTCGACGGCATCCGCGTTCTCGAGATGGGCCAGTTGCTGGCCGGCCCCTTCGCCGGCTGTGTGCTGGGCTACTTCGGCGCCGAGGTGATCAAGATCGAGCCGCGCGGCGGCGATCCGATTCGCGGCTGGCGCGAGGTGCGTGACGGTACCTCGCTATGGTGGGCGAGCCTGGCGCGCAACAAGAAGTCGGTGACGCTCGACCTGCAAAGCGCGCGCGGCCGCGAGCTGGCGAAGGCGCTGGCGGCAAAGTGCGACGTGCTGATCGAGAACTTCCGCCCGGGGACGATGGAGAAGTGGGGTCTGGGTCCGGCCGAGCTGAAGAGCCTCAACCCCGAGCTCATCTACGCCCGGGTCTCGGGCTACGGCCAGACCGGGCCGTACGCATCTCGGCCCGGCTTCGCCTCGGTGTGCGAGGGCTTCGCGGGCTTTCGCCACCTGAACGGCTTTCCCGACCGCGCGCCGGTGCGGCCGAACTTGTCCATGGGCGACACGCTCGCCGGTGTGCACGCGGTGCTCGGCATCCTGCTCGCGCTCACGGCGCGCCTGCGACAGAAGACACCCGCCGGCCAGGTGGTGGACGTGGCGATCTACGAATCGGTGTTCAACATGCTCGAGTCGGTGGTGCCCGAGTACGACGGCGCGGGCGTGGTGCGCGAGCCTTCGGGCTCGACGATCACCGGCATCGTGCCGACCAACACCTACCGCTGCGCGGACGGCAAGTACGTGATCATCGGCGGCAACGGCGACTCCATCTACCAGCGCCTGATGCGCGCCATCGGCCGTCCGGAGATGGCGGAGGATGCGCGCTACGCGACGAACGCAAAGCGCGTCGAGAACGAAAAGGAGATCGACGCCGCGATCTCCGCCTGGACCGGCGCGCGAAGCTCGGGCGACGCACTCGAGGCGCTGCGCAAGGCCGAGGTGCCGAACGGCCCGATCTACAACGTCGCCGACATGATGGCCGACGAGCACTTTCAGGCACGCGGCATGTTCGAGACCGTGCAGGTGGGCGGCAAGCCGCTGAGGATTCCTGCCATTCCGCCGCTGCTTGGCGACACGCCCGGCCGCACCGATGCGCCCGGACCGAAGCTCGGTGCGCACACCGACGAGGTGCTGGAGTCTTTGCTCGGACTGAAGGCCGAGCAGCGCGAGGAATTGCGCGCAGCCGGCGCGATCTGACTTGTACGGTGGGCCCCTGGCCCACCCTACGGAACGATCCTTTCGGCGCGAAAGCGCGCGAGCAGCCGCTGGAACATCTCCCCGCTGTCCACTGCGGCGTGAAAGCCGTGCTGGCGCGACTTCGTGACGTTGGTCATCACGTCCCAGTCGCAGTTGAAAACGTAGTCGCCGAACGGCCAGGCGACGACTTCGCTGAAGCGGTAGGGCTTCAGGCCGTACTTCTTCACCATTTCGTCCCAGAGCAGCGCCTTGTCCGCCATGAATTCCACGAGCGCGTGCTGCTGAGGTGCCGCCGCAGGCATGTCGAACACCTTCGCGATCGCCGGCCACACGTGCTGCCAGCGGAAGTAATCGCCGTTGGTGATGTTGTAGGCCTGGTTGGCGCAGCGCGGCTCGGTCGCCGCCCAGTACGCCGCTTCGGCGAGATGTGCCGATTCGGTCACCTGATACAGCGAAGACCAGGCCTTCCCTGGAAACGCCAACGGCAGTCCGAGTTCTTTTCGTATTGATGCGTAAACAGCGATCACCGAAATGATGCTCATCGCCGTGCCGGGGGCGAAGCCGCACAGCGTCTGCGGCCTGAGCTCGGTCCAGCTCCAGCGCTTGCCCTTCTGGAACGCCGCCAGCCAGTCGATCTGATCGAAGTAGTAGTTGGCGCCCGCGTGGCGCGGGTCGTCCTCGCGCGCCGGCGTCTTGAACGGCCCGAGATGCGAGCCGTAGTACTTGGTGCCGGTCACCAGCACCACGCGCTCGAGCTTCGCCGAGGCCCTGTGCAGCCCGGTGACCGAGTTCACCAGCAGGCCGAGGTTGGCGGCGATGTTCTTCGCGTAGTCGGCGGCGGGGCCGCTGCCGGGCTGAAAGGCGGCGAAGAAGACGTGCGTGACTTCCGCGAGTCCGGCGAGCTTTGCCCTGGTGTCCGCCAGGTCCAGCAGGTCCACCGAAATGTGCCGTACGCGCGTCGCGTCGGTGCCCTTGCGCCGCGAAAGTCCGATCACGTTCCACGCGGGTAGCGAGGCAAGCTTCTCGACGATGTAGCGCCCGATGACTCCCTGGGCGCCGATGACGACGGCGGTGGGCATGTGCCGGATTATCCCAGTTCGTCGATGGAGTGCGGCCAGCTCTTCTTCAGCAGCCGCGACAGCGCACGGTCGGCGAGAAGCTTGCCGCCGGTCTGGCCAGAAACGCCTCGCCCGCGTCGCGGTGCTCGAGGTAGACGGCGAGGTCGGGCAGTTCGGGCATGTCGCCCAGCTTTACATTACTTTACTCTGGCGCAACAGCCTGCTTACAGCTCGGTCGGACAATGATCTCGCCCTTTTTCGACCCAAGAGGATTCGACATGGACCAGCAACCGCAAACCCCCCTTCGCCGGCGCTTCTTCCGCTTCGCGGCCGCCGGCGCCGCATTGGCCGGCCTCTCCGGTCTCGCCTGGAAGGCAGCCGCGCACGGCGGCCGCAGCGGCGGGCCGATCGATCCGGCCAGGCTCGACGAGCACCTCGAGCGCATGCTGAAGCACCTGTACGTGGAAATCGACGCCACCGCGGCGCAGCAGCAAAAACTCGAGCCGATCATCAAGCAGGCGGCGAAGGAGCTGATGCCGCTGCGCGAGAAGGTCCGCGAGGCGCGCCGCCAGGGCATGGAGCTGCTCTCTGCGCCCAGCATCGACCGCGCCGCGATCGAGCGCCTGCGCGTCGAGCAGATCAGCTCTGCCGATCAAGCGTCCAAGCGCTTCGTCCGGGCGCTCGCCGATGTCGCCGAAGTGCTGACGCCGGAGCAGCGCAAGATCGTCGCCGAGCGCATGCAGCGCCGTCGCCACGGCCACCGTTGGGGCTAGACTCGCTGCGGTGGCGCAGCGCATATTGCTGATCGAGGACGACGCCCGCCTCGCCGGGATGGTAGCGGAGTACCTGGGCGAGGCGGGCTATCGCGTTGCGCACGTGGCAATGGGGCAGGCCGGGCTGGAGCGGCTGGCGAGAGAGCCGCACGACGCGGTCGTGCTCGACCTGAGTCTCCCCGACATCGACGGCCTCGACGTGTGCCGCCAGTTGCGCGAACGTTTTGACGTCCCTGTGCTGATGCTGACCGCGCGCGGCGAGCCGGCCGATCGCGTGGTCGGCCTCGAGCTCGGCGCCGACGACTACCTGCCCAAGCCCTTCGAGCCGCGCGAGCTGCTCGCGCGGCTGCGCGCGATCCTGCGCCGCGGGCGCAGTTCGGCGGCGGCGCCCCTGCGCTTCGGCCGCCTCGAAATCGACCGCGACGCACGTGCCGTGCGCGTCGACGGCGCGGCGCGCACGCTGACCGCCTACCAGTTTGCGTTGCTCACGGCGCTCGCCGAAAACGCAGGCCGCGTGCTTTCGCGCGAGGCGCTGATGGATCTGCTGAAGGGCGTGCCGCTCGACGCCTTCGATCGCTCCATCGACGTCCACGTCTCGCGCCTGCGCCAGGCGATCGAGGACGATCCCAAGAAACCCAGGCGCATCATCACGGTACGCGGCGCCGGCTACGTGTTCGCGCGGGCGCAGGACTGATGCGCCGTCTGTACCTGCGAGTCTACGTGGCGGTGATCGCCAGCCTCGCGGTGTTCGCGCTGATCGCCGGGGTATTGTGGCGTCAGCTGGGCGACCCGGGTCCGCAGGGCTTCGCCTTCGAAGTCGCGGGCACGCTCGCCGTGAACGCCTTGCCGGCCGCCGACGCGCCGTCCGCGGCGCAGCAGCGGGCGCTGGAACAACTGGCCCGCAATCTGCACGCCGACGTCGCCCTGTACTCGCGGGAGCGCGCATTGCTCGCCGCGGTCGGCGAGCCGCTGCCCGCGCCGCGTTCCGATCGGGCACGCAGCGGCTGGTTGCGCCGCATGGAGGGTCCGCCGGCCTGGGCGCTGCGCCTCGGCGACGGGCGCTGGCTGGTGGCGCGCGTGCCGCGCGACCGCCGGCATCCGGCCTACGGGCTGTTCCTCACACTGGCATTGATCGCGCTCGCCGTCGGCGTCGGCATGTACCCCGTGGTGCGCCGGCTGACCAAGCGGCTCGAGCGCCTGCAGGCGGGCGTCGAATTGCTGGGCGCGGGCGAGCTTTCCGCGCGCGTGCCGGTGGAGGGGCGCGACGAAGTGGCGCAGCTCGCGGGCAGCTTCAATGCCGCGGCGGCGCGCATCGAGAAGCTGGTCGCGGGCCACAAGGGACTGCTGGCCCACGCGTCGCACGAGCTGCGAACGCCGCTCGCGCGCATCCGCATGGGCATCGAGATGGTGAAAGGCGGGGTGGATGCCGAGCGCCGCGAGGCGCTGCTGCGCGACATCGCCGAGCTCGACGCCATGATCGACGAGATTCTGCTAGCGAGCAGGCTGGACGCGCTGCCTGCGCTCGACGCCATCGAGGACGTCGACTTGCTCGCGCTGGCGGCCGAGGAGTGCGCGCGCTATGACGGCGTGGTGCTGGAGGGCGAGTCGGTAGCGCTGCGCGGCGAACCGCGGCTGCTGCGCCGCCTGCTGCGCAACCTGCTTGAGAATGCGGCCAAACACGGCAGGCCGCCGGTGCGAGTGCGCATTGCGCGCGGCGCCAGTGCGATTGAAATCAAGGTTGCCGATGCCGGCGCCGGCGTGCCGGAGAGCGAGCGCGAGCGCGTTTTCGAGCCTTTCTTCCGCGGCGCGGGCGCGACGCAGGGCGCCGGCCTCGGCCTGTCGCTGGTGCGCCAGATCGCCCGTCGCCACGGCGGCGACGCGCGTTATGCCGACGGTTTCCGGGTGACTCTGGCGCCGTCGCCGCCGGCTAAATGAGCTTCTGCTTGTTGAAGTAGGCCTTTCTCCAGCGGGTGACCGTCACCTTCTCGAACAGCCCCGCCTTGGTGAAGGGGTCGCCGGCGATGAAGGCCTCGGCCTCCTTGCGATCTTCCGTGTCGACGATGAGGATGCCGCCGTGGCCGCCGGTGCCGTCGTCCGCGGTCAGTGCGCCGGCCGCCAGCAGTTTTTGCAGATTGGCCGTGAGATACTGCACATGCGTGTCGCGTATCTTGGCGCGCAGCTCCCCGCTGTTCGGCTTGTCAGTCGTCTGAATGGCGTAGGGCACGGCGTCTCCTTTTCACGATAGATGGGAAGATATGAATACTAAACAAGTACGGCATCTGCTTGCATGGGGATGTGCTGCCGCGCTGGCTCTGGTCACGGCTGGCGCGCACGCCGCCCACCCGCTCATCACCGAGGACACCGGCACGCAGGGCTTGGGGCTTCGCCAGCTCGAAATCTTTGGCGATGAGAGCAAGGACGGGGCGGGCCGGCGCCAGGAGGTGTACACCGGCGTGCTGAGCTATGGCCTCGCCGAGACCGCCGATCTGCAATTGGGCCTGCCCTGGTATCGGAACGGCGGCGACGGCATCGGCGACGTTGCGTTCGACCTGAAATGGCGCTTCTTCGAGCGCGACGCGCTCAGTTTCGCGCTCAAGCCCGGCGTTACGCTGCCCACCGGCGACGAGGGCGACGGCCGCGGCACCGGCAAGATGACCTGGGGGTCGCTGCTCATCGTGTCTTACGCGCCCGGCGCCATCGCGCTGCATGCGCACCTGGGATTTCGGCGCAACGACAACAAGCTCGGCGAGCGCGAGTCGCTGCGCCAGCTGGCAGCGGCCGCTACTTACAGGGTGGGTGACGTGCGCTTCGTGGGCGAGCTGACGCGCGAGACCAACCCGGTTCAGGGCGGGCGCACCGTGCGCTACGCGACGGTCGGCGCGATCTGGTCGATGACCCGTGACGTCGACTTCGACATCGGCTGGCGCCAGGGCTACGGTGGCGCACCGATCGACGAGGCGCTGCTGCTCGGCGCCACGGTGCGCTGGTAGCGCGGTCTCAGCGGTCGACGACTTTGGCGATTACCGGGTAGTAGGCGCCGCCGAAGCCCGCGGCGCGCGCCTCCTCCAGCACCGCCGCCACCGTTTCGGCGCCGCGCAGCCGCACGCCGGCTTCGCGGCCCAGTTCCAGGGCGTAACCGTTGTCCTTGGCCGCGTACTCCACCGAGAAGGCGCGCTCCGGATAGGCGCCGGGCAGCATCGCCTTCATGCCGTGGTTGCGCAGCGCGAAGCTGTCGGCGGAGCCTTTCGACAGCGCATCGAACAGCAGGGCCGGATCCACCCCGGCGCGCCGGCCGAGCGCCAGCGCCTCGGCGAGCGCGTTGACGGTCTGGAACAGCACCATGTTGTTGAGGATCTTGACCACCTGTCCGCTGCCCACGCCGCCGCAGTGCGTGATGTCAGTGCCGAGGCAGGCGAGCAGCGGCCGGATGCGCGCGAATACTTCGGGCGTTGCTCCCACGCTGATCGCGAGCGTACCTTGCTGCGCCGCTGCACGTGTGCGCGCGATCGGCGCGTCGGCGTAGTCGGCGCTGCGCTCGGCGAACCGGCGCGCCAGCGCGCGCGTGCGGCCGACCCCGGAGGTACCGAGATCCACCACCGTTAGCCCGGCGCGCGCCGCAGGCAGCAACGCGGTTTCGCAGAGCGATTCCAGTTGCGTGCCACCCGGAAGGCAGACGAAGAGAATCGAGGCCTGCGCGGCGACCTCCGCCGACGACGCGGCGACCGCCACGCCCTGCGCGCGCAGCCGCTCCAACGGCGCGCGCTGCGGATCCCAGGCGAGCACGCGCTTGCCGCTCTTCGCGGCCAGATTGCCGCACATGGGCTCGCCCATGACGCCGGTGCCGATGAAGCCGATCGATTCGGGTTTCGTCATGAGGCCTCCATGCGCGCAGTATAGAATCCAACGCTTTGCTCCCGCCGTCATGAACAACGACGCTGCATTTCCCGCCGGCCAGCCCGGCGCCAGCCAGTGGATCGGCAAGCCGTTGCGCCGGCTGGAGGACGCGCGACTGCTCACCGGGCAGGGCCGCTTTACCGATGATGTGCGCCCCGAAGGCGCCGCCCACGTGGCATTCCTGCGCTCGCCGCATGCGCACGCCCGCTTTGCGGCGCCCGATGTCGCCGCGGCGCGTGCCGCACCTGGGGTCCTCGCCGTCTACACCGGCGCCGACGTCGCCGCCGACGGCGTCGGGCCGATCCCCTTTACGCACCTGCACAAGCGCCAGGACGGATCGCCGATCGTCGCGCCGCCGCGCATGCCGATCACCGCCGACGAAGCGCGTTTCGTCGGCGATGCCGTGGCCATGGTGGTGGCCGAGACGCGCGAGCAGGCGCGCGACGCTGCAGAGCTGATCGAAGTTGCATGGGAGCCGATGGACGCCATCGCCGGGCTCGAGGCGGCGGGACGGGCGGGCCACGTCGCCGCCTACTACCACGCCGGCGACAGGGCGGCGCGCGAGGCGGCCTTTGCCGCGGCGAAGCACGTCGTGCGCCTGCAGGTGGTCAACCAGCGCGTGGTCGCCAATCCCATCGAGCCGCGCTCGCTGGCCGCGCACTACGATGTGGAGACAGGGCGCTACACGCTGTGGTGCCCGACGCAGAACGTGCACACGGTGCGCGCGCAGCTCGCCACTTCGCTCGGCGACCGGGAAGAGGCGCTCAGAATCGTCAGCACCGACGTCGGCGGCGGCTTCGGCGCGCGCGGCTACGCCTATCCCGAGCATGCCGCGCTGCTGTGGGCGGCGAAAAAGCTCGGCCGGCCCCTGCGCTGGCTCGCCGACCGCTCGGAGAACTTCCTTGCCGAGGTGCACGGGCGCGACAACCTGACCGTGGCGGAGATCGCCATCGACGCCGAGAACCGCTTCACGGCGCTGCGCATCCGCACGCTCGCCAACATCGGCGCCTACATCTCCAGCTTTGGCGCCGCCGTGCCGGCGATGTCGGGCGTGCGAGCGCCGACGGGCGTGTACGCGATTCCCGTGCTCGACCACGAAGTGAAGATGATGTTCACCAATACGACGCCGGTGGACGCCTACCGCGGCGCCGGGCGCCCGGAAATGGGCTACCTGCTCGAGCGCCTGGTCGCGCGCGCGGCGCGCGAGCTCGGCGTGGACCCGATCGAGCTGCGGCTGAAGAACCTGATCCCGGCCGCGCGCATGCCCTATGCCAATCCGGCCGGCTATACCTACGACTGCGGCGACTTCGAGCGCATCCTGCGCGGCGCGCTCGAAGCTGCGGACTGGGAAGGCTTTGCCGCGCGCAAGCGCGCGGCCGAAAAGCGCGGCCTGCGCTACGGGCGCGGGCTCGCCTGCTACGTGGAGATCACCGGCAGCGCTCGGCTCTCCGAGACCGTGCGCATGATCGCCGCGGCCGATGGCACGCTCGAAGTGGATTCGGGCACGCAGTCGATCGGCCAGGGCCTGTGGACGTCCTATGCGCAGGTGGTGGCCGAAAAGCTCGGCATCGATCCGCAGAAGATCCGGGTGGTGCAGGGCGACAGCGACCTGCTCAAGGTCGGCGGCGGCGCCGGTGGCTCGCGTGGACTGCAGGTCGGCGGCAGCGCGGCGCTCGCCGGCGCGGTGGCGCTCATCGAAGCGGCGCGCCCGCTTGCCGCGCAGGCGCTGGAGGCGGCCGCAGCCGATCTCGAATACGGTGACGGCGGCTTTCGCATCGCCGGCACCGACCGCGGTATCGGCCTGTTCGAGCTTGCCGCCCAGCAGCCGGAGCGGCGCATCGTTTGCGAGCACACCGAGACGGCGAAAGGGCAGACCTGGCCGAACGGCTGCCAGATCGTCGAGGTCGAAGTCGATCCCCAGACCGGCGCGGTGCAGGTCGTGCGCCACGGCGCAGTGGACGATATCGGTCGCGTCATCAACCCGCTCACCGCCGAGTCGCAGATCCACGGCGGCGTGGCGCAGGGCCTGGGGCAGGCGCTATTCGAGCAGTCGGTGTACGACGAACACGGCCAGCTCCTCACGGGATCCTTCATGGACTACGCCATGCCGCGCGCCACCGACATGCCGGATATGAAAACGCGCTTCGACCAGTCGGTGCCGACGCAGCAGAACCTGCTTGGCGCCAAGGGCGCGGGCGAGGCCGGCTGTCACGGCGCAGTGCCCGCCATCGTCAACGCCGTGATCGACGCGCTCGGCGTGAAAGAGCTCGACATGCCGCTCACGCCCGAGCGCGTGTGGCGCGCGCTGCACGCAGGGCAGGCCGGGACCTGAGCGTGGCGCAGTACGTCTACACCATGCGCCGGGTGCAGAAGATCGTGCCCCCGAAGCGCGAGATCCTGAAGAACATCTCGCTCAACTTCTTCCCCGGCGCCAAGATCGGCGTCCTCGGCCTGAACGGCTCGGGCAAGTCGAGCCTGCTGAAGATCATGGCCGGCGAGGACCAGAATTACGAGGGCGAAGTGGTGCGCATGCCCAACATCAAGGTCGGCTTCCTGCCGCAGGAGCCGGCGCTCGACCCGCAGAAGACCGTGCGCGAGACGGTGGAGGAGAGCCAGCAGGGCCTCGCCGCGGCGAAAAAGCGCCTCGACGAGGTCTACGCTGCCTATGCCGAGCCCGACGCCGATTTCGACAAGCTCGCCGCGGAACAGGCGCAGCTCGAGGGGCAGGTGAACGTCGCAGGAAGCGGGCAGGAGCTCGAGATCGCGGCCGACGCGCTGCGGCTGCCGCCCTGGGAGCAGAAGGTGGACGTGCTCTCGGGCGGCGAGAAGCGTCGCGTGGCGCTGTGCCGGCTGCTGCTCTCCCGCCCCGACCTGCTGCTGCTCGACGAGCCGACCAACCACCTCGACGCCGAGAGCGTGGAGTGGCTGGAGCAGTTCCTGCAGCGCTTTTCCGGCACCGTGGTGGCCGTGACCCACGACCGCTACTTTCTCGACAACGCCGCCAGCTGGATCCTGGAAATGGACCGCGGGCGCGGCATTCCCTGGGAAGGCAACTACTCGTCGTGGCTGGAGCAGAAGCAAAAGCGCCTCGAGATCGAGCAGAGCCAGGAAGCCGCGCGCATCAAGAGCATGAAGGCGGAACTCGAGTGGGTGCGCCAGAACCCCAAGGGCCGCCAGGCGAAATCCAAGGCGCGCCTCGCGCGCTTCGAGGAACTGTCGCAGTACGAGCACCAGCAGAGGAATGAAACCCAGGAGATCTTCATCCCGGTGGCCGAGCGCCTCGGCAACGAAGTGATCGAGTTCAAGAACGTCTCCAAGGGCTTTGGCGAGCGGCTGCTGATCGAAAAGCTTTCCTTCAAGGTGCCGCCGGGCGCCATCGTCGGCATCATCGGCCCGAACGGCGCGGGCAAGTCGACGCTGTTCCGCATGCTGATCGGCAAGGACAAGCCGGACTCCGGCAAGATCGCCATCGGCAAGACCGTGAAGCTCGCGCATGTCGACCAGTCGCGCGACGCGCTGCAGGGCGACAAGACGGTGTTCGAGGACATCTCCGGCGGGCAGGACAACATCACGGCGGGCAAGTTCACCATTCCCTCGCGCTCCTACCTGGCACGCTTCAACTTCCGCGGCGCCGACCAGCAAAAGCTGGTGGGACAGCTCTCGGGCGGAGAGCGCGGTCGGCTGCACCTTGCCAAGATGCTGGTGTCGGGCGCCAACGTGCTGCTGCTGGACGAGCCTTCGAACGACCTCGACGTGGAAACGCTGCGCGCGCTCGAGGAGGCGCTACTCGAATTTGCGGGCAGCGTGCTCGTCATTTCGCATGATCGCTGGTTCCTCGACCGCATCGCCACCCACATCCTCGCCGCCGAGGACGAATCGCAGTGGGTGTTCTTCGACGGCAACTACCAGGAGTACGAGGCCGACAAGCGCAAGCGGCTCGGGGACGAGGCGGCGCGGCCGCATCGCATCCGCTACAAGCCGCTGAAGAAGTAGGGCCGCGTCAAGCGACGCGCACGGCGATGTTGCGCAGCTCGCGCATCGCCACCGAAGCCATCGCCAGGTCGATCGTTTTTTGCGCGCGCAGGTCGGCGTGCACCTGGCGAAAGCGCTCGAGCAAGGGCCGGTTCGACTCCTCCCAGGCGTTGATCGCCTGCAGCGCGTCGCCCTTGCCGCTGTCGCCACGCAGGGCGTCGGCGGTGAGCCGGCGTTGCATGCCGGCGAGGTCGTCGCGCAGCGCCGCCTTGGCGAGCGCCTGCCAGTGGCTCTCGGAGGGCAGGCTGGCGAACCGGGCGCGCAGCCAGGGAAACTCGAGTCGGCCGCCGAGCGTGAAGTACGTCTGTGCCACCGGCTCGACGCCGCGATCGAGGGCAGCGCCGATTTCCACCAGGTCGAGAGCCGCCGGCAAGGCGTCGAAGCTCGCGGCCAGCGCCGCGAGTTTCGCCGGTACGCCTGCCGCGGCGTACCGTGCCTGCGCCTGGTCGTAGCCCTGGCGCTCGCCGTCGGCGAGCGCGTTGGGCAACAGGGCGGCAAGCGCCCCGATCCCCGGCCGGAAGTGCGCGATCGTCGCGGCGACGTCGGCGAGGTGTTTGCGGTTGCGCAACAGCCACAGCGTCGCGCGCACGATCATGCGTCCCGATTCGAGCAGCAGTGCGCTGTGCATCTCGTCGGCCAGCTTGAGCTCGAGTGCCTCCAGTTGCTGCCAGAACTGCACCATGCCGTAGGCCTCGCGCGTCACGTGGTAGGCGCGCACGACATCGGCGGTGCTCGCGCCGGTCTCTTCGCGCATGCGGTGCACGAAGGTGCTGCCGACGCGGTTCACCATGCTGTTGGTGACATGGGTAGCGATGATCTCGCGCTTCAGCGGATGCGTCTGGAGGTGCCGCGCGAAGCGCTCGCGCAGGGGCTTGGGAAAATAGCGCTCGAGCACCGTGGCGATGGTCGGATCCTCCGGGATGTCGCAGGCAAGCAGCTCCTCGAAGATCTGCATCTTCGAGTAGGCGAGCAGCACCGCCCGCTCGGGCGCGGTGAGGCCGCGCCGCGCCGCCTTGCGCTCCGCGATCTCGTCGTCCGAGGGCAGGAATTCGATCGCGCGGTGCAGGCGCCCGGCGCGCTCCAGCGAGCGGATGAAGCGCGCCTGCTGCTCGAGCAGCTGCGGCGCGACGCGCCCGGCCACCGACAGGCTCTGCGTCTGGAAGGTGTTGTCGCGCAGCACCAGCGCCGCGACCTCGTCGGTCATCTCGGCGAGCTGGCGGTTCCTCTGCTTGAGCGTGAGCTCGCCCTCGCGCACCGCGGCATCCAGCAGGATCTTGATGTTCACCTCGTGGTCGGAGCAGTCCACGCCGGCCGAGTTGTCGATGGCGTCGGTGTTGATGCGACCGCCGGCGAGCGCGTACTCGATGCGCCCGAGCTGGGTGAAGCCGAGGTTGCCGCCCTCGGCAACCACCTTGCAGCGCAGTTCGCGGCCGTCGATGCGCAGCGCGTCGTTGGCGCGATCGCCCACCTGCGCGTGGCTCTCGCGGCTCGACTTGACGTAGGTGCCGATGCCGCCGTTGTAGAGCAGGTCGACCGGCGCCTTGAGGATCGCGCTCACCAGTTCGCTCGGCGCGAGCGACTTCGCTTCGACGCCCAGCACGCGCCGCGCCTCGGCAGAGAGCGGGATCGACTTCACGCTGCGCGGCCAGACGCCGCCGCCCTTGGAGATGAGCTTGGCGTCGTAATCGGCCCAGGATGAGCGCGCCAGCTTGAACAAGCGCTCGCGCTCGGCAAAGCTCTTTTCCGCGTCCGGGTCCGGATCGATGAACACGTGCCGGTGGTCGAACGCAGCCAGCAGTCGGATGTGGCGCGAGAGCAGCATGCCGTTGCCGAACACGTCGCCCGACATGTCGCCGATCCCGGCGACGCTGAAGGGCTGCGACTGCGTGTCGTGGCCCAACTCGCGGAAGTGGCGTTTCACCGATTCCCAGGCGCCGCGCGCGGTGATGCCCATCTTCTTGTGGTCGTAGCCGACCGAGCCGCCCGAGGCGAAGGCGTCGCCCAGCCAGAAGCCGTAGTCCTGCGCCACGCCGTTGGCGATGTCGGAGAAGGTTGCGGTGCCCTTGTCGGCGGCCACCACCAGGTACGGGTCGTCGCCGTCGTGGCGCACCACGTGGGGCGGCGGCACCGGCTTGCCCTCGACCAGGTTGTCGGTGAGGTCCAGCAAACCGCACAGGAAGAGCTTGTAGCACTCCACGCCTTCCTTCATCAGCGCCTCGCGGTCCCCGGCCGGCGGCGGTTGCTTGAGGACGAAGCCGCCCTTGGAGCCGACCGGCACAATCACCGCGTTCTTCACCATCTGCGCCTTCATCAGGCCGAGTACTTCGGTGCGGAAATCCTCGCGCCGGTCCGACCAGCGCAGGCCGCCGCGCGCCACCGGGCCGCCGCGCAGATGCACGCCCTCCACGCGCGGCGAGTACACGAAGATCTCGAACATCGGCCGCGGCTCGGGCAGCTCGGGCACCTTGCGCGGATCGAACTTGAGCGACACGTAGGATTTCGGCCGGCCTTGTGCGTCCGGCTGGAAGGCATTGGTGCGTTGCGTGGCCTGGATCGTCGCCAGGAAGCGCCGCAGGATGCGGTCGTCGTCCAGGCTCGGCACCTGCTCGAGCCCGGATTCGATTTCCCGCACCAGCGCCTCTTCATCCGCCGGCGCGGCACGCCGCGGCTCGAAGCGCGCGTTGAACAGCTTCACCAGAGCGCGCGAGAGCGCCGGGTGTGCGACCAGCGTCTGCTGCACGTAGGCGAGGCTGAACGTGAATCCGGCCTGGCGCAGGTAGCGGCTGTAAGCGCGCAGGAGAGCGATGTCGCGCGCCGAGAGCTCGGCAGCGAGCACCAGCTGGTTCAGGCTGTCGGGCTCGACGCGCCCTGACCACATCGCCTCGAAGGCCTCGTGAAACAGCGGCCGCACGCGTTCGAGCGACACCTCCGCATCGCGCGGCAGCGCGAGCCCGAAATCGACGATCCACACCGCCGCGCCCTCGGCCGGCTCGATGTGGTACGGCCGGTCGTCGAGCACCCGCAAGCCGAGGTTCTCGAGGATCGGCAGCGCGTCCGAAAGCGCGATCGGCGCGCCGGTGCGGATCAGCCGGAAGCGCAGCACGCCGGGCTCGGCGGCGAGTGGCCGGTACAAGTTCATGCCGAGTGCGGGCGGCGCGCCGAGCGCGTCCATCATCTCGATGTCGAGCAGCGCGCCGCGCACCGCATTGTCCTCCCTGTAGCCCGCGGGAAAGGCCTGGCCGTAGCGCGCGTACAGCCCGTTGCCGCGCTCTTCGCCGAGCCGCTCGACGAGCAGCGCATGCAGGTCGTCCTCCCAGCGCCGGGTGGCCTCGACGATGCGCGCCTCGAGCTCGCGCACGTCGACCTCGGGCACGCTGCCGGGGCGGGTGCGCACCACCATGAAGATGCGCGCCAGCGGCGATTCCGACAGGCTTACGTGGAATTCCGCTGCGGTGCCGTTGAAGGCCTCGGCGAGGATGCGCTGGAAGCGCTGGCGCTGCTCGGTGTTGTACTTGTCACGCGGCACGTACACCAGGCAGGTGATGGTGCGGCCGTAGGCATCGCGGCGCACGAGCAGCCGCGTTCTCTGGCGTTCGCCGAGCTGCAGGATGGCGATGGCGTGCGCGTACAGCTCCTCGGGCTCGATCTGCAGCAGCTCGTCGCGCGGGTAGTCCTCGAGAATAGAGCTGAGCGCCTTGCCGTTGTGGCTCGCAGGCAGGAAGCCGGCGCGCGCCTGCACGGCGGCCACCTTGCGGCGCACGACCGGTATCTGGGCAAGATTCGCGATGTACACGGTATGCGTATACAGGCCGAGAAAGCGTCGCTCGCCGACGACCTGGCCTTTGTCGTCGAAGCGCTTCACGCCGACGTAGTCGAGATACCCGGGCCGGTGCACAGTAGCGCGCGTATTCGCCTTCGAGAGCACCAGGATCTCGGGCAGGCGTGCGCGGGCGCGAGTCTCCGGGGGCAGAGTGGCGAAGCTCGTGGACACGGTGGTGCCTTCGCGCTCGCGCAGGATGCCCAACCCCGATCCGCGTACGATGCGCAGCACGTCCTCGCCGTTCTCGCTTACCAGATCGTAGTCGCGGTAGCCGAGCAGCGTCATGTGATTCTCGAGCAGCCAGGCGAGGAAGGCATGCGCCTCGCGCACCTCCTCGGCATCAAGCGGCGGCTTGCCCGCGCCAAGCTCATCGATCAGCTCGCGCAGGCGCTGCTGCATCGCCTTCCAATCCGCAACTGCCGCGGCGACGTCGGCGAGCGCGCGCTGCAGGCCGTCGCCGATTTCCTGCAGGCGCACCGGATCGGTCTGGCGGTCGACCTCGAGGTAAATGAAGGATTCCTGACGCCCCTCTGCGGCGGCCGCCGGCGGCGCAACGTCCTGCAGCTTGCCCTTGGCATCGCGCTGCACGCGCAGTACCGGGTGGATCACCAGGTGCAGCGTCAGGCCCTGGCGGTTGATCTCCATGGTGGCCGAATCGACGAGAAAGGGCATGTCGTCGCCGACAATCTGCACCACGGTATGAGTGCTTTGCCAGCCGTGCTCCTCGAGCCCCGGGTTGAGTACCTGCACCCGGGACGCACCGCCGGCGTGGCGGCGGCCGAAGTCGAGATGCGCGGCGGCGGCGCCGGCCAGGTCGCCGAGGTCTCGCGCGGCAAGTTCCTGCGGGTCGGCGCCGGCGTAGTAGAGCTGCACGAAGCGCTCGGCGAGCTCGGCCTGCGGCCCGGACTGGCTGCCGCGCGCGGTGCGCGCGACGCGCGTCACGAGATCGCCATCCTCGGTTCTTTTGCCTGCACGCATGCGCCCAAGTATATGCCCGGCGCGCGCGCCGTCGGGCGAGAAGGCGCCTAGATCGGGCGGCGCGCGCGCCGTCGCATGAAGATGCCCGCGATCAGCACGGCGGCCGTGATGCCGAGAATCCACGCCGACATCGGCCGCTCGAGGAAGATGCCGAACGAGCTGTCCGAGATGGTCAGCGTCTGGCGCAGCGACTGCTCGGCGAGCGGCCCGAGCACCAGCGCCAGCACCAGCGCCGCCGGCGAAAAGCCGTACAGCCGCATGAAAAAGCCCACGAGGCCGGCGGCGAACATCAGCCAGGTCTCGATGATGCTGCCGTTCACGCTGTAAGTGCCGAGGGTGCACACCAGGATCACCGCCGGCGCGAGGATGCGGTAGGGCAGCTTGATCATCAGCACGAACAGCGGGATGGCGAAGATGTTGAGCGCCAGCAGCGCGACGTTGCCCAGGTACATGCTGGCAATCAGCCCCCAGGCGAACTCGGGCTTCTGCGCCATCAGCAGCGGCCCCGGCGTCAGGCCCCAGAGCACGAACGCGGCGAGCAGCACCGCGGTCGAGGCCGAGCCGGGGATGCCGAGCGTCAGCAGCGGAATCATGGCGCCCGAGGAGGCGGCGTTATTCGCCGCCTCCGGCCCGACCAGGCCCGCCATCATGCCCTTGCCGAATTTTTCGGGCGTGCGCGAGGCGGACTTCTCGAGCGAGTAGGACATGAGCGAGGCGATGGTCGCGCCGGCGCCCGGAATCACGCCGATGACGAAGCCGAGGAACGAGCCGCGCACCAGGCTGAACCGGGTGTCGATGAAATCGCGCGCCGTGGGCCAGAAGCGCCGCTCCTTGTCGTAGCGCACGATGCCGCCGCTGCCCTTCAGGTGCAGTCCCGTGTACATCGCGTAGTACAGCTCGCCCAGGCCAAACAGGCCGATGGCGATCGGGATGAAGTCGATGCCGCCGATCATCTCGGCCGACCTGAACGTGAAGCGCGTCTGGCCGGTCTCGAGGTCCACGCCGACGGTGCCGAGCGCGAAGCCGATGAGCGCCGAGATCACGCCGTAGCGCCAGTTGCCGCCGACCATGACGATCAGCGTCGACAGGCCCATCATCACCAGCAGGAAGAACTCGGGCGGGCCGAAGCTGCGCGTCACCTGCGAAAACAGCGGCGCCAGCACGGTGATCAGGATCACGCCGAGCGTGCCGCCGACGAAGGAGGCGACGGCCTGCATGACGAGCGCCGGCCCGGCGCGGCCCTGCTGCGCGAGCGGATAGCCGTCGAACGTGCTGGCCACGGTCGAGGACTCGCCCGGCGTGTTGAGCAGGATCGAGGTGATGGTGCCACCGTACATTGAGCCGTAGTAGATCGCCGCCAGCATGATCACCGCGCTGGTCGGGTCCATGCCGAAGGTGATCGGCAGCAGGATCGCGATCCCCGCCGACGGCCCGAAACCGGGAATGATGCCGACGATCATGCCGATCATCACCCCGACGAACAGGTAGGCGAGGTTGATCGGCGTCAGAGCAACCGACAGCCCGAGCAGCAGGTGGTTGAGAACCTCCATCAGAACGGCAGCGGCAGCAGGCCGCGCGGCAGCGCGGCGTTGAGCCAGACGCTGAAGATCAGGTACATCGCGAGCGGCAGCAGGATCGCCACCAGGACGTTCTGCAGCGTGCGCCCGCGGTTGAGGAACCACAGCGCCCCTGCCATGAACGCGACCATCGCCAGCAGGCCGCCGATGAGCTCGAGCAAGCCGACGAACACGGCGCAGAGCAACGCCAGCACCGCCGCCGTGCGCCAGTACGGCGAGACGTCGCCTTCGGGCGCTGCGCGGCGCAGGTCGGCGAAGATGCTGTAGGCGAGAAACAGCACCAGGCCCGAGCCGATGATGCGCGGGAAGAAGCCGGGCCCGAGGCGCCCGGCCGAGGACAGGTAGCTCAGCTCGGCGAACGCCGTCCAGGTGTACCAGCCAGCCGCGAAGAGCAGCGCGAGCAGGAACCCGGCGCGCAGGGCGCGCCCACCCATCGCCCCGTCGGCGGGGCCCGCAGACGCGTGCACCGTGCGCGCGCTACTTGATGGAGCCCGACTTTCTCAGGATGTCGGCGAAAACGCCCTGGGTCTTCGTCAGGAAGGCGCGGAAGTCTTCGCCGTAGAGCACGTTCTCGGTGAGCAGCTGCTTGTCGATGTAGGCCTTCCACTCCGGGGTCTGCACGACCTTCTTCATGGTGTCGATCCACCACTGTTGCGCCTCTTTCGGCACGTCGGGCGGCAGCACCAGGCCGCGCGGCAGCGCAATGCCGATGTCATAGCCCAGTTCCGCGAAAGTGGGCACATCGCCCAGCGCTTTCGGCGTCGATTTGCCGCTGAAGGCGAGCGCCCGCATGTCGCCCGACTGCAGGAGACCCATCACCTCGCCCGGGTTCGACATCGCCGCATCGAGCGAGCTGGAGAGCAGCGCCGTGATGAGCTCGCCCTGCTTGTTGAACGAGACGTAGTTAAAGGTGAAGCCCGCCTTCTCCGAGACGAGCTTCGGCACGATGAAGTCGATATTGACCGCGCCGATGCCGCCAATGGATGGGGGTTTCGCCTTCGCTGCCGCGACGAACTCCTTCAGGCTCCGGATCTTCGAGTTCTTGTTGACCACCAGCAGCATGTCGTCGGAGGCGAGCAGCGCCACCGGGGTGAAGCTCGCCGGCTGCCAGGGGGTGTTCGCTTGCAGCGGCGTGGTGATGAAGCTGCCGCTGGTGGTGGAGATGTGATACGGGTCGCCCTTCTGGCTGAAGAGGAAGCCCCAACCCTTGGCGCCGCTGCCTCCGGGGCGGTTCTCGGCAACGATGGTCTGGGGGTAGAACTTGTATTTCTCCAGGATGGAGATCAGCGTGCGCGACATGATGTCGTTGCCACCGCCCGGTCCGAAAGCGATGGTCCAGTTTAGGCGTTGGTTGGGGTAGGGCGCTTGCGCCAGCGCGGGCGCCCCCGCCAGGATGGCGGCGGCAGCTGCAGCAGCGAACAGCATTACGGGTTTCGTGAGATTCATGGCAGTCTTCCTCCTCATGCGATAGTCTCCCATA